>Ga0247844_1008135_pt1 | contig 11528 bp, 9 predicted proteins | sample LaCtaG_FD_192421 | JGI IMG/M metagenome (GOLD analysis project Ga0247844, IMG submission 192421) | Freshwater microbial communities from meromictic Lake La Cruz, Castile-La Mancha, Spain - LaCruzMarch201714.5m_1 | ecosystem: Environmental > Aquatic > Freshwater > Lake | place: Spain: Castile-La...
AAGCAAATGACGGATTTGGCCGCAAGAAGCGCCAGGCACCACCGGTCCCGGGGAGCGCGCCCGCCCCCGGGTGCTGTTGGGTGCGCCCCCGCGCCCAACTTGGAAAAACTCCACCGGCCTGCAGCCGCATTTTTTTCGATTTCGACCCGCGAGGCGCGAGGCGATGCGCCCGAGGCAGGGGCGCTCCCCGGGACCTTTTGAATGCGGGCGTTGCTGGCCTTAAACCAACTTCTGATAGGTCGGAGTGTAAACATGCTGGCGAATCAACGCTTCCATGTCGGCAGGCCGCTCGACCGTCGCGAGGCCGCTATCGAAGACAAGCTTGGCCACACGGGCTGCCGTCTTGATTTCGGTCTCGAGGATGTTTGCCTGCAGCGGGTAGAGGAGACCCTGCGCGAGTAGTTCCGGCGACACTTGATCCGCCACTGCCTTCGCCGCTTCGATGAACATCTCGTCGGACACACGCTTTGCCTGGGTCGCGTAGATAGCCATGGCGACTGCGGGGAAGATGTAGAAGTTGTTCGCCTGACCGGAGAGGTATGTCTTGCCGTTGATATGCACGGGAGCAAATGGCACGCCCGCCGCATAGATCGCCTTGCCGCCAGACCAGGTGTAGGCCTGCTCGGGTGTGCACTCAGCACAGCTCGTGGGATTTGAGAGCGGCAGAATAACCGGACGCTCGTTGAGGCGCGTCATGGCCTCGATAACGGGTTGGGTGAACGCTCCGCCAATTGTGCTGACACCGATGATGGTTGTCGGTTTGATACTTTCGATCGCAGCCACAAAGTCCCGGGTCGGGGCGTGTGGGTGCGCGTAGGGCAGCTGGAAGTCAACCAAGTCGGTGCGGCTGGGCTCAAGGAGTCCGTTGACATCGAACATGTGCACGCGGGCTTGGGCGTCCGCGAGCGTCATGCCTTGATCCACGAGCGCGGAACACAGAAGATTCGCCAAGCCGATGCCGGCGGAACCCGCGCCGAGGAAGAGGTATTTTTCATCCTTGAGCTGGGTGCCCTTGAGTTTGGTGGCATTGATCATGCCAGCGAGCGTGATACCTGCTGTGCCTTGGACATCGTCGTTGTAGATGCAATATTTGTCGCGGTAGCGCTTGAGCAGATGCATCGCGTCCACGCCGGTCCAGTCCTCGAAATGGACGCAGCATTTCGGGAAAACCTCCTGCACGGCTTCCATGAATTCATCAACGAAGGAAAAGAGGTCTGCGGTGGCCGGACGGCGCTCGCGGAGGCCAAGATAGAGGGGGTCGGCGAGGTATTGCTCGTTGTTTGTTCCCGCATCGAGATACATCGGCATGAGGATTTGCGGGGGCACGGCGGCGGCGGCGGTGTAGAGTTGGAGTTTGCCGATCGGGATGCCCATGCCGTTCGCGCCGAGGTCGCCGAGGCCGAGAATGCGTCCGCCATCAGTCACACAAATGAAGCGGACATCTTTCTGCGGCCAGTTGCGGAGGATTTCCTTCACATGGCCACGGCGTTTGATCGAGAGATACATGCCGCGAGGACCGCGGAAAATATGACCGAACTTGAGACACGCATCACCGATTGTGGGATCATAGACAATCGGCAGGAAACGGGCGGGGTCCGACATGAGCGTGCGGTAGAAAAGCGTCTCGTCGTGGTCGAGGAGGTTGACGAGATAGACGTAGCGGTCCATGTCCGAAGTCTTGTGGCTGAGCTGCAAAAGCACGCGCTGGAGTTGCAGATCCTCGGTTTCGGTCTTATCGGGAACGAGGCCGACGAGGCCAAGGGCTTGGCGCTCGTCTTCGGTGAAGGCGGTGGATTTGTTCAGGGCGGGGTCGTGCAGCAAATCGGCGCCGCGCTTGGTGTTTACGGGTGTGTTCATTGGATTTGGGTTTGTTGGAGAATTCAGTTGGCGGCCACGTAGGGGGACACCATTTTCTTAGGATCGACGATGCGGTCGAATTCCTCGGCGCTCACGAAGCCGAGTTGGAGCGCGGCTTCGCGGAGCGTGAGATCGTTATCCATCGCATGGTGGGCGATCTGAGAGGCCTTGTCGTAGCCGATCACCGGTGAGAGCGCCGTGACGAGCATGAGCGAGCGCTCCACATAGCCGGCAATCTGCTTGAGGTTGGGCTTCGTTCCCGCGATGAGGAATTTATTGAAGTTCGTGCAGCCATCGGTCAGCAAGGTGATCGAGTGCGTGATGTTGAAAATGATGAGTGGCTTGTAGACATTCATCTCGAGGTAGCCGCCCGCGCCTCCGAAGCCCACAGCCACATCGTTGGCCATGACCTGGGCGGAGAGCATTGTGAGCGCTTCGGCCTGGGTGGGATTGACTTTGCCCGGCATGATTGAGGAACCGGGCTCGTTCGCGGGAATGATCAATTCCGCGAATCCCGCGCGCGGCCCGCAGGACATGATACGGATATCGTTGCCGATTTTGTAGAGTGAAACGGCAAGCGTGCGAAGCGTGCCGGAAAGTTGAACGAGGGCGTCGTGCGCACCTTGGACACAGAATTTGTTGGGGGCGGTAATAAAAGGCAACCCGGTGAGCTTGGCGATCTGCGCCGCAGAGGCCTCGGCGAAGCCAGGAGCTGAGTTGATACCAGTGCCGACGGCTGTTCCTCCCAGCGCCAGACGGTAAACGCCTTTCAGGGAATCCTCGATGCGCTCCAAGCCGTCGGTGAGGGCCGCGGCATAGCCTGACCACTCCTGCCCGAGTGTGAGTGGGGTGGCATCCTGCATGTGCGTGCGGCCGATTTTGATGATTTCCTTCCACTCTTCGGCTTTCGCGCTGATGCCATCGCGCAAAGTGGTCACTGCTGGCACAAGGCGGTTTTTCACATTCACAGCGGCGGCGATATACATGGCCGAGGGGAAGGAATCGTTCGAGGACTGCGCCATGTTCACGTGATCATTCGGGTGCACAGGAGCCTTGCTCCCGAGCGGAGTGCCGGCGATCTGGCAGCAGCGGTTCGAGATCACCTCATTGACATTCATATTGAACTGGGTGCCGCTTCCGGTCATCCAAACATGAAGCGGAAACATGTCTGCGTGTTGGCCGGCGAGAATTTCATCGCAGGTCTGCAAGATAAGTTGAAACTGTTGGTCGCCGAGGCGGCCATCCGCGTGGTTTGCGATAGCGGCGGCTTTTTTGAGGGTCGCATAGGAGGCGATCATCTCACGCGGAATCAGATCGGCTCCGATACTGAAATGTTCCAATGAGCGCTGCGTCTGCGCACCCCAAAGTTTGTCGGCGGGAACCTCTACGTCCCCCAAGCTATCGGATTCTGTGCGGAATGTGTTCATGAAATGGGACGCCAGCTAATAGGCCTCACCAATGGAGTGCAAGATATATTGTGGAACATTTGGGAATATCGATCCGCACCCGGCACGGCGGCGGCTTTCAAGCAATTCGCCCGCCTCGAACTCGGCGAATTTTGGCTGGATTCCCTCCTCCAGCACGCCTTGCAATCCTCGCTTCCCGCGTGTATCCGCCAGAACAGCGAGCACTCCCCGGGCAATCTGTATCCAACACTGAAACGCTTGCCGCATGGGCTGGATCAAGTTTGATTGGCTTCGTGAAGCGGCTTCTCCTGACTTTTCTTTTGGCGGTTCCAATACCCGGCACACTTTCCAGTCAGGCACAGGATGTCTCGAAGCCCCCGACTCCCCAGGAAATCGAATCTCTCACCTCCGAAGGCTATTCCCACGCCGCCTCGAAAATTTCTGAAGCACTCGCCGCCGCTTATGCCCCAGGCCAGCGCGGTCGACCCGGACTCTCGGGAAATCCCGCCTTCGCGGCTTGGCTGAACTTTTACAAAGCCTGCGAACTTTTGGCACGGCCAAGCGAGTCGGACACTGCCGCCTTAGTCCGTCGCCACTTCTTCCGGGAACGCAGCACGGACAAGCTCTTTTTCCTCCCCCCTGGCCAAGCCGCACCAGACGCCTTGGAGCCGCTTGCAGAGTCCGAGGCGGCATCCATGGCCGCCCACCATCAAATCCGCTCCCAGCTCATAAAGGCCGCACTGCCGCCCGCATCCACACTTGCCGAAGGGACTCTCTCCGAGGTCGCCGGGAGGAGCCTCGCAAACGACATTCTCTCCGATCCCTCCCTGTCATCGGCCTTGTTTTCGACGCTCACGGAGCGCGACTACGCACCGCTTGTTTTGAAAAACCTGCGAGAGATTCGCGAGGCGCACCCGGCCAAGTGGCGCGAATACCAAAACCTCGCCATCGCACTCGCCGTGGTGAACGACGCGGCGCTACCCGACTTCTGGCCACACATCCAAGTCACCCCCTCGCTCGTTCCCAAGGAAATTCCTCCCATTGCCGCACAGTTCGCGCGCTGGGCCGCGGCGAATGATTCCCACCGACTGGAACTCGACCTCCGCAAGCTCTCGCCCGACCAGATCAAATTCATCATCGACGCATTTGTCTCGGACTCCGAACTCGAGTGGGCACGGAAAAATGTCCGTCTCAACCGCTCAAACTTCGACCGCGCCTTTTCAGAGATCATCCACCGTCCGGAGCGGGTCAAATCCAAACGCTTCTTCTGGAATTCCTCGCCCTACACGCTGGAGAACATCCGGCGCGCGGGCGGCATTTGTGTGGATCAGGCCTACTATGCGATGATCGCCGGAAAGGCCCACGGGCTGCCAACCCTGTTTTTCACCGGTCAGGGCAAGGACGGCGGCCACGCGTGGTTCGGCTTCATGAAGCGCGACGACAAATGGGAACTCGATGTCGGCCGCTACTCGCAACAAAACTACGCCGTCGGCCAAGCCCTCGATCCCCAGACTTGGCAACCCATCAGCGACCACCAGCTCCAACTTCTTGCCGCGCGTTTCCGCGACAAACCCGAATTCACCGCCTCGATGAACGACCTTGCCATGGCCTCGATCCTTGAAAAAAAAGGCGATTCCGCCGGTGCCGACGCGGCCTTTGCCAGCGCCATCCAGACCTGCCCGCAAAATCCCGACGCCTGGCAACGGCGAGGCGAATTCCTCGCCCGGATCAACGCGCCGCCGGAGGATCGCAGAAAATTTCACGAGGACGCCATTCGCCGCATCGGCTCGAGCCCCGATTTGAAAGTCCGCCACCAAACCGCCATCGCGCATCTCCACCGCGAGGCCGGCGACCAGTCCTCCGCAAACAAAGTCGAGCAAACCATCGTCACCCAAAACCGCCGCAACCGCACCGACCTCAGCGTCGGCGTCGCCGCACAAAAAGTGAACGCCGCCATCGCTGCAGGAAACCTCGACGAAGCCGCAGCCGAATTCCACCGCCAGCTCCACTCGCTCGGAAGAACCGGCGGCGGGGATTTCGTGAAACAAGTCGGCATCCCCTTTCTTGAAGCCCTCATGAAAAACGGCAAAAACACCCGCGCCCGCCGAACCGTCGACAGCATGCGCCAGCAACTCTCCCCCGAACCCGGCAGCCTCCTCGACATGGCCCTCCGCGAACTCGAGCAATCCACCAAAACAGCCCGTTAGATCGCCAACGCGTGGCGCCTCGAATCGGAACTCAGGCACTTTCAAGAGAGCGCCCACCTAGGATCGAATCTCACCTATGTGCGCCCCCCCAGACATCGCGACGATCGCCAGTCTCCAGCGCCGGTTGAAAGAACTCAATGAAAACATCCTCATCGAAATTCAGAACTCATGATTTTTAGCGAAATGATCACACAAATTCTACACATCATTGAGACAGTCATGAATCGCATCTACCCGCAGAGCCGCTTCCAACCTTGTTTTGCAAAGCAGGAGGAGTTTGCCATCATTAAGAATCAAAGACCCCTTCTTCCGTGAAGACTCCCATCACCCAAAAGGCCGCCCCGAAAAGCCAAGCGATGGTTTCCTTATCCCGGCGGGAACTGGCTTAATAAGATTGTAGGAGTGGCAATCCTCGCGCTCACAAGTCCGCCCTGGATTCCCCTATGGATTCTGCACCTACCCTTTCGATTTTATCCTGAGCGCCATAAAAAAAAAAGACCGCCGACTCCTCCCTTCATCCTTCATCCTTCATCCTTCATCCTTCATCCTTCATCCTTCATCCTTCATCCCAACCCTCCCTTTTGTATCAGCGCGTCTCTAACCGCCCCCCCAAACGCCCCAATTCGACCCCGAACTCAAACGCCTTTTACCTGTGAAGCCGATTCCGCTGGAAAAGTCCAAAATGTATCCTAAAATTTGATTCGTATGACAACATCGTTACTGTCACCAAAATACCAAATCGTCATCCCTAAAGAGATTCGGAGGTCCATGAACCTAAAACCCGGACAACGGCTCCAACTCACGGAAACGGACGGAAAAATCGAAATCCGCCCCATCCTCACCCCTGAACAGCTCATCGGATTTCTCAAAGGCGAGAAGCCACTCGACTTCGATAGGGAACAAGATCGCGAATTCTAACCATCCTTCCTCATGCAACCTGACATTCTCGACCCCTCCGCTTGGCTTGAGTGCCTCGAAGACGGTCCCAACACCGTTCACTTCGGTCCCATCCTCCTTAAGCTGCCCGACTTGATCGTGCCCACCGTCGTTATCACGGAAGTCCGCAAAGTGGCTCTCAAACAGCGCCCTCCCGAAAAAGCCGAGGAAGTCACCCGCGCCATGCTCTCCGGCGTTCTGGTGCACATCGACGAAGACATCGCCGTTTCCGCCGCAGACCTCTTCATCAGGCACAAACTCCCCCTCGCCGATTCCCTCATCTACGCCGTCACCCTCGCCCACAAAGCCATCCTCTGGACGCAGGACATCGATTTCGAGGGACTCCCCAGCGTCAGATACTTCCCCAAAATCAAGAAATCCTGAGCCTCCATGCCCGGAAAACCCAACAGCCGCCTCCAAAAAATACCACCTGACCGAAAAAGGCCGCGCACTCGCGGCAAAAACCATTTTGCAATGGCTTCATTCAACCCGCCAGTCAGTCAAGAGCCCGGCTCACTTTTTCAGCATTTCCGCTTTTGCCTCGCCCCGTGGAGTGCAAGGCCGCTTTCAATGGCGAGGTAGGGTTTTTTCGCGAAGGGCGTTTTGGCGTTCCAGCAGGTCGGCATAAAAATCGGCCCGCTTTGGCTCGAGGCGGCTTCCTTGGCGCACCGGGCTGCAGTGCGCGGCGAGGGCATCAAGTGAGGACCCCAGCGTGGCTGCTTGCAGGGCTTGGATGGCGGCTCCGAGCGCGGCACCTTCGGCACTTTCCATGGTCACCACGGGGTAACCGAAGACATCGGCGAGGATTTGGCACCAGACCGGGCTTTGACTGCCGCCACCAGTGAGTCGGATTTCCGACGGCTTGAGGCCGAGGGATTCCATGCGACGCAGACCGTAGGCCATGCCGAGAGTCACGCCTTCCATCGCCGCGCGGGCAAAGTGGGCGGGCGTGATGTTTGAAGTCGTCATGCCGTGGAGAACACCGCAGCCGTGGGGCAGGTTCGGCGTGCGCTCGCCTTGCAGGTAGGGCAGGAAGAGGAGTCCGTCGGCTCCCGGCGGAACGCTGGAGATTTCCGCGTCCATGCGGCTGTGGTCCCAACCGAAGAGATTGCGAAACGCCTCGGTGGCCACCGTGACATTCATGGTGCAGAGAAGTGGCATCCAGTGGTCGGCGCTGTCGCAGAACGCAGCGATCTCGCCTTGTGGGTCGATAACAGGCTTGTCGGCGCAGGCGAAAATAGTTCCGCTGGTTCCGAGGCTGGCTGTCACAACGCCCGGGCTCGTGTTTGCCGTGCCGATGGCAGCCATCATGTTGTCCCCTCCCCCAGCGCTTACAACGATCTCGAGTTCTGGGCTTTTGAGCGCCGGGGGCGTAAGTTCAAATACGCCAGTAACGGTGTCCGCGAGCTATAGCATCGGGGGAACGACCAAGACGGCCAGCACGGTTGTAACGGTAGTTGACGGCGGCAGCGGGGGCGGAACCCAGATCACTAATGTCATTGTCAATGGGACGTTCGAAGGCGGTGTGTCACCGTGGGGGCCGTCGGGATACGCCGAAGTGTCGAATCTGTCCTACCCGCATAATGGAAGCTGGTATGCTTATCTTGGCAATGCAAACAATGTCAGCGGCGCAATCGCGCAATTTTTCCCCATACCCTCTTTGGCTTCCGCCGCTACGTTAAGTTTTTACCTCAATGTCACGACGCAAGAAACAACAACGACGAGTAAGTTTGATACGATGAAAGTCGATTTGGTCACGGGAAGCGACCAATACGTCGATACGATCGCGACATTTTCAAATCTGGACAAAGGTTCTAACACGCCGGGGGCCTACACGCTTAAGAGCTACAACATCATGTCGAAGCTGAACACCTACAAAGGTCAAAGTCTTTTCCTTGTGTTCTCAGCGACGACCGACGCAAGTCTTCCTACTATCTTTCGGATTGATGACGTAAAACTGGACATAACGACTCCGAATCCGGTCAACCTAACTGGGCTTATGATTAGCGGGCCATCCTCGATGCTTGAGGGACGATTGGAGGCATACACGGCCAAGGGCATTTTTAGCGATGGAACAACCCAGACGATAAGCCCGAATAGTTGGAGCGAGAATTCGAGCGTCACGACGATCAACTCCAGCGGGTATCTGACGGCGGGGCAGGTGAGCGCGGATACGGACGTAACAGTGTCTGCTTCCTACACCTTCAACGGCGTCACGAAGCAGGCGAGCAAGGTTGTGACGGTCCTCGACTCTAACCCCCCGTCACATTCTCGACACTGGCGATCAACGGTTCTGGTTCGCTGAACGAGAACTCTTCAATACAGTATTCTGCCACGGCGATCTTTAGTGATGGCTCTACGCAGACCGTCTCCCCATCTTGGTCAGAGAACTCGTCCAAGACGACGATCTCGAGCAGTGGTGTATTGACCGCCGGAGAGGTGGCAAGTGATACCGTTGTTACCGTTACGGCTACTCACACAATCGGAGGCGTGAATCGGACGGCGACGCACAGCGTGTTAATTGTCAACAGCGCTACCTCACCGACCTTCACATCGCTGGACATCACGGGTCCAACTTCAATAAACGAGCAAACAACGGCCCTTTATTCCGCTACGGCCACGTTCAGTGATGGTTCCACGCAGATCGTGGTCCCGACATGGAGTGAGAACAGTGCAGCGACAAGCATTTCAATCTTCGGTCTGCTGAGCGCTGGAGACGTGTCCACCAATACGAACGTCACCGTGAGTGCCACCGCGACCATTGGAGGCGTTACACGATCCGCGAGCAGGAACGCAACCATTCTTGCTCAGAACGTTCCTCCGACGATAACAAGCAGCGGTGCCGCGTCCGGGATCGTCGGCCAGCCGTTTCAGTATCTTATCGCTGTCCAAAACGGGCCAGCGACGATTTCTGCCACAGGCTTGCCGCCGGGACTTTCCTTCAACGGCGCTACTTCTACGGTAGAAGGAACTCCGGCGACTGCGGGCGTCTATTCAGTGTCGTTGACGGCGACGACGGGAGCGGGAACAGCAAACGGCACAGTGATCATGACGATTTCCGATGCGGTATCCGCTCTGCCGTATGAGTTCAAGTGGGCAAATTCGATTGGAACCGCAATGGGATCTCCTGTTGGGGAGGCCCCAAGTGACGGTGCGCTTGTCTTCAACGGCTTTACCGGGACGAGGCTCGATTCACAGGGGCAAGTTGTGTGGACGGTAGCTTACGGGAACAACAACCCAGATGTGGAGTTCAGCGATTGCAAACGCCACCCCGCTGGCGGGTGGGCTGTCTCAGGCTACTTCAAGAACACGGCTGTCTTTGGCTCTGACACGCTAGTTTCAGCAGGTAGCCGCGATCCGTTTCTCATGCGTATCGACGATAGCGGGGACGTGCTGTGGGCGCGCCGGTGCGGTGGGACGAAGGTGGACTACGGAGAGGCTGTTGCGGTTGATGGAGCCGGAAATTGCTTCCTTGCGGGTGTTTTCACTACCAGCGCCACGTTTGGAGGTTCTATCACACTCAACGCCACTGGCACGCGTTTCGACATATTCGTAGCAAAATATAGCAGTTCTGGCGATTTCCTGTGGGTCCAGCAAGCAGGTGGTCCAAACTACGACGACCTCTATTGCGCAGTCGCTGACGCTTCCGGCAACGTTTATATCGGTGGGATCTTTGACATTCAAGCAACCTTCGGCGGGCAGACGCTCACCGTCCAGGGCAACCAGGCCGCGTGGGATGGTTTCCTGGCAAAATTCGGGCCGTCTGGCGGGTTGGTATGGGTCAAGCAATTCGGCGAACCGGCAGGTGAATCATCGACTGATCCAATCAACGCGATCCGGATCGATGCGGGCGGCAACTGCTACTTCGCAGGAGGATACGATGGCCCGTTGACGCTTGAAGGACAAACGATTCCAAAGCAGTCCGGCTTCACTGGAATGGTCGGCAAGATTTCGACTTCGGGAACGCTTTCTTGGCTGCGGGCTGTTCCAGCAACGGGTCCATTCAATATTGTGCAGGCCTACGCGCTAGCACCGATGGGCGACGGCGGTTGTGCCGTGGGCGGGAGTTATTACGGCAAGATGACTTTCGGCAGTTCTGTGCTTACGCCGGAGAACGAGAGCGGATCCACGGAAGAAAATCTCTACATCGCAAAATTCGACTCATCTGGACTACCGTCTTGGGCGATCCCGATTACGGGGACCGGATGGAAGAATTTCCGCTATCTAGGTTCCGGCAGCGACTCGAAACTCGTGTTCGCAGGTGTTTTCGAGGGAACATCACTCCAGTTGCCCGGCCTGCCGCCGCTTCCTAACAACGCTGGCGGAAGCGTGCTTGGTGTGCTTGGCCCCCAAGTGGTTCCAGTAGCCGTGACGTATGCACAGTGGCTCGGTGCCAACTTCAACGCGCAAGAACTTGCCGATCCGCTAATCTCTGGCCCGAATGCTGATATCGATGGTGACGGTATTAGAACTCTACTGGAATTCGCGACTGGCCGGAACCCCCGAGTAGCTGCTGATTCCGGAAATGTCACTTCCGTGAGTAGCGTGGTGCTGGGAAATCAGGAGTATCTGACGGTGAGTTTCGTCAGAAGAACCGACGCGGTCGGAATCACTTATCACGTCGATGAATCAAGTAACCTTGGTTCGTGGGTGGAGCTGAACATTTCATCCTTCACGGTTGGAACACCGGTTACGGTCGCTCCCGGTCTGGAACTGATTGAGGTCCGATCAAGCGTGGATATGAATGCTGATAACGCCCAGCCAGGCTGTTTTCTGCGGCTGCGAGTTACGCAGCCGTAGTGGACGCCGTTCGCGGGGTGTAAAGCTCCGTTTCATCTTGCAGGCCCGAGCGCTCTCCCAGTGGGCGCGGATCTTCGGATGCCTCTTGCGGGCCAACCGAACGAACTCGCTGATTTCTGTGAATGTATCCACGACTGCGGGACGTTGACACGGGCCGCCGGGCATGTCGATTCAGGACGAAATGGCCGCCGATGCGGCCGAAATACTTGCGGAGATCGGGGAGCCTGTGACTTGGAACGGGCGAACCTACCCGGCTCTGGTTTCCGACCCGGCCATCGGCGAAGACCTCGGCATCGGAGGATTCACGGGCACGGGCGATTTC
>Ga0247844_1008148_pt1 | contig 11515 bp, 12 predicted proteins | sample LaCtaG_FD_192421 | JGI IMG/M metagenome (GOLD analysis project Ga0247844, IMG submission 192421) | Freshwater microbial communities from meromictic Lake La Cruz, Castile-La Mancha, Spain - LaCruzMarch201714.5m_1 | ecosystem: Environmental > Aquatic > Freshwater > Lake | place: Spain: Castile-La...
CAGGCCGAGGTCGCGGTTGACCGCGTTCAGCCTGGCCAGCAGGTCGCGGTTGCCCTCGCTCGGGGCCATGGGCGGATAGCCGCCCTCGCCAAAGACCAGTTCGGCGTCGGTGCGGGGCAGGTTTTCGGCGACGATGGCCTGCATCCGGGCCCGGACGCGTTCGTCCTGTTCGCGGGTCAGGGTGCGCAGGTCGCCCCGGGCAATGGCGGTCGAGGCCACGATATTGGTCTTGCCAGAGGCGGTGACATTGAAGCCTTCGGTGTCGATGGCGGCCGGCGTGCCCCCGGCGACGACCCCGACATTGTAGGTCAGGTTGGGCTCGGGAAGCTCGCGGCGGAAACCGTCGAGGATGCGGGCGAGCTCATAGATGGCCCCATAGCCGAGCGCCTCGTTGAACACCCCGCTTGAGTGTCCTGTGCGGCCCGTCGTGGTCAGGGTCCAGTTGGACGAGCTGCGCCGGGCAATGGTGCCGAAATCGGCCTCGTCCTCGACCGCCAGATTCTCGAACTCCAGGGCGAAGGCGGCCGCGCGGCCGGCCTCGATCAGGTCTCGGCGGGCGGTCGCCAGCGGCGCGCCGATCCGCTCCTCGTCCCCGGTCAGGAACACGGTGACACTGGCGTCCTTCAGCGTGCCCGCCGCCTGCATGGCGCGCAGGGCGGCGATGATGACCACCACCCCGCCCTTGTCGTCGCCGACGCCGGGCCCGGTTGCGCGCATCGCCGTGCGCTCGAACCGTTGGAAGGGGTTGTCGGCCTCGAAGACGGTATCGAGGTGGCCGATCAGCAGGACATTGCGGCCCGGGCCCTCATGGGTGGCGATCAGATGTCCGGCCCGGCCGGTCTCCGCCATGTCCACCCAGCGAACCGTAAAGCCCAGCGGCTCCAGCTCGGCCCGGACCATGTCGCCGACGATACGGACGCCCGGCAGATTCAGGGTGCCGCTGTTCTGGTTCACCATCCGCTCCAGCAGGGCGATGTGGCGGTCGTGCTCGGCGGCGACCGTCCGGACCATCGTCTGTTCGTTGGGCGTCGACTGGGCCATGGCGGCACCGGGCAGGGTGAGAAGCAGCAGGACGGCAAGTAAAAGGCGCATCGGGGCTCTCGCTCGGGACGGACGGTCGGGACAGGGGAGCAAAGCGCGCGCGCGACGTCCAGCGGTTTAGAACGCCGTTAACCGGTCAGGCCACAAGGTGGTCGCAGCAAGTTTCGGGCCACGCGGTGCGTCGGCCTTGGGAGCAGGGGAAAAAGAACGGTGCTCGGACAGAGGCTGGACATCAGGCAGGGCCAGGGACTGGTCATCACGCCCCAGCTGCAGCAGGCGATCAAGCTGCTGCAACTGTCCAGCCAGGAGCTGGACGCCTTCATTGAGGCCGAGCTGGAGCGCAATCCGCTGCTGCAGCGCGAGGACGCCGAGCCCGGCGGCGAGATCGACGCGCCAGCCCCCACGGAAAGCCATGACGCCGCCGAGATGAGTTTCGATGAGGGTCGGGTCACGGACGCCGACCGTATGCTCGATGCCCGCTCCGACGATGTCTACGGCGATGCCAGCCCCGGCGAGCGGACCTCCGACCGGATGGAGGACGTCGGCGTCGGCGAGGCCCAGGTCGGGCTCAATGACTGGTCTCGCGCCGGGTCCGGCGGGGGGCTGCCGGACGGCGAGGGCCGGGAGCAGCCCGACAGCCGCGAAATGACCCTGTGGGAGCATCTGCAGGCCCAGGCTTCACAGGCAGGCTTTTCGTCCTCTGACCACGCCATCGCCCTGACCCTGATCGATTCCGTCGACGAGGGCGGCTATCTGCGCGGCGAACTGGCCGAGATTGCCGACCGTCTGGGCGTTCCGCTGGAACGGATCGAGGCGGTCCTGACCATTTGCCATGGTTTCGAGCCGACGGGCGTCATGGCCCGTTCGGTGCCGGAATGCCTGAAGCTGCAGCTGATCGAGCGCAACCGGTTTGATCCGGCGATGGACTGCCTGCTGGCCAACCTTGACCTGCTGGCCAAACGGGATCTGACGGCGCTTCGCAAGGCCTGCGGTGTCGACGCCGAGGATATGGCCGAGATGATCGCCGAGCTGAAGGCCCTGACACCCCGGCCCGGTGCCGGCTTCGGCGGCGAGCCGGCCCAGACGGTCATCCCCGATGTGCATGTCCGGTCCGATCCCGCCGGCGGCTGGAAGGTCGAGCTGAACACGGACACCCTGCCGCGCCTGATCATGGACAAACGCTATCATGGCGTGGTCGCCGCCGGTTCGCGCTCGGACGTGGAGAAGACCTTTGTCGCCGATTGCGCCGCCCAGGCGAGCTGGCTGGTCAAGTCGCTGGACCAGCGGGCCAAGACCATCCTCAAGGTGTCGTCGGAAATCGTGCGCCAGCAGGACGCCTTCCTGGCCTTCGGCGTCGAATTCCTGCGCCCGCTGAATCTCAAGACCGTGGCCGACGCCATCAGCATGCATGAATCGACCGTCAGCCGGGTGACCTCGAATAAATACGTCTCGACACCGCGCGGGGTGTTCGAGCTGAAATTCTTCTTCACCGCGGCGATCCAGTCCTCCGATGGTGGCGCAACCCATTCGGCCGAGGCCGTGCGGCACCGGATCAAGGCGCTGATCGACAGCGAGGCCCGTGACGGCGACGTCCTCAGCGACGACCGGATCGTGGAGATCCTCAAGGAGACGGGCATCGACATCGCCCGCCGCACCGTGGCGAAATACCGCGAGGCGTTGAGGATACCGTCCTCGGTCGAACGCAAGCGGATGCTGAAAACGGGATAGGCGTCCGGCCTCTCCATCGCCCGAAGTGGGGAGGGTGGTCGCGAAGCGACCGGGTGGGGAAGGCCAGTCCTGCACCGGCGGCACCCGGCTTCGCATTTCCCCACCCTGTCGTCACTGCGCGCCGACATCCCTCCCCACTTCGGGGGAGGGAGAAGCGACCTCTGCCAACCCTCACCACATTTCGGTGATCACCGTTGACACCCGTCGGGAACAGTCGCGTTCTACTCCCATGCAAATCCAGGTCAGTGGCAAGCAAGTGGATGTCGGCGACGCGTTAGGCTCGCGCATCTCCCGGGAACTCGAAGACGGGATCGGCAAATATTTCGAACGCGGGGCGCAGGACGCCGAGGTTGTGGTGTCCAAGGACGGCCACGGCTTCAAGGTGGACTGCTGGGTTCGCCTCGCCTCGGGAGAGGCCATCGTCACCAGCGGCCTTGGCGGTGACGCCCACGCTGCCTTCTCTGATTCGCTCGAGAAGCTCGAGAAGCGGGTCCGTCGCTACAAGCGCCGGCTCAAGAACCATCACGCCGGTCCGCGCGGCCTGTCGCCGGAGAAGACCGAGAACGCCGCGCGCGACGTGGCCCGCAGCATGGTCCTGCGCAGTCCGGATGCGGTTGAGGACGACGCCTTCGGTGACGCGGGCGCTCCGGACGAGCCACCACCGGTCGGCATGGTCATCGCCGAGACCGTGGCCGAAATTCGCACCATCACCGTCGGCCGGGCGGTTCTTGAGCTCGACATGACCGGCTATCCGGTCGTGCTGTTCCGCAATGCAGCCCATGGCGGCATATCGGTGGTCTATCGTCGGCCGGACGGCAATGTGGGCTGGATTGATCCCGAACGAACGGTGAAGTCGATCAACGGACAAGGTTCGGTAAAGGCTGGCGCCGTATAGTCTTTCCCAATCGAGGCGGGTGGTCTACTGGGCTCCCGCCCACTCGGGACGGATGGGCTGAGTCGGGAACCCCTCATGGATATCGGTGAATTGCTGGCGGACGGCGGTGTCGTCCTGCGCAGCGGTGCCTCGTCAAAGCGTCAGGCCCTGCACACGGTGGCTGAAGCCGCCGCGCACACGCTTGGCTTGCCGGAAGGCCGGATCATGGAGGCCCTGCTGGAACGCGAGGCCCTGGGTTCGACCGGACTTGGTTCCGGGGTCGCCGTTCCGCACGCCCGGCTTGAAGGTGTCTCGCGGGTGACGGCGGTGTTCGTCCGGCTGGATACGCCCGTCGCCTATGGGGCCGTCGACGACCGGCCCGTGGATCTGTTGTTCGCCCTGTTTGCCCCACCCTGCGACGGGGCAGAACACCTGCGCGCCCTCGCGGCTGTGTCCCGGGCGCTTCGTTCCCCCGAGATGCGAGAGCAATTGCGCCAGGCCCGAACCGTCGATGCGATCCGCGCCCTGTTCGTCAGGGATCAGGTTTCGGCGACGGCGGCCTGACGCCCCCATACCTCGACTTGCCCGGGACGCGACGGGTTCATCACAACGGGCACAACGAATTCACAACGGACACAACGGGTGTGTTGCGGCTGACAGAGCCAGGTCCGCCATACTGGCATTGAGCCCGATCCCGTCGTGTTCGTTGTGAATTCGTTGTGCCCGTCGTGATGAAACGAACCGCTGCCCCTCAGTGAACCGAGACCGGCTCCAGCGCATGGGCCAGGGCGGCGGCGAAGGCGGATGCGCGGTCCATCATGACGGCCAGCCGCTCGCCGTCCGCACCATGCACGGCGTACAGGATGGCGTCGGGATCGAGCGACAGACCCCGGGTCGTGGTTGTGGCGACGCCGTCCATGGCGTCGGCGGCGCGGATCTGGCGCACATAGACGAGGTCGGGCGCGCCCAGACCCCTGAAATCTTCTCCGGACATGAGGGTGGTGGGCGTCATCAGGGTCAGCCGGTGGTGATGGGGATCCGCCGGACCGCCGGGAGGTCCTCCGGGCGGCTCATGTCGACGTGCAGCAGCCCGTGCTCGAGGTGGGCCGCATCGACCTCCAGACCGTCGGCGAGAACGAAGCTGCGCACGAAGCCGCGCCCGGCGATGCCGCGATGCAGGAAGGCCTGTTCGGCCTGTTCGGGACCCGGCTCGCGTTTGCCGGCGATGGTCAGCTGGCGGCCTTCCAGGGTGATCATCAGATCATCCGGCCCGAAGCCGGCGACGGCCAGGGAGATGCGCACCGAATGCTCGCCACGCTGTTCCACATTGTAGGGCGGATAGCTGTCCGCCGCAGCCCGGGCGGCGCGGTCGATCAGGGCGCGGGTATGGTCGAAGCCCAGCAGGAAGGGGCTGTCGAAAAGGATGGTCCGTGTCGTCATTGTCTCTCGCCCCCGAAGCAGGCCTTCAGCCGTCTGCGCCCCCCGTCATCGGCAAGGCGTCGGCCAACACTCCAGATGGGGCGGGATGGTGCAGAGATCAACGGGTCCCGAAATGGACGAAGGCCCCGCGGTCTCCCGCAGGGCCTTCGATGGTGGAGCTTAGCGGAGTCGAACCGCTGACCTCTTGCATGCCATGCAAGCGCTCTACCAGCTGAGCTAAAGCCCCAATCGTCAGGCGCGGGGCCTGCCGGTCGGATCGCGTGGGGGCCGGGAGGCCCTTCGGCGAGGCGGCGGAACCTATGTCAGGGCCTGATCACGATCAAGCCCGGTTCAGCCATTTATTTTGGGCCGCGATCGTTGGCCCTCCGGGACCTCCCGATACGCCGCCGTCGGGAGGCCGGATCCTGCCGCGCTGCAAGGAAGGCGAAGCGCGGCAGGGGCCCGGAAAGTCCTATTCGTCGTCCTTCGGCGCCTTGATCTCATCTTCAAAATTGTCGTCGTCCTCGTCCTCGATGAAGGGGACGGAGTCGTCATCATCATCGTCGGCCAGGACGTCGTCATCCTCGGTCGCTTCACCCATGCCGGGCTCTTCGGTCGGGTCGACGACGGCGTCGTCATCGTCGTCCGGCGTCAGGATCGGCTCGTGGCCTTCCTCATCGATCTCGGGCGTTGCGACCGCTTCTTCTTCCTCGTCCTCGTCGCCGTCGACCTTCTTGTCCTTGACCTGATCTTCATCAGAGTCATCGGCGGCATAGCCGGCCGGGCGGCCGCGACGGTTGCGCAGCTTCAGCGCCTCCTCCGGATCGAAGTCGGTGCCGCATTTGGGGCAGTGGGCGGGGCGACGGCCCAGGTCGTAGAATTTGGCCTGGCAGTTCGGGCAGACCTGCTTCTGGCCCAGTTCGGGTTTGGCCACGGTTGAAGACCTTTGGCGGGAGTGGGGAAAAGGGGCGGCTCCCTTGCCACCCCCTGACGCCGCTGTCAAAAGCCATCTCTGCGCCCCCGCGCCCGATTGACCTGTTCGGAGACCGCCGGGTGTCGATTCCCGCCCATCTGACCGCCCGCCGCAGCCCCGCGCTGTCGGGTCGGGTGCGGGCACCGGGTGACAAGTCCATCTCCCACCGCGCCCTGATTCTCGGGGCCATGGCGAACGGCGTCACCGACATCGAGGGCCTGCTGGAGGGCGACGACATCCTGGCCACGGCGCGGGCGGTCGAGGCCTTCGGCGCCACGGTCGAACGTCTGGGCCAGGGCCGCTGGCGGGTGACGGGGCAGGGCGGGTTCACACAGCCGACGGGCGTCATCGACTGCGGCAACGCCGGCACCGGTGTGCGCCTGCTGATGGGGGCGGCGGCGGGATATCCGATCACCACGGATTTCGATGGCGACGCCAGCCTGCGGAAACGCCCGATGAAACGGGTGACCGGGCCGCTCGCTGCAATGGGTGCGCGGTTCAACTGGCAGGACGCCGGGGACCGGCTGCCGGTCGCGGTCACCGGCGGCGGGCTGTCGGCCATCGACCATGTCCAGACCGTGGCCTCGGCCCAGATCAAGTCGGCCATCCTGCTGGCAGGGCTCAACGCCGCCGGCGTCACCATGGTGACGGAGGCGGAGCCGAGCCGGGATCATACCGAGCGGATGCTCAGGGCTTTCGGGGTCGAGGTCGGGATCCGGCCGGTCGGCGAGGGCTGGCGGGTGAGTCTTCAGGGTGGCCAGCCCCTGACCGGAACCGCCATCGCCGTGCCGGGCGATCCCTCCTCCGCCGCCTTTCCGCTGGCGGCCGGCCTGATCGTTCCAGGCTCGGAAGTGACGGTCGAGGGCGTGATGCTGAACCCGCTGCGCACCGGACTGTTCGAAACCTGGCGCGAGATGGGCGCCGACCTGACCGTCTCGAACCGCCGGATGGCCGGGGGCGAGGAGGTCGGCGACGTCACCGCCCGCCATTCGACGCTGAAGGGTATGGTCGTGCCGCCGGAGCGGGCCGCCGCGATGATTGACGAATATCCGGTCCTCGCGGCGACCGCCGCCTTCGCGGAGGGGGCCACGGTGATGCGCGGCATCGGCGAGATGCGGGTCAAGGAGAGCGACCGCATCGCCCTGATGGTGGCGGGCCTGACCGCCTGCGGCGTCCGTGTCGAGGAGGAGCCGGAAGGTTTCACGGTCTTCGGGGGGGCGGTGCGAGGCGGTGCGACCGTGACCACCCACGGCGACCACCGCATCGCCATGAGCCATCTGGTGCTGGGTCTGGCGGCGGACGAGGCGGTCACTGTCGACGAGCCGGGGATGATCGCGACGAGCTTTCCAGGGTTTGTGGCGTTGATGCGCGGGCTGGGCGGCGTGATCGCATGAGGGGTGCGCCCGCCTCCCTGGCCCGGAAGCTGGCGCATGCCGGTCTGCCTGTCATCGCCCTGGCTCTTGTCTGGGCCGGCGCCTCATGGGTCGATCTGCGTGACGGCTCGACGTGGCGAAAGCGGTCGCGGTACGAGGATGGCCCGTTCTTCCGTCAGGTGGATGCCGCGACAAACGCACAGGACTTCAAGACCATCGTTATGCTGCGCGGCGTCATGCCGGCGGTGTTTTTCGGCACAACCGGGATCATTCTTCTTCTCGGCACCGCAGGTCAGCGTTACGTGCCTCGCCCATGAACCCACCTCTCATCATCGCCGTCGACGGACCCGCCGCCTCGGGCAAGGGCACCATCGCCGCCCGGCTGGCGCAGGCCCGGGGGCTGCCGCATCTGGATACCGGCCTGCTCTACCGCGCCGTGGGACTGGGCGTGCTGGATTCCGGCGGATCCCTCGACGACTCTGCCGCGGCGGAAGCGGTGGCGCGGGCGCTGGACGCCGGTCACCTGACCGATATCCAGCGCCTGACCGACCGGGGTGCCGGCGAGGCCGCCAGCCGGGTCGCGGGCTATCCGGGCGTGAGGGCCGCCCTCCTGGACTTCCAGCGCGCCTTTGCTGCCCGGCCCGGCGGTGCGGTGCTGGACGGGCGCGACATCGGCACCGTCATCGCCCCGGACGCCATGGCCAAGCTGTTCATCACGGCGACGCCGGAGGTCCGCGCCATGCGTCGCTGGAAGCAGCTGACCGGCCGCGGCGACGTCATCGCCTATGAGGACATGCTGGCCGACATCATGCGCCGGGACGAACGCGACGCCGGCCGGGGTGCCGCCCCCATGGTCCAGGCCAAAGACGCCGTCTTGCTGGACACGACCGATATGGATATAGAGACCGCCTTCGATGCGGCCCGCCGTATCGTCGAGGCGGCGCGTGTCCGGCACGGTCTTTAGGGACCCGAAGGCAAATCCAGCGCGTCATCCTCGGCTTCCGCGGGCGTCCTGACCTTTACCGGCCTCGCATCCCGACGACCTGTTCCTGTTTTTCAACCACCTCGCGCGGGGCCCTTCGGTCGCGCGCCATAACCGTTAGAAACCCAACCACCGTATGACTGACACCAGCTTCTCCCCCTCGCGCGATGATTTCGCCGCGCTGCTCGACGAAACCCTTCAGGGCCGTGACCTCGGCGAAGGTCAGGTCGTCCACGGCCGCGTCGTCGGCATCGAAAAGGACATCCTGATCATCGACGTCGGTCTGAAGACCGAAGGCCGGATCCCGGCCCGCGAGTTCGGCATCGGCGAAGGCGCCGTCATCCCGAAGGTCGGCGACAATGTCGAAGTTTACCTCGAGCGCGTCGAGAACGCCCTGGGTGAAGCCGTCATCAGCCGCGACAAGGCGCGTCGCGAAGAAGCCTGGACCCGTCTGGAAGTCGTGTTCGCCGAGGGCGTGCCGGTCAACGGCGCCATCGTCGGTCGCGTCAAGGGCGGCTTCACCGTCGACCTCGGCGGTGCCTCGGCCTTCCTGCCGGGCTCGCAGGTCGATATCCGCCCGGTCCGCGACGTCGGTCCGCTGATGGGCAAGGAACAGCCCTTCGCCATCCTGAAAATGGACCGTCCGCGCGGCAATATCGTCGTCTCGCGTCGCGCCATCCTCGAGGAAGCCCGCGCCGAACAGCGCACCGAACTGGTCGGCCAGCTGCTGGAAGGCGAAGTCCGCGAAGGCGTGGTCAAGAACATCACCGACTACGGCGCGTTCGTGGACCTGGGCGGCATCGACGGCCTGCTGCACGTCACCGACATGTCGTGGAAGCGTGTCTCGCACCCCTCGCAGGTTCTCGCCGTCGGCGACACCGTCAAGGTCCAGATCGTCAAGATCAACCCGGACACCCAGCGCATCAGCCTCGGCATGAAGCAGCTGCAGACCGATCCGTGGGACGGCGTGGAAGCCAAATATCCGGTCGGTGCCAAGATGACCGGCCGCATCACCAACATCACGGACTACGGCGCGTTTGTTGAGCTGGAAGCCGGCGTCGAAGGTCTGGTCCACGTCTCGGAAATGTCCTGGACCAAGAAGAACGTCCACCCGGGCAAGATCGTCTCGACCTCGCAGGAAGTCGATGTGGTCGTGCTGGATGTCGACGCCTCCAAGCGCCGTATCTCGCTGGGCCTCAAACAGGCCCAGGACAATCCGTGGGATGCCTTCGTGGCCGCCAACCCGATCGGTTCGACCGTCGAGGGCGAGGTCAAGAACGCCACCGAATTCGGCCTGTTCATCGGTCTGGACAACGACATCGACGGCATGGTGCACCTGTCCGACCTGGACTGGAACGTCTCCGGCGAGGAAGCCATCCAGCGCTACCGCAAGGGCGAGATGGTCAAGGCCAAGGTTCTCGACGTCGACGTCGAGAAGGAACGTGTCTCGCTGGGCATCAAGCAGCTGGGCGGCGATCCGATCGCCGAAGGCGACACCTACAAGAAGGGCCAGCAGGTCACGGTCACGGTCACCTCGATCGAGTCCGGCGGCATCGAGGTCAAGTTCGGCGAGGATGACGCGCCGGTTTCGGCCTTCATCCGCAAGTCCGACCTGTCGCGCGACCGCAATGAGCAGAACCCCGAGCGCTATTCGGTCGGCGACCGTATCGACGCCATGATCACGGCCATCGACAAGGCCTCGCGCCGCGTCTCGGTGTCGGTCAAGGCGCTGGAAATGAAGGACGAGGCCTCGGCCATCGAACAGTTCGGCTCCTCGGATTCGGGTGCCTCGCTGGGCGACATCCTGGGCGCGGCCATGCGTGAGAAGGCGGCGTCGAAGGAATAGTCTCCTTTACCCGATGAAACGGATCAGGCGGCGGGAGCAATCCCGCCGCCTTTTTCATGCGCGGAACAGGCAGATTTATGAGTGTTAACGGACATTTCGGCCGTTAATCCGCATCTCGGGCCTTTTTCCCCCGACAGGGGAGGGCTAGGGTGTTTGAGCAACCCGCGTTCGGATACACCCGAATGCGGCCAAATGGGCGGGGGCCTGCCGGATGATCAAGTCAGAGCTGATCGAAAAACTCGCTGCCGAGAATACCCACCTGACCCACGCCGAGGTCGAGCGGGTGGTCAATATCGTGCTGGGGCGGATGGTGGATTCGCTGGGTGACGGCGGTCGCGTTGAACTGCGTGGCTTCGGTGCCTTTTCGGTGCGGGCCCGCCCGGCCCGGGCCGGACGCAATCCGCGGACCGGCGAGACCGTCGATGTGCCCGCCAAGGCGGTGCCATTCTTCAAGAGCGGCAAGGAGCTGCGTGAGCGGCTCAACGCCGGGGACGCCTGAGGCCAACATGGGAATGATTTCCGAGTTCAAGGACTTCCTCTCGCGCGGTAACGTCATCGACCTGGCGGTCGGCGTGGTCATCGGGGCCGCCTTCGGGAAGATCGTCACCAGCCTGGTTGAACAGGTCGTCATGCCGCCGATCGGCCTGTTGCTGGGCAAGGTCGATTTCTCGAACCTGAAATGGGTGCTTTCACCCGAGGATCCGGCCACCACGGCGGTCGAGGAAGTGGCTATCCAGTATGGTGCCTTCATCAACACCCTGATCCAGTTCGCGATCGTCGCCTTTGTGATCTTCCTGATGGTCAAGGCGATCAACAAGCTGCGCCGTGAGAAGGCGGCCGAGCCGGAGGCACCGCCCGCCCCGACCGCGACCGAGGTCCTGCTGGCCGAGATCCGCGATGAACTGAAGGCGCGGCCGCGCGTCTGACCGGTTTCGCGCGAGCCCTCGTCAGGCCCGGGCGGTGACCGTCGCGAAGACCCTGTTGCGGCTTGCCACGGAGCGATCCTGCAGCGGCAAGGGCCTCAGACAGGCGGCATAGTCGCCGTCATAGGGGGTCGGCGACCACAGGGCCGGATCCGGTGCCCCTTCGGCGAACCGGACGTGACAGTGCCCCCAGCCCCCTTCGCGCCGCGTGACATTGGCATGCCGGCCGAGGCGTGAGACGCCCTGCGGCGTCACGGTCTGCAGCCTCAGCTTGGCGGCCCCCATGGACCGGGCGGCCAGTTTCAGGCCGTCCATCAGCGTCGGAATGGCCTCGCTGTCGTCCGCGAGGGCCTCAA
>Ga0247844_1008153_pt1 | contig 11509 bp, 7 predicted proteins | sample LaCtaG_FD_192421 | JGI IMG/M metagenome (GOLD analysis project Ga0247844, IMG submission 192421) | Freshwater microbial communities from meromictic Lake La Cruz, Castile-La Mancha, Spain - LaCruzMarch201714.5m_1 | ecosystem: Environmental > Aquatic > Freshwater > Lake | place: Spain: Castile-La...
GCCGACCCAATGGCAGTATTAATAAATGCAGAACTGCTCACTGTGCGGTGCATAGCATCATGAGCAGTTATAAACAGGCCGGTGTAAAGCCACGTTTGTATTATAATTTGAACATATATCCAACCATTATCGAGCGTGAGTTGCTGAAAAAGAAGGGCGGAAATTAGATTTGCCGCCCAAAGTAAGATTATGATAAATGCAATAATTATTCCCATTTTTAAAATTTCCAGCCCAACGATACAACTAAGTTTGATGTTAAATCGGGTTTAGATTGCCAGGTAGAGGTATAAACATCATTTATTACATTGAAGCGAGCATCGAGTGTAAACATAAATAAATCAATTCCTGCACCCAATTCAAGCCCCACTGATGCATCTTTGAATTCGCCACCCAAATCGTCTTTGAGGGTTTCTTCATCTAAATTTTGAATATTTTCAAAGCTGAATTTTGAACCGGCATTTAATTTGAATTTTGGTCCGGCAAAAGCTCTAATGTTGAATATCTTTCCATCTACAATTTTGTAACCAATTAATACCGGAATATCAATAGTGCTAAATGTAACGAGTTTATCAATAGGTATGTTTTGATTTGTAGCATCTTCAATTGTCAATTGATATGCTTTTTTCTGCATGCCATACAGCAATTCAGGTTGTACATAAATTTTTCCACCAACACGAATAAATACACCACCATGAAATCCATTATTTAACTCTCCCTTTACCGAATTCAAATCGTATTTGCCAGTTGATACTGCTGTGATATTGTCTAAATTAAGCGAAGAATTGTATCCGGCTTTAACCCCGAAATTAAACTGTGCGTTGACAAATAACCAAGTTATGAGCAAAGCTGCTAATGTTAAAATTGTTCTTTTCATTGTGATTGATTTTTAATGTGAAAAAATATTTTAATTTTATTATTAAACAATAATTGTACCATATTATTGTTTAAACACATTATACTAAAAAATGTTTTTACGAATGAGTAAAAAAAAGTCTGAATTAGGTTTTTTGCATGTTTTTTGTTCAATAAAACACTTTATATGCAATTTAAACGTTTAATTGATAGCAAATTATTGTATCTTTGCATTTTTAAATTTTAAAAAATAAGGACAACTACTTATGACTACAAAACTTTTTTTACTTACTATGTTTCTTGGTTTGAGTGCCTATACATTTTCTCAGGATGACTCGGCTGATGGAAAGAAATTTTGGTTGGGTCCAAAATTCGGATTTGATTTGTCATCTTCAACAGCCGATTTAACCTCACTTACCAACCAATTAAAACAAAATTATCAAGTTGGTATGTTTCTGCAATTGGGCAAAAAAATATACTTTCAACCGGAAATATATTATTCATCTTACACAACCGACGCTTCTTCAAATTCAAAAATCAATTTTGTAAAAGCTCCCATAATGCTTGGTTGGGAAATTTTTGATATTGGATTAGTAAGTTTACATGTAAATGGTGGTCCATCGTATTTAAAGCTGTTGGACAGTACCGAAAAGGCTGTTATTAACTGGGAAATAGGAGCAGGTGTGAATGTGTTTGGTTTTATAACTACCGATTTGCGTTACACCATTCAAAAAAATAGTACTAATGGCATTACACAGGTAGAGAATCTTATTACAAATGGTGGTATGGTAAATTTAACTTTTGGATTGCGGTTGTAAAATCTTTTTGCTCACAGCATTAAAACAAAAGGCTGTATCAATATTTAGTTGATACAGCCTTTTGTTTTAACTCTATTTATGTCTTATTTTAAACCAAGTTTCTTTTTAACGGCAACGGTAATGTCGTTCGAAGTTGGCGATTTGTAAATTACGGCCTGTGAACCTAAATCGAGGATATAGGTAAATTTTCCTTCGGCAGCTACTTCATTTATAGCTTTTGTTACTTTGTCGCGAATAGGAACAAATAAATCTTGTTGTTTTTTCTGTATTTCCTGATAAGCAGTTTGACGGAAAGTATTTACGCGTGTTTCAATTTCCTGAATTTCGCTCACACGTACTTTTTTAATACCTTCGGGCATACTATCTTGTTTTGCCTGAAATTCTTTTACTTTTACATTGTATTCTTCCTGCATTTTCATTATCTCACCTTCGTATTGTTTGCCTACTTCATCGATTGTTTTTTCGATGTTGGCAATTTCAGGCATAAGTGAAATAACCTCCTGCGAGTTAATATGTCCAAATTTTGCATCCTGAGCAAAAAGACCTACGGGTAGTGCACATAGCACAACTAAAGCAATTTTTTTTAACATGTTTCTTATTTTGATATTTAATTTATATTTTTTCTTTAATCTATTACAAAGTTAAAAAATTATTTTGAATAACCTAACTTTTGAAGTACCAAATCGCTAACATCCAATTTTGGAGACGTAAAAATTATATTCATCGATGAGCCTTTGTCGAAAATCATGCCATAATCTTTTTCCTTGCTAATCTCTTGAATAGCTGTATAAACCTCGTCCTGAATAGGCTTCATCAAACTCTGTCGTTTTTTGAATAACTCACCTTCGGCTCCAAAGTATTTCTTTTTCAGTTCGTTTGCCTCTTTCTCTTTGGCAATAATTTCTTCTTCGCGTTTCACTTTCATATCATCCGAAAGGAATACTAATTCGGTTTGATAATTCTTGTACATCTTCTGTACTTCCTGAAGTTGAATTTCAACTTCCGATTGCCACTTTTTCGAAATCTGATTGATTTGTTCGTTAGCAGTTTCGAACGATGGAATGTTTTTCATAATATATTCCATATCCACCATTGCAAATTTTTGAGCAGATGAAGTTAAAAACATTCCCGCTACAAAACTTATTATCAAAAATACTTTTTTCATATTATAACGAATTTATTGATTAAATTTAAAACCATTTTCATGCCTTAAACAAATACTTTGCCAAATTCTTAAAGTTACTGCCCCAAGCCCCTAAAGGGGATGTGAAGTTAGCTTTGTCTCTTATATTCGAATCATTTATTTAGTTGTAAATCACTTCGAATACAACTCTTTAAGCCCCTTTAGGGGTTTGGGGCAGTTTTATAAACTATATACTATAAACTGCAAACTATAAACTCTCTTACAGTTCTTGTCCCAATACAAAGTGGAATTGACTGCCACCTTGTTTATTATCAACACCTTTGTCGAAACCATAGCCCCAGTCGATACCCATCATACCAAACATTGGTAAGAAAATACGAACACCTATACCTGCTGAACGTTTCAGGTCGAACGGACTATAATCTTTCAGTTTGCTAAACGAATTTCCTGCTTCTAAAAACGTAAGTGCATAAATTGTTGCCGATTGCTCGAGAGACAATGGATAGCGTAATTCTAATGAAAATTTATTGTACAAATAGCCGGCATAAGAACCTGTACGTGGGTCGCGTGGAGTTAGTGAACCACTTTCGTAACCACGCATTGCTACATAGTCGGTACCATAACTGGTATAAGCCGACATGCCATCGCCACCCATATAGAATGTTTCGAAAGGTGATTTTGCGTTTTTATTGAAATGACCAACATACGAAAACATCATACGGCTCATCAAAATCAATTTATTGCCTGCGTCGAGCGGTGTAAATGTTTTGCCAGAGAAAGTCCACTTGTGGTATTCAATCCAACTATAGCGATCTTGCTCGCTCATTGTTACATCAGAATATGCTTTGCCATTTACTTTTCCACCGTTTAGTGACGAATATGGTGGTGTAATTTTCAATCCCAGCGAGAATGACGATCCACTACGCGTAAATATCGGATTATCAATTGAGTTTCTACTTAATGTTAGGTTTAAACTCAAGTTGTTAAATTGTCCTTCGGTCATAGGGAACATTTGTGGATACCAATCGCTAAGCATAAAGCGCTGGTAAGATAGCTCTCCATAAAATGTAAAAAAGTCATCCGGCCAATTTAAGCGTTTTCCATAACCAATTGAAGATCCAAGAGTACGCATGTACTTTTCGGGGTCGTAATTCAGTGCATATCCATTATCGTAGCCACCATAATTGCTGCCGTAACTACTGCCGTAACTACTGCTGCCACCATAGCCATAAGGTGAGTATCCGTAGCCACTATTATAGGAGTTTTGCATACTTGATAGGTAGCGGTCGGCAATAGCTGTTTGGCTCGAAAAATAAATTGATGTAGAAAGCGAATTAGGACGTTTGCCTCCCAACCAAGGTTCGAGAAACGACATGCTCACAGAGGTGTACGATTGCCCGTTGGTGCGTGCATTGATAGAGAAAGTTTGACCTTCGCCTTGTGGTACAATACGATAGGTTTCGGGACGGAATAAATTCTGAATAGCAAAGTTGCTGAATTTTAAACCAATGCTTCCCACAATTCCTGTAGCTCCCCAACCTGCCGAAAATTCAACCTGATCGCTCCCTTTTGTTTCGAGATTATAAGTAATATCAACCGTTCCATCTTCTTGATTCGGTTCAATATCCGGTTTTATTTTTTCCTGATCGAAATGTCCCATTTGTGCTAACTCACGCAGCGAACGCATAATGTCCGACTGACTGTAAAGCTGTCCGGGTTTAGTGCGTAGTTCGCGTCGAACCACATGTTCGTAAACACGTGTATTTCCTTTAATTGTAATTTCGTTGATAGTAGCAGGTTTTCCTTCGTAAATTCGCATTTCGAAATCGATAGAGTCATTCTCAATCAATACTTCTACAGGTTCAATTTGCGAAAAAAGGTAGCCTCTATCCTGATACAATTTGCTTACAGCATCATTTTCATCGGTTTGTAAACGTTCCATCAAATGTTTTTGATTATAAACATCTCCCTTTTTAATACCAAGAATCATATCAAGGTAATCGTATGGGTATATGGTGTTTCCAATCCATTTTATGTTGCGGAAATAATATTTTTTCCCTTCGTCTACAGTTAAATATACGCTTACACTTTTTTCGTCGAATTTTACAACACTGTCCGTTACAATATACGCATCGCGATAACCAATTTCGTTGTATTTTTCAATTAAGGCAATTTTATCTTTTTCGTATTCTTCTTTTACAAACTTCTTAGTTCTGAAAAAATTACGCCAATTTTTGTCGTTTGTTTTTTTCATCGCCTTATTTATCTGATTAAAGGTAAGGGCTTTATTGCCTGTTACAATAATTTGATGTACGCGAGTCTTCAATTTTTTATCTACCTGAATGTCTACAATTACATGTCCGGCTTTGTTGGGGTCGTTTTTTTGTAACACATTGGCTTCTACGTTTAAAAAGCCTTTCTCTTCCATGTGTTTTTTTATCACTTTTACTGCTCTGTCCGAAATGTTTGGTGTAATCTGATTGCCTTTTACAATACCGAGTTTCGGCTCAAGATCTTCAATTTCTCCTTTTTTTAGTCCCGAAAAATTAATTTCCGAAACACGTGGACGTTCCTTTAATGCTATATTAAGCCATATTTTGCCATCTTGAATTTTGGTAGCAAAGATTTTGACATCCGAAAACAAACCTTGTTTCCAGAAGCGTTTTACAGCACCCGTAATGGCATCGCCGGGTACTTTTATTTTATCGCCTACCGAAAGGCCGGAGAAACCAACAAGAACAAAATCTTCGTAATTGGCGGCACCTGTTACTGCTATAGCTGCAATTTCATAACTTGGAGCTGCATTGGAGTATTCAATTACGGGAAGGCTGTCAGTGGGAATTGCATCTTGAGCAATTAGTAGTTGACCTGCAAGAAAGAATAAAATGACTGAGAAAAGTTTTTTTAACTGCATATTTTTTTGCTGTAAATCGGCGAATGCTGTGATATTCGATTAATTTGTTTTTCCAAACCGGCGTTCGCGGCACTGAAAATCGCAGATTGCTTCGAAGAAGTTTTCTTTGCGGAAATCGGGCCAGTGAGTAGGTGTGAAATATAGTTCGGTGTAGGCAATTTGCCAAAGTAAAAAGTTGCTAATACGTGTTTCGCCACTTGTGCGAATAAGTAAATCGGGATCGGGTATTGATTTGGTAGTGAGATAAGATGAAATAAGTTCATCCGTAATTTCTTCGGGTGTGAGGTTACCTTTACAAACTTCTTTTCCAATTTCAATCATAGCATTTTTAATTTCCCAGCGCGACGAATAACTCAATGCCAATACCAATCCTAAGCCGCTGTTTTTGCTCGTTTCATCTATACATCGTTGTAATTTTATGCCAGCGTTTACGGGTAGTCGGTTTAAATCACCTATTGCCAATAATCGTACATTATTCTTATTCAACGTTGGCGTTTCTTTCTCTATGGTATCAATTAGTAATTCCATCAATGCATCTACCTCGGCCTGAGGGCGACCCCAATTTTCGGTTGAGAAAGCATATAATGTGAGGTATTCGATGCCGATTTCGGCAGCTGCTTCGGTAACTTCGCGCACCGACACTACGCCGTTTTGATGCCCGAATATTCGGTCGTATCCACGTTCCTTTGCCCATCGGCCATTGCCATCCATTATTATGGCTATGTGTTTGGGTAAGCGACTTTTATCAATTTTATCTTTAAAAGATGACATAGTTGAATCGTGTTATACGTATGATATGTGTTGTTTATTTGTTCATTTGTAAACACTTACAGCTTTTTTTCCAAATATTGTAAGTCAATCCTATCGAAAAAGTTGTTAGCATATCGTTATTAAACAAATTCGAACCATTTAAATCGTTCGCATTGTTTAGTTGAAACTTCCCCTCCATTTTGTCTGTAAGCAATAATCTTTGCGACAAAATTAAGTTTAAATGAAACCGCTCGCCGAGCATAAATTTGTAACCCATCCCTACAGGATACGAAAACATAAACGTTGTTTTGGTGCTCGACACATTGGTGTATGGAAAAAACATTCCACCTATACCGGCAAAAATATACAAGCTGTGCTTTTTGCTATTTGGTTTGTAAATTTCATCGTCGTAATCGAAAAAATTAAACTCACCAACTATGTCAATTGCATTCACTATATTATCGAAAGTTCCACCTGCTCCGGTACCTACTACATTTGTTTTGTTCCAAATGCCGGTAATTGACAATCTGGTATCCAGTTTTTGTCGATAAATCAAGCCAAACGATGGTTGATTGTTTACAAACAATTGATTATTGGCATCACCCAAATAAAAAGACCCACCGCCCAAAACTCCAATTTCAGAACGATATTCGTTTTGTGCTTTTGCGTCTTCGACAAATAACACTAAAACTATTGCAAACGTAATTCTAATTATTTTAAAAGTCATCTTTGTTATATGCTAAAATAAAGTAATCAGAATAACAACGTTTTTTTTTGGTTTAAATTTTATCTGTTTTTTTAAAAGCAACAACAAAAGTAATGATTATCTTTCAAAATTAAGAAATTGCCTCTATGCTAATGTTTTTATTTAACAAAATATTGCATTCGTACTGACAATGTAGCAATAGAATGAAGTGTAAGTAAACTTTATTAAAAAAACAGATTTATATTCGATTTATCAATAGAAATGCATTTTTATGCTGTTAATATTCAATTTAATAGACTGCATTTTAAAAAAGCAAAAAACCAGAAAAAAAGAGCAAAACTGAACTTGCACAGAACGTAAAAAAGCAGTACTTTTGCACAAATTTGGACAATAAATATTTATGCAAAAGTACAAGCCCTTTCATTTAGTTTTGGAGGATGGTACCGTTTTCGAAGGGAAATCCTTTGGGTATGAAAAAGCGGTTGCCGGAGAAGTAGTTTTTAACACAGCAATGGTCGGGTATCCCGAAAGTCTTACTGACCCATCTTACGCCGGACAGATATTAGCCGTTACTTTTCCTTTAGTTGGTAATTACGGTGTTCCGAACGACATCATTCAAAACGGACTTTCTACTTTTTACGAATCGGAAAAAATTCAAGCATCTGCATTGATTATTTCCGATTTTTCTTTTGAATACAGTCACTGGAATGCTGGTAAAAGCCTAAGTGATTGGCTGAAAGAAAACGAAGTGCCCGGAATTTTTGGTATTGATACACGCGAACTCACTAAGTTGGTGCGCGAAAAAGGAACCATGAAAGGAAAACTTGTTTTTCCTGATGGTGACGATATTGAATTTATCAACCCTGATGATGAAAATCAAGTGGCCAAAGTGAGCTGCAAAGAAGTGATCACTTATGGAGCTGGTAAAAAGCGTGTTCTTTTGGTAGATTGTGGTGTAAAACATAACATTATCCGCTGCTTGCTGAAACGTGACACTACTGTTATACGTGTGCCATGGGATTACGACTATAACCACATAGAATTCGACGGACTGTTTATCTCCAATGGTCCTGGTGACCCTGAATATGCACAAGACACTGTGCGCCATATACAGGAAACCATGAAAACCGGAAAACCAATTTTCGGTATTTGTATGGGTAACCAGTTGCTTTCGGTTGCCGGAGGTGCAAAAACTTACAAACTGAAATACGGTCACCGCAGTCATAACCAGCCTGTACAGCTTGTTGGAACGCAACGTGCCTTTATCACTTCACAAAATCATGGTTTTGCTGTTGACAACTCCACATTGAGTGCCGATTGGGAATCGTTATTTGTAAATATGAACGACGGAACCAACGAAGGTATTCGCCACAAAACAATGCCTTGGTTCTCGGCTCAGTTTCACCCCGAAGCTGCTTCGGGTCCAACTGATACCGAATTTTTATTCGATGTTTTCTTAAAAACGCTTGACAGATTCACCAAACCTGTAACTGAAATGATTCAGGAAGAAATGGATACTCGTTTGGTAACAAAACAAGAATACAAAGGAGCAGAAAAAGGCGAAATCAAAAAAGTACTCGTACTCGGTTCGGGAGCATTAAAAATTGGTGAAGCCGGTGAATTCGACTACTCTGGTTCACAGGCCTTGAAAGCCTTGAAAGAGGAAGGCATTGAAACTATTCTAATAAATCCTAATATTGCTACCGTACAAACTTCGGAAGGTATTGCTGATAAAGTTTACTTCCTGCCAGTAACGCCTGATTTTGTTGAACGCGTGATTGAAAAAGAACGTCCCGATGGCGTTTTCCTTTCGTTTGGCGGACAAACTGCATTGAACTGTGGCGTAGCGCTTTACAGAGACAAAATTTTTGAAAAATATGGTGTACGTGTTCTTGGAACACCCGTACAGTCGATTATTGACACCGAAGACCGCGAAATTTTCAATAGCAAATTAGCCGAAATTGATGTAAAATATATTAAGAGTGAAGCGGTAAACGACCTTGAAAATGCTGTACGAGCTGCTAACGAACTGGGTTATCCGGTTATTGTTCGTGCTGCTTATGCGTTGGGTGGATTGGGCTCAGGCTTTTGCGACAACGACGAAGAACTGAAATCGTTGGTTGACAGAGCTTTTGCTTATTCAAATCAGGTGTTGGTCGAAAAATCGCTGAAAGGCTGGAAAGAAATTGAATATGAAGTAGTTCGCGACCGTTACGATAACTGTATCACAGTTTGTAACATGGAAAACTTCGATCCGCTCGGAATTCACACCGGTGAAAGTATCGTAGTTGCTCCTTCGCAAACACTTACAAATACCGAATATCACAAACTTCGTGAACTGGCAATCCGCATTATCCGCCATATCGGTATTGTGGGCGAATGTAATGTGCAGTACGCTTTCGATACCGAATCGGAAGATTACCGCGTGATTGAAGTGAATGCTCGTTTAAGCCGCTCGTCTGCATTAGCTTCAAAAGCAACTGGTTATCCGTTGGCTTTTGTGGCTGCAAAACTTGGGTTGGGTTATGGATTACCAGAATTGAAAAACTCGGTAACAAAAGATACTTCAGCTTTCTTCGAACCCGCACTCGATTATATTGTTTGTAAAATTCCTCGTTGGGATTTGGGTAAATTCCAAGGTGTAAGTCGCCAATTGGGTTCAAGTATGAAGTCGGTGGGCGAAATCATGTCAATTGGACGAAATTTCGAAGAAGCATTCCAAAAAGGTTTGCGTATGATTGGACTTGGAATGCACGGATTTGTAGCTAACAAAGCCATGTATGCCGACGATTTGGATACTGCACTTTCGCAACCAACAGATAAACGTGTGTTCTACGTAGCACAGGCTTTACATAGCGGTTATTCGGTTGATAAAATTCACGATTTAACCAAAATCGACCGTTGGTTCTTGCACAAATTGCAGCGCATTGTTACACTCGAACATAAATTAGAAGAATTCAATTCGTTACAAACATTACCAACAGAATTGCTTTTCGAAGCAAAACTGACTGGTTTCTCCGATTTCCAGATTACTCGCTTAGTAACTAAATGTACGAGCGACGAAATGGACGATAAAATTAAGATAACACGCAATTATCGCAAAAACCTCGGCATTAAACCTGTTGTAAAACAAATTGATACACTTGCTGCGGAATATCCGGCACAAACGAATTATTTGTACCTCACTTATGGTGGTATTGCGAGCGATGTAAAATATACCGGCGACCACCGTTCTGTTGTGGTTCTTGGCTCAGGAGCTTACCGCATTGGTTCGTCGGTAGAGTTCGACTGGTGTGGTGTAAATGCGCTGATGACTATTCGTAAAGAAGGTTTCCGTTCAGTAATGATTAATTACAACCCCGAAACAGTTTCGACCGATTACGATATGTGCGACCGTCTCTACTTCGATGAATTGAGTTTTGAGCGCGTGATGGATATTATGGAAATGGAAAATCCGATGGGAACAATTGTTTCGACCGGAGGACAAATACCGAATAACTTAGCATTGAAATTGGCAGGTGAAAATGTAACGATACTTGGAACGCAAGCTGTTGATATTGACCGTGCTGAAGACCGCCACAAATTCTCTTCGATGCTTGATGCATTAAAAATTGACCAGCCACGTTGGAAAGAATTGACTACTTTCGAAGATGTACATGAGTTCGTTAAAGAAGTAGGCTTCCCCGTTTTAGTGCGCCCTTCGTATGTACTTTCGGGTGCAGCCATGAATGTTTGTCACGATGCTTCGCAATTAGAAAACTTCCTGAAACTGGCTACTGAAGTTTCTAAAAAACATCCGGTGGTTATTTCTGAATTTTTGGAACGTTGTAAAGAAATTGAAATTGATGCTGTTGCTAAAAATGGTGAAGTGTTGGTTTATGCCATTTCGGAACATGTTGAATTTGCCGGAGTTCACTCTGGTGATGCAACTACGCAATTCCCTCCACAAAAAATTTATGTGGAAACCATTCGCCGAATCAAGAAAATTGCCAGCGAAATTGCAAAATCCTTGAATATCTCTGGTCCATTCAACATTCAGTTCCTTGCTAAAGATAACTATATCAAAGTAATAGAATGTAACTTGCGCTCTTCGCGTTCGTTCCCATTTGTTTCAAAAGTATTGAAACTGAATTTTATCGAATTGGCTACCAAAGTAATGTTGGGCTTGCCGGTTGAGAAACCTGAAAAATCAGCTTTCGACCTCGATTATGTGGGTATCAAAGCTTCACAGTTCTCCTTCCACCGCTTACAACAAGCCGACCCTGTATTGGGCGTGGATATGGCTTCGACCGGTGAAGTGGGTTGTATTGGCGACGATTTCTCAG
>Ga0247844_1008155_pt1 | contig 11505 bp, 8 predicted proteins | sample LaCtaG_FD_192421 | JGI IMG/M metagenome (GOLD analysis project Ga0247844, IMG submission 192421) | Freshwater microbial communities from meromictic Lake La Cruz, Castile-La Mancha, Spain - LaCruzMarch201714.5m_1 | ecosystem: Environmental > Aquatic > Freshwater > Lake | place: Spain: Castile-La...
GAATCTAGTCCACCAGAGAGAAAAATGCCAACGGGAACATCGGCAATGAGGCACTTTCGAACTGCTTCATTTAGTTTAACTTCAACTTCTTCAACACTGGTGGAACGAAGGCTAGAAACCTGAGGCGTCCAATATTTTTCTATTTTTAGTACTTTATTTTTTTTCACTAACATATAGTGAGCTGCCGGAAGTGACGAAATACCTTTATAAATAGTCATAGGAGATGGGATATACCCATGCCGAAAATATTCTTTTATTGCAATATTATTATATTTTAATTTATTAAAGTCTTCGACTTCAAAAAAACCCTGGAGTTCAGAACAAAAAAGAAAGGCGCTTCCAGCTTCCCAAAAGTATAAGGGTTTTTCACCAAAACGATCTCTTGCTAAAAAAAGGAGGTCCTGCTTAGAATCATAAATGGCAAAGGCAAACATACCCTGAAGTTGATCGAGCATTTTAGGGCCATATTCTTCCCATAAATGGACGAGAACTTCCGTATCACCCTTTTCTCTTAGGGTATGCCCCTTTAGTTCTAGGTGATTTCTTATTTCTAAATAATTATATATTTCACCATTAAAGGTGATCCAAATGGAGTTATCTTCATTGGGAAGTGGTTGTCTTGATCCGGCCAAATCTATAATAGAGAGCCTTCGATGGCCAAAATAGGTGCTGAAATTTCCTTGAATAGGATGATCAGAAATCTGGTAATGATTGTTTATTGATGTGGAGATAGGATTAATTCCTAAAAATCCTTGGCCGTCAGGTCCTCGGTGGGAAATTTGCTTTAACATGGATTTTAAAGGGGTGGATTTTGCCTCGCGAGGAAAAAGATAAGAAATTCCTGCAATACCACACATATACTTAATACTTCCTTAATACTTCACTTTTATTTTTTATAGATTTTAAACATTTTAGCGCTCATATTAAACTGTAGAGGCTTTTAACTAAGTTTTACAGAATAAAAAATAAAAATATGAAAAAATCCCAAGACTCCTTTGCGGCACTCAAATTTGCCCCCTTTCGATTTTTTATTCTCTTTAAAATATGCACCACCATTGCGGTGCAAACTCAAAGTACTTTGATTGGTTGGCAAATGTATTCTCTGACTAAAGATCCCCTGTCCCTAGGACTAATAGGGCTTGTGGAAATTATTCCCAATCTTTTAGTCATTTTATTTGCAGGTATGCTCGCTGATAGAATAAATAGAAAATCTATTTTACTTGTTTGCGTCCTCATCCTTGCAAGTAATAGTTTCTTTTTATCACAATACAATTCTAATATCTCCCACTACTATCTCTATCTCAATGTGGCACTCACAGGACTTTCACGAGGACTTATCAGTCCAGCTGCTTCAGCCCTCATGGCCGATACAGTACCAGAGCGGCTCTACGCCAATTCCTCCACTTGGAATAGTACACTCTGGCAACTAGCTGCCGTTCTAGGATCAGGTTCAGCAGGATTTTTATTAAATGCTCTGGGATTTGCCCATTCCTATTTATTTTGTTTTGGGTTTTTCTTTCTCTCCATGCTCTTTATATTACTCATTCCTTATACATTTAAAAAAATCCATCATCACCATTTGCCCATCTTTAAGGGTATTAAAGAGGGAATAGAATTTGTCTTTAAAGACCAGCGATTTTTGGGATCTTTTACTCTCGATTTGTTTGCCGTTCTCTTTGGTGGGGCCACCATTTTACTTCCCGTATTTGCCAGTGAAGTTTTATTTTTAGATGCTAAAGCACTGGGAATTTTAAGAGCTGCACCTTTTTTTGGAGCATTATTAATGGCCTTTTTCCTAACGCGCTATCCGATTTTAGAAAGACCTGGAAAAATTTTGCTCATTAGTGTTTTTTGTTTTGGACTCAGCATGATTGGTTTTGCACTATCGACTAATTTTTTTCTATCGCTTTTTTTTCTTTTTGCCAGTGGAGCCTTTGACAATATTAGTGTAGTGACTCGCACCACTATTGTGCAAATGCTTACACCTCATCACTTGAGGGGCAGGGTTGCTTCTGTTAATTCCATTTTTATCAGTTCATCAAATGAATTAGGAGCACTGGAATCGGGAATTGCCGCTAAATATTTAGGAACAGTACCTTCAGTGGTTTTTGGCGGAATGCTGACACTTTTAGTTGTTTTTATCATCTCCTTTAAATTTCCAAAATTGAAAAATCTTGATCTTACTAAACATCTTTCCCCCTAAAGAAATTTTTTTAACTCGAATGTAAAATTAATCATGTGTTTTGATCTTCAATATTACCATATGAAGGAAACTAATGATTAGAAAATTACTTTTTATTATAAATCTCTTATCAATTATTGGTTGCAAAGTAGTTAATACTCCTACTAATGAAGCCAATGGGAGTATAAGAACAATTAGTAGTTTCAAAACTCAAACACTGTATTATGGACCTGCCTGCTCTACAAACGATTACTCAAATATTAATGGATGTATTAACTCCTCACATCCACCCCTACCAAGTATTACTCGCGAATTACTAGTCCCTAATGCCAATTTAGAATTTGCCTCAGCGCCAACCTCAGCAAACTCTAATATTTATGGATATCCTAATTACAATGCGAGCAGCCCGGCTCCAAATACAAAAACAGTTACAATTCCCTATGCTAGGGCCACACTCGATGGAAGAATTTTCTTTTTTTCAACCTTTAGCTCTAGTCCTCAAACAACATTTCCCTATGGATATTACTTACCATCACTTATGGTCTTTCATCCCCAAAATTTAGGTGCGGATTTAAGGGGAAAAAATCTCAATGTCATTAGCAATCCCCAATATGTTCATCCTATTATTATTCATAATCCACATGCTGGTGAAACCGCCATGGATGATGGCGCCTATGGAAATCATACAGGCTTTAAAACGCCCAATACCTGGCACATTGAAATCTGCCACGAATCCAATGCTCCAAATGAATTAAAACAAGTCCCTAGATTATGTCGAACTACAAAAAAAGGTACTGAAATAATTGGAGATTGTTATGATGTTACACTTTTAGTCAAACTAGAACTTCCTAATAAACCTCACTACGAAATGCGCACGACTCCGGTAACTATTTTTGTAGAAAATCCTAAACTTGATACTGCAAAAATTTATATTTTTTCAAGAATAAATAATGGAAACCTTTTACCACCTTTGGAGTATGTTTCTAATCCAAAAAAATGGAGCGATGATTTAGGTGTCACTAATTTAAAACAAATGGCCGATCTCTGTTACACAACTCCAAAACCAATTCTGGCCAGTGATCCCAAATATTATTTCTGCAAATTTGTTTTTAATCAAAGCTGGAGCAAGCAGGGATTTAATTTTCACATTCCTAATAATGATATGAATTTTGCACCCACACAGTATCGCAAAAATCCTGGTGGTGCAGGTAATGTGGGAGGAGGAATGCCCAATTTCTTTGAGCCTAGTATTTCAGGAGACGGAAAATTATTATTTATTAATGGTGCGCTTGGTGCTGGAATTTTTTACTCCTACAATAAAGAAGGTAGTTGTCGTGCTGAAGACTGGAATCAATTTAATCCCATTTCAAAAATGCCCATTGATCCAGACATTTATCAAAATTATGATTTGGCAAAAAAAGATGTTTATTTTCGCGACAGTGAAAATAAGGAAATCAAACCTGGTCAAGTCATTGAAGGTGGCTATTTATGGATAGATCGCAAGGTAAGAAATTTATTTTTTGCGACACTTAATGCAGATCGCGATCATTACGTTAATTTATTTCAAAAAAATAATGTTTTCGATAAGATCGCAGGAAAAATGGTTTCAGTTCTAGGATCTTGGACTCAACATAAAGTAGTCACCCTTGATAACGGAGTGAACTTTACGGATTTTGCAAATTTTGGTGTGGGATCAAATAATAATCTTAATATTTATGATGGCTCAAGTGTTAAGGCCGATGGGAAAGCCTCTACAATGCTTTTCTCTCCAGAACATTATTTAAATTATTACGAATCTCTAATGCCAAATTCTCCATTTGATGTGGTCTGGATGCTAGCTTCAAATACCCATCGAAATTCCGAAATTATTTTTGACGAATACATGAAATCCAATTCTCTCATATTAGCTCATATGAACGCTCTCATGGTAAGAAAAGATGAATGGAATGGAGCCTTTGGTGTATGGTTACCTAAGGATGGATTTTGGCCAAAGGACGAGTATAAGGCCATTCACAATATTACTGATGTTTTACAATCTGGTTTTAATCCTGCGAATGCCCTTGATCAATCTCGAAATTATCAGTACATAGAAAATCCACAACTCCAAAATAGCTCCACAGCTTCAAATAAATATGATCCTACTGCACTTCCCATTGTGGATAAATTATTTTTAAAGGGAGGGGCAAGAATTGAGCCCATTAATTTAGGAGGAGTAATCGGCAAAGGCATTTATTTCGATGGTGTTAATGATTTTATTACGGCAACCTTACCATCTGAATACAGGGAAAAATTAAGTGATCACTTTGTCTCCATTTGGCTTGATTCTCGAACTCCCTTAAATAATGAAATTAAAAGAGTTTTTACCTATCCCGATGGCTCTTGGATCGGACTTTCTAGAGAGGAAATTAAAGTCTATAGCTCGCTCGATCAGTCGAATTATTCTTTATCTCTTGCTGGACATCAAGTTCAACTTGGAAAATTTTTTCACTTTGCAGTAAAAATTGAAACAAAATATTTTACGCCAAAAAATTCAAAGCAAGAACAAGAAGAAGTAGAAAAAAGTAGCTCAAGTAATCCATCGCAAAAAATTCCTCCTATCATTTTAACAAAAGTTCCCGTTAGAACGATGCAATTTTTTATAAATGGAAATCCCGTCATTAGAGCTATAACTAAATTAGATAATCAATATAAAGAAGTAACAACAAGTGTGATTCCCTATCTTTTACTTCCCTACATAAAAAAAACGAAACTTGTTTCTTATATTAAACCTCAAGCACCCTTTTCTTTTAGATCAAGTGGTGCAAGACCCTATGAATTTACAATTGGCGGAAATCCAACTGATCAATTAGTAAACCAATCATTTCAAGGTTGGGTGGACGAATTTAAATTATTAGAAATTAATAATATTCATAAAATCCCCCTAGAAGAAATTTGCAATATGGCACTAGGTTCACTTATGAAAATTAAACGAAGTGATGCTATGGATGAAATTAGGATTTCTAAATATTTCAATCTGGCCAGTAACACAAAAGTATTTGATTGGTATGATGCCCTAAAATCTAGATATGGAAAAATCTGTGAGCAACTCATTTTAGAATCCTATAAGGGTGCAAACGACTTTGCAGATCAAAAAAATAAAACAATTTGTGCCTCTACAACACATCAATTTCAAACTCCGCTGATGAAAGACCGATGTCTTCGTGCTGTTGAATTAGGAATAAATATGAAACCACTTAAGGCCGGTTATCCTCGTCCTGATTTTGCCAATGTTGGTTTTTGCTTAACCTGTCATCAAGATGGTGCTCTTAGTAAAGGTCTTCGAATTGATGCATTAACTATTTCTAATATGAATAGAGAAGAAGATCCTAGACGTCAGCCATCCAATCCTCCAAAAGAACTAACAGGATGCGTTCCTGCACACCCATTGTTTGAAGATTATGTGGGTGGATCAATCCATCGCTGTGATAAGGGTAATATTATTATGGATTACATTTTTGATTTTAATGGTAAAATTCAACCTTAAATTCAATCAATCTTTTTAAAAATTTTTATATATTCAGATAGGCCTTCTTTTTCTAAATCCTCTAAAGGGATAAAACGAAGGCCAGCCGAATTAATGCAAAATCTTAAACCTCCCAATTTCTCAGGGCCATCATCAAAGACGTGACCCAAATGGGAAAGACTTCCTGCCGATTTTACTTCAACTCGCCTCATTCCATGTGATTCATCACTATTTTGTAATATATTTTGCGTATTAATGGGTTTTGCAAAACTTGGCCAACCACTCCCAGAATCAAATTTATCAAGAGAACTAAAAAGCGGAATTCCAGAAACAATATCAACATAAATCCCAGGACGTTTATTATCCCAATATTCGTTTTGAAATGGTGGTTCTGTGCCACACTCTTGAGTAACATAATATTGAAGTGGACTTAATTTTTTTTTATCACTATTTGCGGTCATAGTTCTTCCTATAAATCTTTCATAAGAAAACTACTATAATATTTATAAAGCGAAAACTCTATGGTTTTAGAACTAAATAATCCTAAATAAATTTCCCTTGCATAATCCTCTCTAAGATTTGACTTAAATTGATCTCCAGAAAATGCTTCGATTATACTATTATTTTTTTCTAATATCTCAAAGGAATTTAAAAACTGCTCATATAAATTAACCCTATTAGATTTAGCGTAAGCTAAGATTGTTGAAATCCTTTCTGAAAAACGACGAGAAGAAAAATTTTTTACATTTTCCACTTCTTGAATTAAGCATTCTTTAAAACTTGTATATTGATCACATCGATAGTCTTCCTTTATTGTTTTTAACAAATCTGCCTCTTTACCACCGAGATAAGGCATCAATTCAAAAATCAAAAGGGCGTATTCTAATTGATAAAAATTAAAACTATTTTCAATAAGTTGCAAACCTGGAATTTTTTTCTCTTTAAAACTAGTAAGAGCTCTCTGATGAAATTTTTCCAAAAATTTTATCCAATATTGAAATTTATCATCACTCATCAATTTAGATTTTATATCTGAAAGTCTTAAATTTAATTCCGAAGGATAAAATAGAGAATCATAATTTCTTGAAGAAATTCCATGTAAATATTTAGGCTCTTGAATTTGAGCAAATATTTTGCTTGTTGATTCAGTGGATTTTAGTTTTGTATAAAGCAGATTAGCAGAATTTGGCGAATGAAAATCACCTCTGGTAATAAGTATAAAATTATTTTGAACTTTATCAAAATCATCTTTAGAGATATTTAACTCTCTAAAATATTGTTTTTCATCTGCCAAATAAAATTGTAGAGGTCCCTGCATGGCTGCATCAAGTAAATAAGTTATTTTAGTTCCTTTAAGAGATTTTTTTACTAACAAACTCAAAATATTCTTGGTATCAATTTCAAAATTAATCAAGTTACTATCTATTGAAGCACTATCCGTTTTTTGACTCGGATCGATTATTAAACGTGGAGAAACTAAAGTGCTATCAGGTTTCTGTTTTAAACTGCCATTTCCAACTAAGTAGATAATCAAATTTTCTCTAGTATAATCCTCAATAAATTTTTCTAGCTCCAGTTCTGAAAATAATCGCAGGCAGGGTTGACCTAGAATGTTTATTGTCTCGTTCTTTAAAATATCCTTTTGAATTTCCTTAAACTCTCCGAGAGGATCTATCACTTTACTAACACCGGCCATATAAATGCATGTATGTGCTGTGATACTTTTACTACTGCTTAAAACAATTTTCGTTTCTTTGTTTAAATTTGCATTTTTTTTAGTTTGATTATTTTTTTTAGAGCAGGAAAATAAAAAGCATAAAATCAAAAAAAAATATAATAAAGAATCAATTTTAATTTTAATCATGACTACCGCCTTTAAAGAACTAGAAATAACTCAAAGGATTAAATGCAAATATAAAGCCATTTATAAAATAACTTAAAGGATTAATTTAAAAGGAATAACAATTAGATAAAATAATGGAAATTGACTAAAAAATAATCACTCTCTATTATCATTTACAATCTAAACTGATTAGCTTCATTTAAAAATCATAAGTAATTAAATAAAAAGCAGTGTCTAGTCAATTTAGTATTAGATAGGGACATTTTAAAAAAATAAAAATTCTATTCTGTTTTTGATTGTTATAACATTATTAAAAAATTGTATTGGACAATATTCAAATTTTCATGGGTAAGCATCAATGATTTTTAATTCCTTAAGTTTTGCAGTATTTTTTCCATTAGTTACCTTTATTTATTTTATAATCCCGCACACATATAGATGGTCACTATTACTGATTTCAAGCTGTGTTTTTTATATGTGGTTTATACCTAAATATATTTTTATATTAGGGATAACGATAGTAATTGATTATGCAGCTGGAATATTAATCGAAAGATCTCAAAATAAATCGAAAAAAAAGATTATTTTATTTCTCAGTATTGTTTCCACCTTGGCAGTACTTTTTATATTTAAATACTATAATTTTTTTATTTTAAATTATAATTTTATCAACCAGGTTTTCGGATCTCATTATTCATTAGATTTAATAAATATTATTTTACCCGTGGGTCTCTCCTTTCATACCTTTCAAAGCCTATCCTATGTCATTGAAGTTTATAGAGGGAACCAAAAAGCTGTATCTCATTTTGGTATTTATTCACTCTATGTCATGTTTTATCCTCAATTAGTTGCTGGACCGATTGAAAGACCACAGAACTTATTACATCAATTCACAGAATATCATTCCTTTGATTATAAAAGAGTCACCGAAGGGCTAACACTAATGGCCTGGGGATTATTTAAAAAAGTCGTTATTGCTGACCGTTTAGCAGTCATCGTAAATCTTGTTTATGATATACCCTATGCTCATAAAGGAGTGGTATTATCAATTGCAACTATTTTTTTTGCATTTCAAATTTATTGTGATTTTTCTGGGTATTCTGATATTGCTCTTTGAGCTTCCAGGGTCATGGGTTTTAATTTAATGCAAAATTTTAATAGACCTTATATTGCCAAGAGTGTTGCAGAGTTTTGGAAACGATGGCATATATCGCTTTCTACATGGTTTAAGGATTATTTATACATAAGTCTTGGAGGCAATAGATCACATTTTTTAATTTGGCAGTTTAACTTATTTATAACTTTTTTTGTAAGTGGATTATGGCATGGAGCAAATTGGACCTATATTATCTGGGGCAGTTTAAATGGATTCTATCTTATCTGTAGCAATATATTAGATAAAACTAAATTATTAGGACTTTTATTTCCAAAAAAAATTAAGTATCCCAGTTTTCTTAATTTTATAAACGTTACTTTTACCTTTTTTCTTATTTGCTTTTCTTGGATATTTTTTAGAGCTAAGGGATTAGAAGAAGCAAAATATATTGCACTAAATTGCTTCAGAGGATGGAGTGAACCTTTAAGATATATAAAGCAAAATGGTTTTATGGCAATTGCTGATAATACATTTTTAGGAATTAATATTCCAACCATTGATACTTTGAGTTTTTTATTTAGTTGTAGTTTAATCATTTTTTTATTATTTGCAGAAAATAAAATGGGAAATAATCCAATCTATTCCTATCTTCAGAGAAAAAAATGGCAATTTAGGTGGGCAGCATATTACTTTTTAATAATATCTATTATTACATTTGGAGTTTATGGTGAAAACCAATTTATCTACTTCCAGTTCTAATATATTTGAAGTTATAAAATTTTTAAAAAAATCTTTATATATTTTTCCAATATTTATTTTTTTAATTTTAGTAAATTATATTATAGATCCAGCATCGCTCTATTATAGAAGCGGAGTTGAAAGTCTTATGGCCAATATAATCATCTCTGGGCAAAACATTCATCAGCCAAAGGGGTACAATGAACGGGTATTTCAAAAAACAATCATTAAACAACTTAAAAATATTCCTGAAATTATTGTTTTAGGATCAAGTCGCAGCATGTCTATTGGCGATAATATTTTTTTAAATAGTAAAATTTTCAATCATTCAGTTTCAAGTTCAACAATTGAGGATTTTTTGTTCGTTTACGAGAATTATTTGAAACGCAAAGCAGCTCCACCAATTGTTATTCTAGGCCTTGACCCTTGGTTATTTAATCGTTCTTACGAAAACAGTAATATGACTTGGATTAATGAGGACTATCTCTCTATGAGAAGTAGGTTATTTGAGACAAGATCTTTTTTTGATAATTTTCTAATACCTTATTATATTACTAATTTATTTTCTCCTAGTTATTTTCAAAGTGCTCTTACCAAAGAAGAATTAAGTAAAATCAACATAGAACCAAAAGAAGTTTTCCCTACAATGGAAATTATTTCCAAAGATTTTATTCGATTAAAAGACGGAAGACTTTCCTATCCTTTTAAAAAAGTTAATGCAAGCACAGATGAAGTCAGCAAAGCTGCCCTTGCCGAAGCAAAAAAAGGAAGATTTGCAAATCTTGAAATGTTTTATGAAATTGATATTGAGTACATGAAAACCTTAGATTTATTTATCAATTTTCTAAAACTAAAAAATACAAAAATTTTAATCTATATTCCCCCATATCATCCTGATAGTTTTCAGCAATTAAAGGAAAATATTGGAAAAAAAAATGCCTTTGCAGCTAATCAGATTTTTATTGATCTTGTAAAAAAATATGATCTTTTATTAATTGGCTCAATGAACCCAGAAGAAAATAATCTTTCCAGAGATCAATTTATTGATTCAATACATATAAAAGATAGTGGAATAGAAAAATTGTTCTTTAGCAATTCTACTGCGATAAATAAATTTTTAAATGGTCATTATATTTTACCTAAATAAGATAAATCAAAAAGTACCAATTAAGAATCTACTAATTTGAAAAGACACCCTAAGTAAAATTTACAAATATGTCATTTACCATAGGCAAACACCTAGGTTTGTTAGTAACTAAATTTCTATGAAAATATTATTCTTTTTGATGGTTCTCTTTTTCCATTCCATGGCCATTTGTAAAACGGATTATTATCCAGAAGAACGCACTTATACTTCAAATGATAGTGGCTATGCTCAATATGGCACACCATCGCTTCATCAGCGGGGAATTTTTTCCCTAACTTTTGATGATGGACCACATGAAATATACACCCCCATCCTTTTAAATATCCTTAAAAGCTATAATGTAAAGGCAACATTCTTTCTGGTTACTTCTAGAATTAATTCTAGAACAAAACCTATTATTAGGCGCATGATTGAAGAAGGTCATACCATTGGCGCCCATACAGTTCACCACCATAATTCCAATGATATTAATGAAAAGGATTTTAGAGTGGAAATAAAAAAATCCATTCTCGATATTCAAAAAGCACTTCAAGAATTAAACCTTCCACAGCAGGAAATTTATTTTAGATTTCCCTACGCAGCCTACGGAAAAACTTCTAAATATCACCATTTAAATATTATGCAGGAAATCTCGAAGGAAATTTTCACCGAAAATTGCATTCAATTTGTTTTTTGGGACATTGATTCCAGTGATTGGGTACCAGGAATTACTTCTGCTGAAATTACTCAAAATTTAATTTCAAATTACGAGGGAGGTGAATTCGTCAGTTACAAACTAAAAAAACAAGTTATTATCAAAGGATATACCACCATTACAAATCCTCTTAAAGGTGGCATCATCCTTCTGCACGACATTCATAAAAGAACCTTAGAAGGGACTAAAAACTTTTTAGAATATGCAAAAAACAATGGATTATCTTTTGTTAATGTAAATGAAACAGTGGAAAATTCTGTCAATGAACAACTTAATTGTAAATTAAATTAAGTCAATGATAAG
>Ga0247844_1008158_pt1 | contig 11503 bp, 1 predicted proteins | sample LaCtaG_FD_192421 | JGI IMG/M metagenome (GOLD analysis project Ga0247844, IMG submission 192421) | Freshwater microbial communities from meromictic Lake La Cruz, Castile-La Mancha, Spain - LaCruzMarch201714.5m_1 | ecosystem: Environmental > Aquatic > Freshwater > Lake | place: Spain: Castile-La...
GATGCAAATGTAGAAAAAACGGATGTTGTTAAAGAAAGTAAAAAGAAATAAAGTAGGGTAAGAAAAGCAAATAGTAAAAATAAAGAGCCTTGCTAAGATAGTTTAGGGCCGTCTTAGTAAGGTGCTTAATGAAAAATTATTATTAATCCCTGAATTCACGTCATAAGTGCATAACCCAATAAATTTTTAACATCAATGCCAGTGAGTTCTTCAAAAACCTCATAAGGGGTTTTGAAATCTAGGCATTTTTTAGGTCTGCTATTGAGTTTATCTACAGCGCTAAAAACTTGCTTTATAGTGACATCAACTAACTCAATTTCTTTTGGAAAATACTGACGAAGTAAGCCGTTAGCATTTTCATTTTGCCCTCTTTCCCATGAATGGTACGGCTTTGCAAAATAGGTATCACATTCAAGTGACTGTGCTATTTTCTCATGCAGCGTAAATTCCTTGCCATTATCAAAAGTGATTGTTTTAACCAAGTTTTTTATGGGATTAAGCAGCAAAATCATCGCCTCAACTACACAGTGTGCTTTTTTTCTTCCAAAGGGTAAGCAAGGCGTAATTTTGATGTGCGATTATCCAAAGTCACAATGTATGACTTCGCTCAGTTATACGAATGACTGCCAGTCTTTTCAAGACTCGCAGTCATTGTATTCAGCTAAGCTTACATTACTCAACGAAGTTATTTTTAGCCAAATCCTTAATAGAATCATTGCTAGCTTCATCAGGCAATCTGATTGCCATTAAACTAGCCATACAGCTCCCTCAGTTAACGCACCAGCACTTAAGCCACTTGAATTAATGCCTATTAATTGCACTAAGGTATCACTGCTTCCATCTTGAAAGATGTAAGCACTCCCATTAATGTGATTGAATACTACGGTATCATTTTCCGTAATATTGCGTTGTAAATACCCGAGTACGTTGACAAAGTTATTTGTAGTAATAGCAAGCGGCTGGGCATAATTATTGTCGTCATCAAAACTAATCAATCCATTCACAATATGATGGCTGCGGATATTAGCCACATCACTGCCATTAACCGCAGCAACATTAACGGCGATAATGTTACTGGGTAAGTCGAGTTTATCGCTATCATTGCCATTTCCTGTGATCAATTCAAAGCCGTTAATTTTATCCGCCATCTTTACAGAACTGTCACCGCTAATTATTTTAATGGTATCTGAGGCAGCACTATTTTCGGATAAAGTATAGTTATCTTTACCTTTGCCACCATTAAGCAGATCCGCACCGTTACCTCCATTGAGCGAATCATTACCCAGTCCACCAAGCAAGGTATCATTACCACCCAGTCCACTTAAAGTATCGTTACCTGCTAAACCTGCTAAATAATCATCGCTATTAACATCAATTTGGTCACCTTGTAAGCTATCTTTATTATTGGTTCCGACCACATTAAGCTTATCTAGCACTGAGCTTAGCGTAAACTTTTGAGTAGTGAAAATACTGCCACCCTTACCATCAGTCACGTTATACGTTAAGCCTACCGCACCGCTGTAGTTGGCAGATGGCGTAATGGTGAAAGTGCCGTTGTTATTGTTGACAACGGTGCAGTGATTTGCGGTCAAATTAGCTATCGACAAGTTATCAGCATCAACATCACTAAAGCCTAGCAACAGATTTGCGGCACTGACGGTATACGCAGTATTTTCAATGCCAGCGGCTAAGGATGCGGTCGCCGCGCCAGTCGGTGCGTCATTGACTGCGGCTAGGTTGAAGCTTTGCGTTCTTGCAACACTGCCACCTCGTCCATCAATCACGTTATAGGCTAAGCGTACCGCACCGCTGTAATTGGCAGAGGGTGTAATCATGAAGGTGCCGTTGTTATTATTGACAACGATACCGTGATTAGTCGTCAAATCAGATACCGACAAGGTATCACCATCAGCATCACTAAAGCCTAATAACAGGTTTGTTGAGCGTATGGTATACGCAGTATCTTCAGTGCCCGCGGCTAAGGACAAAGTTGCCGCACCCGTGGGGGCGTCATTGACTGCGGCTAAAGTGAAGCTTTGCGTTCTTGCAATATTGCCACCATTACCATCCACCACGTTGTAAGTTAAATTTACCGTACCGTTGTAATGGGTAGATGGCGTAATTGTGAAGCTGCCGTTATTATTATTGACAACGGTACCGTGATTGGTTATCAAATTAGATACTGACAAGGTATCGGCATCGGCATCATTAAGGCCTAGCAACAGGTTGTCGGCACTGACGGTATACGCAGTATTTTCAATGCCAGCGACTAAGGTTGCGGTTACCGTACCCGTCGGTGCGTCATTGATTGCGGCTAAAGTGAAATTTTGCGTACCGGCAATACTGCCACCTTGTCCATCGGTCACGTTATAGACTAAGCTTACCGCACCGCTGTAATTTATCGTTGGCATAATCATGAACGTGCCGTTGTTATTATTGACAACAGTACCGTGATTGGTTGTTAAATCAGATATTGACAAGGTGTCTGCATCAACATCACTAAAGCCTAATAACAGATTTGTTGCACGGACGGTATACGCAGTGTCTTCGGTGCTAGCGGCTAAGCTTGCAGTTGCCGCACCGGTGGGTATGTCATTGATGTTGGCTAAAGTGAAGCTTCGCGTTCCTGTAACACTGCCTCCATTACCATCAACCACATTGTAAGTTAAGCTTACCGCACCGCTGTAATTTGCCGTGGGCGTAACAGTGAAGGTGCCGTTGTTATTATTGACAACCGTACCGTGATTGCTTGTTAAATCAGATGCCGACAAGGTGTCACCATTGCTATCACTAAAGCCAGCCAGTAGATTAGCCGCACTGACTGTATACGCTGTATCTTCTGTGCCAGCGGCTAAGCTTGCAGTTGCCGTACCTGTCGGTGCGTCATTGACGGCTGCTAAAGTGAAGCTTTGCGTTCTGGCAACACTGCTACCTCGTCCATCAATCACGTTATAGGCTAAGCTTATCGTACCGTTGTAATGGGCAAATGGCGTAATGATAAAAGAGCCGTTGTTATTATTGACAACAGTACCGTGATTGGTCGTCAAATTAGATAACGACAAAGTATCACCATCGACATCACTAACGCCTAGCAACAGATTTTCAGCACTGACAGTATAGGCAGTGTTTTCAATGCCATCCACTAACGTCGCCGTTGCCGCACCCGTCGGTATGTCATTGACTGCGGCTAAAATGAAGCTTTGCGTTCCTGCAACACTGCCACCATTACCATCAACTACATTGTAAGTTAAGCCTATTGCACCGTTATAATTTGCCGTGGGGGTAATGCTGAAAGAGTTGTTAATCGTGGCAACCGTACCGTAATTTGCAGTCAAACCCGTTACCGACAAGCTATCACCTTCCATATCACTAAAGCCTAGCAACAGATTTGCCGTACTGACGGTATACACAGTGTCTTCAGCTCCAGCGGCTAAGCTTGCAGTTGCCGCACCTTTTGGTGCGTCATTGATTGCCGTGCCACTAAACGTCAGCGTTCCGGTAACAGATGCTGCGATACCGTCAGAAATGGACACGGAAGCACGGGTGTCGGCAAAGCCGTTAGCAACAGGAACAAAGGACATTGCCGCAAGTGCTGCATTAACCAACGTTTGCGTACTTGTTATTGTCCAGACACCCGTTGCAGTGGTATAGCTTTCGCCGTTGCCAGAACTGGCGGTTAACGAACCGATAGCACTGTTGCCACCTGCTAGCGTTATAGTTGCTGTGAGACTAGCAGACACATCGGAATCAGTGATGACAATATCAGTGATTGCCGCAGGGGTATCTTCTGTGTAGGCGATGGGTTGAATGAGATTCGTCGCAGTAGGTGCATCATTGATTCCGTTTAAAGTGAAGCTTTGCGTTCCTGCAACACTGCCACCATTACCATCAACTACATTGTAAGTTAAGCCTATTGCACCGTTATAATTTGCCGTGGGGGTAATGCTGAAAGAGTTGTTAATCGTGGCAACCGTACCGTAATTTGCAGTCAAACCCGTTACCGACAAGCTATCACCTTCCATATCACTAAAGCCTAGCAACAGATTTGCCGTACTGACGGTATACACAGTGTCTTCAGCTCCAGCGGCTAAGCTTGCAGTTGCCGCACCTTTTGGTGCGTCATTGATTGCCGTGCCACTAAACGTCAGCGTTCCGGTAACAGATGCTGCGATACCGTCAGAAATGGACACGGAAGCACGGGTGTCGGCAAAGCCGTTAGCAACAGGAACAAACGACATTGCCGCAAGTGCTGCATTAACCACCGTTTGCGTACCCGTTACGGTCCAGACACCCGTTGCAGTGGTATAGTTTTCGCCGTTGCCAGAACTGGCGGTTAACGAACCGATAGCACTGTTGCCACTTGCTAGGGTTACAGTTGCGGTGAGACTAGCTGACACATCTGGATCAGTGATGACAATATCAGTAATTGTCGCAGGGGTATCTTCCGTGTAGGCGATGGGTTGAATGAGATTAGTCGCAGTAGGTGCATCATTGATTCCGTTTAAAGCGAAGCTTTGCGTTCCTGCAACACTGCCACCATTACCATCGATTACATTGTAAGTTAAGCCTACTGCACCGTTGTAGTGTGCCGTGGGCGTAAGCGTGAAGGTGCTATTGTTATTAATGGCAACCGTACCGTGATTTGCAGTCAAACCCGTTACCGACAAGCTATCTCCCTCAACATCACTAAAGCCCGTCAGTAAATTAGTTTTACTGACGGTATACGCCATATCTTCTGTACCAGCCGTTAAGGTTACAGTTGCTGCACCCGTCGGTATGTCATTGACTGCGGCTAAAATGAAGCTTCGCGTTCCTGCAACACTGCCACCATTACCATCAACCACATTGTAAGTTAAGCTTACCGCACCGCTGTAATTTGCCGTGGGCGTAACAGTGAAGGTGCCGTTGTTATTATTGACAATGGCACCGTGGTTTGCAGTCAAATCAGATATTGATAAGGTATTCGTTTCGGTATCACTGAAGCCCAGCAACAGATTTGCCGCACTGACGATATACGCCGTATCTTCGGTGCCAGCGGCTAAAGTTGCCGTTGCTGTACCCGTCGGAATGTCATTGACCGCAAGGCCATTAAACATCAGGGTTTTGGTAACAGGTATTGCGATACCGTCAGAAATGGACACAGAAGCATTGGTATTGGCAAAACTATTGGCGACAGGAGCAAACGACATTGCCGCAAGTGCAGCGTTAACGGCTGTTTGCGTACCCGTTACTGTCCAGACACCCGTTGCTGTGGTATAGCTTTCGCCATTGCCAGAGGTGGCGGTTAACGAACCGATAGCACTGTTGCCACTTGCTAGCGTTATGGTTACAGTGAGACGAGCTGACACATCAGGATCAGTAATAACAATATCGGCGATTGCCGCAGTAGTGTCTTCTGTGTAGACGATGGTTTGATCAAGATTAATCGCGGTAGGTGTGTCGTTGTTAACATCATTGCGGAAAAACAGAGTATTGCCATAAATATTACCAATAAAAGCATCCAGATCACCGTCGGCATCGATGTCGGCAAAGGTGGGTTTGGCATAAGTACCGACACCCGTTAAACCAAAAGGATTTGTGTTGGCGACAGCAAAAACGGGGCTGCTTGCCGTGCCGGTGTTGCGGTAAAACAGGGTGTCGCCAGACCGATTACCAACAAACGCATCCAAATCACCATCGCCATCAATGTCGGCAAAGGTGGGGTTGGCAACAGGATCGACATTCGTTAAACCAAAAGGATTCGTGTTGGAAGTTGTAAAAACAGGGTCGCCAGCCGTACTGCTATTGCGATAAAACAGGGTATCGCCAGACCGATTACCAACAAACGCATCCAAATCACCGTCGCCATCAATGTCGGCAAAGGTTGGACTGGCAATATAAGTATTGGTTAATCCAAAAGGGTTAGTGCTGGGGGCATCAAAAAAGGGGCGGTTAGCCGTGCCGCTATTACGGTAAAACAGCGTATTGCCAGAACCGTTACCGACAAAGGCATCCTTATCGCCATCAGCATCAATGTCAGCAAAGGTGGGGCTAGCAGAATTGCCGACATTGGTTAAGTTAAAAGGATTAGTGCTGACGACATCAAAAATAGGACTGCCAGCCGTGCCGGTATTGCGGAAAAACAGCGCGTTGCCATAAAAATTACCGACAAAGGCATCCAGATCACCGTCGCCATCAATATCAACTAAACTTGGGCTGGCAGCATGGGTAACATTGGTTAAACCAAAAGGATTAGTGCTGGAGGCTATAAAAACGGGGCTGCCAGTCGTGTTGTTAAACTCCAGCGTTCCGGTAACAGGCACTGCGCTACCGTCAGAAATGGATACGGAAGCACGGGTGTTGGCAACACCATTGGCAACAGGAACAAACGACATTGCCGCAAATGCCGCATTAACCAGCGTTTGCGTACCCGTTACTGTCCAGACCCCCGTTGCTGTGTTATAGCTTTCGCCATTGCCAGAACTGGCGGTTAACGAACCGATAGCACTGTTGCCACCTGCTAGCGTTATGGTTGCGGTGAGACTAGCAGACACATCAGGATCAGTGATGACAATATCGGCGATTGCCGCAGGGGTGTCTTCTGTGTAGGCGATGGGTTGAATGAGATGAGTCGCGGTAGGTGCATCATTGATTGCGGCTAAAGTGAAGCTTCTCGTTCCTGCAACACTGCCACCATTACCATCGATTACATTGTACGTTAAGCCTACTGCACCGCTGTAATTCGCCGTGGGCGTAACCGTAAAAGTGCCATTGTTATTAATGGCAACCGTACCGTGATTTGCAGTTAAACCCGTTACTGACAAGGTATCACTACTATCACTATCACTAAAGCCTAGCAACAGATTTGCCGCAATGACGATATAAGTTGTATCTTCGGTGCCCGCGGCTAAGGTTGCAGTTGCCGCACCCGTCGGTGCGTCATTGACTGCCGTGCCGTTAAACGTCAGCGTTCCAGTAACAGGTGCGGCGATACCGTCAGAAATAGACACGGAAGCACGGGTGCTGGCAACACCATTGGCGACGGGAACAAACGACATTGCCGCAAGTGCCCCATTAACCGCCGTTTGCGTACCTGTTACGATCCAGACACCCGTTGCTCTGGTATAGCTTTCGCCGTTGCCAGAACTGGCGGTCAACGAACCGATAGCACTGTTGCCACTTGCTAGGGTTACGGTTGCGGTGAGACTAGCTGACACATCAGTATCAGTCATGACAATATCGGCGATTGCCGCAGTGGTATCTTCCGTGTAGGCGATGGTTTGATTGAGATGAGTCGCGGTAGGTGCGTCGTTATTAACATCATTGCGGTAAAACAGCTTACCGCCATTATAATTACCGACAAACGCATCCAGATCACCATCAACATCAATGTCGACAAAGGTGGGTTTGGCATGAGTGCCGACATTGCTTAAACCAAAAGGATTGGTGCTGGCGACAGCAAAAACAGGGCTGCTGGCAGTGCCAGTATTGTGAAAAAACAGTGTATTACCCGCAGCATTACCGACCAAGACATCAAGAACACCGTCGCCATCTGTGTCAGCAATAGTTGGGCTGGCATAGGTACCGACATTGCTTAAACCAAAAGGATTGGTGCTGGCGACAGCAAAAACAGGGCTGCTGGCGGTGCCGATATTGCGGAAAAACAGCGTATTGCCAGAACCATTACCGACAAAGGCATCCTTATCGCCATCAGCATCAATATCAGCAAAGGTGGGACTGGCATAAGTACCGACATCAGTTAAACCAAAATTAGTGCTGATGACATCAAAAATGGGGCTGCTAGTCGTGCCGCTATTGCGATAAAACAAGGTATCGCCAGAACTGTTGCCAATAAACGCATCCAAATCACCATCGCCATCAATATCGGCAAAGGTGGGGCTGGCACGATAGCCGGCATCAGTTAAACCAAAATTAGTGTTGGCGACCGCAAAAACGGGGCTGCCAGCTGTGCCGCTATTGCGGTAAAACAAGGTGTTGCCAGAACTGTTGCCGACAAACGCATCCAGATCACCGTCGCCATCAATATCAACTAAACTTGGGCTGGCAGCATGGGTAACATTGGTTAAACCAAAAGGATTAGTGCTGGAGGCTATAAAAACGGGGCTGCCAGTCGTGTTGTTAAACTCCAGCGTTCCGGTAACAGGCACTGCGCTACCGTCAGAAATGGATACGGAAGCACGGGTGTTGGCAACACCATTGGCAACAGGAACAAACGACATTGCCGCAAATGCCGCATTAACCAGCGTTTGCGTACCCGTTACTGTCCAGACCCCCGTTGCTGTGTTATAGCTTTCGCCATTGCCAGAACTGGCGGTTAACGAACCGATAGCACTGTTGCGACTTGCTAGCGTTATGGTTGCGGTGAGACTAGCAGACACATCAGGATCAGTGATGACAATATCGGCGATTGCCGCAGTGGTGTCTTCTATGTAGACGATGGTTTGAATGAGATGAGTCGCGGTAGGTGCGTCATTGACTGCGGCTAAAGTGAAGCTTTGCGTTCCTGCAACACTGCCACCATGACCATCAACCACATTGTAAGTTAAGCCTACTGCACCGTTGTAATTCGCTGTGGGCGTAACGGTGAAGGTGCCATTGTTATTAATGGCAACCGTACCGTAATTTGCAATCAAACCCGTTACCGACAAGCTATCACCCTCAACATCACTAAAGCCTAGCAACAGGTTCGCCGCACTGACGGTATATGCAGTATCTTCTATGCCAGCAGTTAAAGTTGCAGTTGCCGCACCCGTCGGTGCGTCATTGACTGCCGTGCCGTTAAAGGTCAGTGTACCCGTCATAGGTGTTGTGATACTGTCAGAAATGAACACGGAAGCACTGGTGTTGGCAAAGCTATTGGCAACGGGCGTAAACGACATTGCCGCAAGTGCTGCATTAACCGCCGTTTGAGTTCCTGTTATTGTCCAGACACCTGTTGCTGTGGTATAGCTTTCGCCATTGCCAGAACTGGCGGTTAACGAACCGATAGCACTGTTGCCATCTGCTAGCGTTATAGTTGCAGTGAGACTAGCTGACACATCAGGATCAGTGATGACAATATCGGCGATTGCCGCAGTGGTGTCTTCTGTGTAGACGATGGTTTGAATGAGATGAGTCGCGATAGGGGCGTTGTTGGGGGCAGCAATAACATCATTGCGGTAAAACAGTGTATCGCCAGAGCCATTACCGACAAAGGCATCCAGATTACCATTGCCATCAATGTCGGCAAAGGTGGGGCTGGCATAATTACCGACAGCAGTTAAACCAAAAGGATTGGTGCTGGCAACAGCAAAAACAGGGCTGCTGACGGTGCCGCTATTGCGATAAAACAAGGTGTCGCCAGAACTGTTGCCAATAAACGCATCCAGATCACCATCGCCATCAATGTCGACAAAGGTGGGGCTGGCAAAAGAACCGATATCCGTTAAACCAAAAGGATTGGTGCTGGGGGCATCAAAAAAGGGGCTGCTGGCTGTGCCGGTGTTGTGGTAAAACAAGGTGTCGCCAGAACTGTTGCCAATAAACGCATCCAGATCACCATCGCTATCAATATCAGCAAAGGTGGGACTAGCATACTGACCGACAGCAGTTAAACCAAAAGGATTGGTGCTGGGGACAGCAAAAACAGGACTGCTTGCCGTGCCAGTATTGAGGTAAAACAGGATGTCGCCAAACCGATTACCGAAAAAGGCATCCAGATCACCATCGCCATCAATATCGACTAAGGTGGGGTTGGCTTCATAACCGACAGCAGTTAAACCAAAAGGATTGGTGCTGGCGACAGTAAAAACGGGGCTGCTGGCTGTGCCGGTGTTGCGGTAAAACAGTGTGTTGCCATTCCTTTCACCAACAAAGGCATCCAGATCACCATCGTTATCAATATCGGCAAAGGTGGGGCTGGTATTAGAACCAGGATCAGTTAAACCAAAAGGATTAGTGCTGGGGGCTCTGAAAACAGGATTGTCTACCGTCGCCGTGCCGTTAAAGGTCAGTGTGCCCGTTATAGGTGCTGCGATACCGTCAGAAATGGACACGGAAGCACGGGTGTTGGCAAAACTATTGGTAACAGGCGTAAACGACATTGCCGCAAGTGCGGCGTTAACGGCTGTTTGCGTACCCACTACTGTCCATACACCCGTCGCGGCAGTATAGCTTTCGCCATTGCCAGAGCTGGCAGTCAATGAGCCAAGTGCACTGTTGCCACTTGCCAGAGTTACTATCGCCGTCAGCGTATCCACTCCATCAGGGTCAGTAAATACCGTATCGGCGATTGCCGCAGTCGTGTTTTCGTTGTAAGCGATAGTTTGATTGAGGTTAGTGGCGGTAGGGAGGTCATTAACCGCCGTGCCATTAAACGTCAGCGTTCCGGTAATTGCTGCGGCGATGCCATCAGAAATGAACACGGAAGCACTGGTGTTGGCAAAGCTATTGGCAACAGGCGTAAACACCATTGCCGCAAGTGCGGCGTTAACCTCAGTTTGCGAACCTGTTACTGTCCATATACCCGTCGCGGCAGTATAGCTTTCGCCATTACCGGAGGTGGCTGTTAACAAGCCGATAGTGCCACTAGCTAGCGTGACGGTTGCCGTCAGAAAATCTCCCACATTAGCATCAGTGACCACCATCGCCGCAAGGGTTGCTGGCGTGTCTTCGATGTAGGCAATGGTTTGAGTGAGGTTAGTTGCGCTAGGGGCGTTGTTGGGGGCAGCAATAATATCATTGCGGAAAAACAGCGTGTTGCCATACCTTTCACCAACAAAGGCATCCAGATCACCATCGCCATCAATGTCGGCTAAGGTGGGGCTGGCATAATTACCGATATCCGTTAAACCAAAAGGATTGGTGCTGGGGGCATCAAAAAAGGGGCTGCTGGCTGTGCCGGTGTTGCGGAAAAACAGCGTGTTGCCATACCTTTCACCAACAAAGGCATCCAGATCACCATCGTTATCAATATCGACTAAGGTGGGGCTGGCATAATTACCGACATCAGTTAAACCAAAAGGATTGGTGCTGGCGACAGCAAAAACGGGGCTGCTTGCCGTGCCGGTGTTGAGGTAAAACAGTGTGTTGCCATAGTACTCACTACCACCAACAAAGGCATCCAGATCACCATCGCCATCAATGTCGGCAAAGGTGGGGCTAGACCGACTGCCGACATCAGTTAAACCAAAAGGATTGGTGCTGGGGGCAGCAAAAATAGGGCGGCTTGCCGTGCCGGTGTTGCGGTAAAACAGCGTTTTGCCATAGAGTTCACCAACAAAGGCATCCAGATCACCATCGCTATCAATATCGACTAAGGTGGGGCTGGCATAATTACCGACATCAGTTAAACCAAAAGGATTGGTGCTGGCGACAGCAAAGACAGGGCTGCTTGCCGTGCCGGTGTTGCGGAAAAACAGCGTGTTGCCATACCTTTCACCAACAAAGGCATCCAGATCACCATCGTTATCAATATCGACTAAGGTGGGGCTGGCATAATTACCGACATCAGTTAAACCAAAAG
>Ga0247844_1008161_pt1 | contig 11500 bp, 8 predicted proteins | sample LaCtaG_FD_192421 | JGI IMG/M metagenome (GOLD analysis project Ga0247844, IMG submission 192421) | Freshwater microbial communities from meromictic Lake La Cruz, Castile-La Mancha, Spain - LaCruzMarch201714.5m_1 | ecosystem: Environmental > Aquatic > Freshwater > Lake | place: Spain: Castile-La...
CATTATTTGTTGTTTTAGTTTAGTGGTCCTAATGAACTCCTGTGGATTAGATACTCAAATTAAATCCTTTGAAATTGAACCAGCATTAACCAAAGTCAAAGAAATTCCCATCTTAAAAAGTTGTGCGCACCCCGATGCTGATTTAAATCATCCAATAGTTAAAGAATTTCCCAGTATTGGAGTCTGCATTTTTCATGCCTGTAATATTAGTGATGATCCAGCATATCGTTTTCATGAAAAATATAATGATTTTATTAATCAATTACCTGAAGAGGCAAAAAAACTGAGCCAAATATTTTCCGATCCTAGCAAGTGTCAAGGACCTCCTCCGCCAATGAAACAGTGTCAAGCTGATAGTGCGCTTACCCCCATCTCTTGTGATGGGACTGATAAGACAAAGTGTCCAATAGGATCCTGTTTATTTGAAATTTGTCCTCTTCATAAAAGTCCTTCTAATAAAAATTATCAAGCAATGCTTGAATATTTGCGACAGGATCCCCTTAGTAAAATTCAAGATGATACCAAAAAATGTAGTAGTGGTTGTAAACAGGAATTCGCTATCTCATTTGACTTGAATTTAGATCAGGAAGATGGCAGTTGCCGATTTAATTTATGTAATAATTCTCTCTATGGAGAATTTGATGAACAGGAAAAAAAATTAGCTGAAATTAAAAAATATAATCAACAGTATCATCAAGGTAAATTACCTATTGCAGAAAAAGAATTTGGTGAAATATTTCAAGGAACCTACAAAGGAAACATCGAGAATAAATGTAGTGGGAAGCAGTATGGGTGTACAAATCCCATTTGGATTCAAGATGGATCACTTGATTCTCAATTTACAAATTTTGTCCTCAATTTTACTCCAGATGTCATTGATGGCAAAAATGGACTTTGTGAATTCAAAACGGGATGCGTAGATGCAAATTATGAAGGTTATAGAAATAATCAAAAATTCCATGATGATTTAAAAAATGTCTTATTACAATATAAGAAAAAATTTCCTACATTTAACCAAAATATTAATAGCGAAAAAATTTGCGGAAAAAAAATTGCTTGTTTTAATCAACTAGCTTCAAATCCAGTTGAAAAAGGGGATGAAAACAGCTTAAAAGAGAAGTATGTGGATTTAGATAAAAGTTGTACCTTTCAAGGTTGTTTGACAGAAGGAACAGAGCAATTTAATAAAAATCTTAGCAGTGAAATATTAAGATATTTTAATGTTTCTTCAATAAATGATCTTACAGAAAAACAAAAAAAACAGGTCACTCAAACTTCCTGTGGAAAATCCTACGCATGTATGAATTCTGATGCCATTGATCCTAAAGAAACTGATAAATCGAAATTTTTAGAAAATGGAAAATGCAAATTTACACTTTGCTGTGATTCAAAATACGAACTTTTTGCAAAACAAAAAGATCTTAGGAAATCCATCTCCGAATATAATAAAAATATCGCGAAAGATCTCTCCCAAAACATCACTGGCGGATGTGGAGAAGAATTTAATCAGGTCTCAACATCAAATATTATAAAGTCCTGTACTGGAGCAACCTATGGTTGTACCACACCACTTTATCTTGGCAAAGAACTGCCTCAGGAATTTCCCAATTTTATCTCTAATTTTAGTAGCACAGGAAATGTGGTTGATGGAGAAGGCGGGAAATGTCTTTTTAAAGCAGGTTGTATAGATGAAACAAAGGCCAATTATTATAAAAATGAAGAATTTAATAAAAATTTAAAAAATTCCTATAAAAAATATCAATCGATCTTTAATCAATATAATTCAAACATAGTATCCAGTGAATGCGGAACAAAATCTGAAGGCTGTACATCAACATTAGCAAAAAATGCAAAGGATCCCATTCATTTTGAAGATGTCAAAAAAAGTTGTGAATTTGAAGCCTGCTTTCAATCGGATACTGAATTTTATGATAGAGATAAAAATATTCGCGAGGCAACATTTAGTTATTTTTCCAATGTCTTAAAAACTCCTATTACAAATATAAATCAAATTCCAGTTCCCTTAAGAAATCAAATCCGTGAACTCGATTGTGGTCGAAAATTAGGCTGTACATCTGAATTTGCCGATCAAAACATTGGCAAAACAATTGATCAAGCTCTTTTAAAAGATAATGGAACTTGCACTTTTACATTCTGTGTAAATACAAACTACGAAAAATCATTACAAAATGATAATATTAAAACAATGACCGCGGCTTCTGAGTACAATAAGTTTTACCATCAAAACAAAGCACCAATTGGATCAGGGAAAGATAGCTACGGAATTTTATTTAAAGGCGTCTATTTAAATAATCTAAAATTAGATTGTAAAGGGCGTTTATTTGGTTGTACCTCTGAAGAGTATTTTGATGGGACTAAATCTCCCTTACAAAAAATACTAGGTGGATCTAAAGATAATTTTAGAAAATTAGTTTCCAATTATGTGGAAGGGCGTGTGGATGAACCTGCATCTGTGGAATACCTAGGTCGATGTCTTTTTAAAGATAGTTGTATTGATCCTAGTTATTTAGAATATGATTTAGAATTTGCAACAACCTTTAAACAATACCTTTCACTTTATCCTAATCATGAATCAAAATATTCAACATCACCAACTATGGCCAGTTGTAAAACTAAACCAACGATTATTCCTCTTGTTCCATTGGGAGAAGTTGATGCTCCAGAAATTGTATTATTGGCAGATGATTCATCGAGCTATGCAAATAATGCTGATCTCATTAAAAATACCTTTGCTCGCCTTGGTCCTATCTTAGAAAAATATGGCGTCTTAAATCTTAAAATATATGCCATGAGTGATGTGAATAAATTCTATAATGGATATCCCCAGTCCCTTGTTGAACCAATTTGTCCGGAAAAATTTTCTGAAAAAATATTTTCTATGCCAAATCCAAGAGCACAATTAAAAATTGACTCCTCACTCTCTGCTGAAGTCATAAATAGTAAAATTTTAAATGCACTTGATAACATTCAAATCAATGCTCAATTTACAGAAGAAAATGGACTTTGTTTTGTCGCTCGATTTTATGAAGATTATAAAATTCGTGAAAACAAAGAAAATGTTTTTTTTGTTTTAGTTTCAGATGAAGACGATAGCTCTGTCTTTAGTTATAACTACAATCAAGGACTAAATATTCAGCAACAACAAAAGGATTTAAAAAATCCTGTACTTTCACCTATCTGTTTTAAAAAAGTTTCTGCACCTCTTGAATCAGTCATAACTGCACAGGTTCCTGCTTATAATTATGAAGTAACTTACAGCATTTTAAATATTCGCTTTAATGGACAATATACAGTGGCAGCAAAAGCAGATCAGCTTCAATTTGCTTTTATGGAAACCTACAATATAGAAGCAAAAAGAACATACTATAATTCTGAAACTGCTTTAGATAAAAATAAAATTTTTATCGATTTTTTAAAAAAGAAAATGCCTAATGGAATCCCTAATAATTCCTCAGTGTCTGCCAATTGTTCTGAACTAAAAAATCTGGGAATTGATGCTTATTTATCTTTAATGAATCCCAACTATTTAAAAGGTGAAGAACCTTGTAAACTCACACTCTATACAGGATCTCCAAATACAACGACGACAACGACAATTGGTACATCATTACCAATTGATATTAAATCGCCAAATTTTAAAGACATAAAAGAAGCCTACGACTTATCATCTTCATCATATACTGGTTGTACAGATGAACTAATTGAAATTGTGGCGGCCATGTTTCCTCCCAATAATAATGGTCAGATAAAATTTGTAGATAATTGTCAAATGAACAAAACTTCCACGAACACAATTTTGACCATTGGAAAAAAAGATCAGGGAAATCTCTGTGAAGAAATCTGTGGAGATAATCACTTTCTTACTTTATCAGACAATAAGCAGTACGATTGTTTTAAAGATTTTATCAATCGAGGGATCACATCTAATAGCAATTGGATAAATGATCTAAGCGTCCTTGGTTGCAAGGCCATACCAACAACGCTTAACACCTATGACACTAAACCTGCTCAATGCTTAAGTCAGAACTCCTACAATATTCCAGCAACAACTCTAAAAGATACCTCAACACTCTTTAATGAAGATTTAGTAATGACTGGTGGAAATAGATTTTCTTCAAAAAATTGGAGTTTCCTATGGGTAGTTCCAATGAATACTTCTCAAACAGGTAGTCAGTATTGTGATAAATCATCTTCAGAGGGCAAACGATACATTGCACTTCATGACTATCTTAGTAAGAATGGTGCCGTTTCGAAAATTCTTGATATTTGTTCACCTTCTGTAGAAGAAGCAATGGGTGAGATGCTTGAAAATAGGGTACTAGCACTACTTAAAGGCTCTCGATATGAACTCTCAAGAGCAAATCCTAAACCACAGGTTGTCTTACCAATATATCTAGAAAAATTAGATCAACAGGGCAATGTGATAGATTCCTATTCTGTACCAGAAGAAAATATGGCCTTAGAATATATTAGCGGAATCTTATATGTTCAATTTAAACCGACAACTTTTGTTAAGGACGTATTACCTAAATATAATCGGTTAAGAATTAATGGTATTAAATAGGTCGTCAATTTCAAATAGAAAAATTGATCCAAACCCCCGTACCCGATAATGGAAGTTATCGGGTACGGGGGTATTTATGAACAAATTTCATAACTTCTTTTAATAATTTTTTAAAATTATTTGTACCAGTGCTCATATTTGCTTGGGTAAAAACCACCTAAACCACCATATCCTCCACCTATCTTTACCTGCCACTCTGGTTTTAATCCTGTACAAATGGATTCAAGGGAATTGCGCAACATACTTTTTTCTGTAATTAAAAGCATAGGGCATTTGTAATCCTTAGCATTGTATTGATAACCGTCTCCATTACCTTTTTCCATTTCAATATTATTAAGATAAACAAAATAAAATTGTCTGTAGGTTGGATCAATAATATAAGTTTTTGATTTTATTTTTAATGATAAATAAAAATGTTTATCAGTCATGACAGTCTTAAAAGGTAACTTTGCCGTACGTGGATCTTTTTTTAAAATTTCATAGAAGGCCTGTGAAGCTGGTTCACAATTTCGGCTTGATAAAATTTCATCATCTGAGGCACCTTTATAGATCTCCCCTCTTTCTTCTGTATTTTTAACAACATCAGCGAGTTTTTTTAAATTTTTTTTATGAATTTCGATTACTAAATCAATTTCAGGAGGATTTTTCTTTTCTGCTTGAGCAAAAACAATGGTACTAACTAATAACATTACTAATAATTTTAACATGAGCAAACTCCGCAACAATTATTGATATAAAAATGATACTGTTACTTTTTCATTACACAAATATAATAAAATATTTTCCTGTATTTTTTTCAAACTTATTTTTAATTTCTTATCTTATGTCAAACTATTTTAAAGTTAATATGTTGAATGCAGTCATTGGAAAATGTGGAGGTTGTGTGGTTATATTAATTGTATCATCAATTTCATTTCACTCTTCAAAATACTTCATTCAAAATTTAACACTTGGAAAATCTTATTATTATTTTTAACAAGATAAAATCTTGTTAACTTAAATGGTTTTATGACATATAGCCCCCCCTATTCTTGTCATAAGACCATTTTTTTATTAGCAAATATCATCCTTATTTTACATATTGCCCAATGATATAAATAAGCTTAATAATCTTCTTTTTCTATTTCACCTTCCACCATATCTACGGGCATGGCACAAATTTTATAGTGAAACCATTTTTTAAAATTTTTAAAGGAACGATCTTCTTCCCAATCTTTTTCATCCTCATGCCAGGCACTCATTTCTTCGGCAAAAATATCTGAGCAAACTTCTTCGATACACTCGAAAGCCTCTTTATCTTCTTCAAAAGGAGGAAGTAAATAACAACCCGGAAATTCATTAATTTCTTCTAATGTAATCACTTTGTCCGGATCTGGAAGTCCCCTAACCCAGGTTAAAAATGCCTCTTTTCGCTCAATAATTAAAACACTTCGATCGATAACCCACATACAAAATCTCCTCAATTTATAAAATCAAATACTATTAACGAATTTACCTACAGTTATAAAAAGAAATTTTATATCATATAATGACTAAATCAATAGGAATATTTAATGAAATATTTTATGTTCTTTTTTTTTATCACCTTGCTAGTTTCAATCAACAAATATTAGCTTGCGATACAATGACAAAATTTGCAAATTCACTTCATGATATAAAAAACTCAAACTTAAAGTCTGAAGTAAAAGATTATCTCTTCGTCATTCATAATCCTACTAAGTTCGAGCAGTCAGCTTTTCTTACAAATGTTAAAGCAGAAAAAATTGTCTGTAGTGCTGTAAAAAATTCTAGATCCTGTGAGGTGAAAAGTATTATTTGTGGTGAAGGTCTGGCTGCTAAATCAATAACAGTACCTAATATTAATGGTGCTATAAAAGAAACAAATTATGACTTCATGAATGGAAATATTTATATTAAAATAACAAAAAAAGAAGATAACTTTAATATTTACTTTCAATATACATGTAAGGATTCACAAAAAAACTTTGCTATTGATAATATTACCATAAAATGTAACACAAATGAAAAAAAATTTATTGCCACTGCTCCCCCTAAAATAAATTTTTTTAATAAAATTCTTATTAATCAAAATTCAAGTACGTGCAGTTACTCCTTAACTACGGGATCTTGAAGCGTTGAATAAGCTGGCCTTGATAAGCTGAAAAATAATAGTTCTTACAATTTTGTTGTTATTTATGTTGCCTATCATATATAAAATAAGATTTTTTCTATAACGACATTTAAATTTCCACCAGATTTAGACAAGGTTAGAAGAGAAAAGATATTTTTTTCATACTAGTTGATGATTTTTTACTCTAAATTTAAAATTGGATTTCAAAAAAAATCAACATGTGCCATAACCTCATTCATGAAAAAGTTAAGCACAATTATTTTTGTTTTTTCTTCTACTCTTCAATTTGCATTGGCTCAAATTCAAGAAAACCTCCCCCCCTCTTCATGTGAAGCTTTTCACTACACCTATACTCTACCCGAAGTGACTATTGAAGTGATGCTCTATCCAGAAAGATATTGCTTAAAAATAAATAATGGAAATGAAATATGTCCCACAAATACTGATGGTAAACTCCCTCTTGAGAGCAATGTTTTAACTAATCTCCTTCCCGAATTAAAATCTCATATTCACCTTGTGCCCATTGAACAAATGAGTCGCATTATTATACCTTCAAAAACAAAAAAAAGCGTTACTCTCCCTCCAACAGTCATCTATTCATCTGCCTGGCTGATTGGCAACGGACCCAATCAAAAGCGCATTGACCTTAGACAAAATTACTTAAAGGGGCAACCTAATTGCATCCTTCGTGAACATCAACCATGTGAATACGATATGAGGCGAGTGATGGTTTCCTATTTTCGGGAGGAAAATTTTCAAAATTTCTTAAGGGCCAGTCGCAACTCTCCTGTCTGTCTTAATCATGAAGATAATAATAAAACACCCTGCATTTATGGATATGTTTGTGCCGATGGTAAATTTGTCGTTAGGGCAAGCTCACTTTGGAATAAAAGTGAAGTGGAACATCTCTATGAAGAAATTTCAAAGGAAGTGTATTAACTTCATACATCTCCATTTTGTGGAAATTCTAATAAAAAACTGATTTATCCTTAAAGACTTCTAATTATCTTCTTGAATTGATATTGAGGTTTTTTAAATGAACAAAATAGTTATTCATTTTCCATTTTTTTTCATTTTAATGTTCTTCACATCAACTATTTTTGCTCAAAAGGCAATTTTTGTAGATTTTAATAATAGTGATTTAGAAGTTGTAGAAGCAAAAAAAGTTCTTGGTTCAAGTAATGTTACTCACCTTGCATTTTCTAATATGGATGAAAATGCTATTCTAAAAACTCTTGAAGAAAAAAATCTAAATCCAGAAATCCTTATTTTGTCAGGGCACCAAGGCGGAGGTCATTTTTACGGAGAAAATGGTGGGATCTCATTAGCAAATCTTGAAAATTTTAAAAATGAAATTGAAAAAGAAGGTCATCAAAAAGAAAAAGCATTTTTTGAAAGAATGAAAAATGTTAAGGCCCTTTATCTTCTTGGATGCCATGCAGGAACTTTATTTCTCACTTATAGATGGAAAGCACTATTTCCCAGTACTGAAATTATTGTTAGTTATGAGGGCCAAGCACCTCTTGGAAATAAAATACAGGGGCATGCTTATTTAAATTATTTTTTAAGTAATCAGCAGAAAATCCTAGAATCAAAAAATGATGATATTCAAGTTAATAAACTTTTAAGTTATAAACCTACTGTGAAAAATATTTTTGATTATTCAAATGCCCCTGCAGTCACCTTGTTTAGCGACAACAATAGTCAACTATCAAAATACATGCATTTTATTTTTTCTAAGGATAATAATCTTGAAACTAGAAAAGCTGAAATTTTCTCATTTGATCCCGCAAACTGTTCTGATTTAATCGAAAAAAAATTACCTATTTACTTAAAAAGATTAGACCTTAAGAATCTTCGTGCAATAAAAGAAAAAACTCCAAGCTTAGAGGCCAAAGAATTCTGGGGTGCTTTCCATGAAGATTATGTAAAAGATCAAATATGTCTAAAGTTTTTAAAAGATAATGATCGTGTTCAAGATCAAATGACTAAAATGGCAGAAGTTCAAAATATTGAATTCGATAAAAATATGCTTTTTGATGAAAACGAATTTGATGAAAAATTATTTTTTTATAAATATTATCACAATATACAAAAAAACTTTTTAAAGTCTGCCACCACTATTGGGAAAGTTGAACTTGCTCAAGTTAATAAAACGCTTTCAAACTTAAATATTGTGTCTCTAAAAAACCTTATCGCTCAAACTATTATAAATCTCAAAACTAAAAATGAACAAATTTATTCTCTACTTGAAAATGTTGATGTTGATAAAATGGATAATGAGCAAAATGAATCTCTAAGTAAAAAATTAAGATTAATTGTTAATGCTGACGTAGAAAGTTCGCTTAAAAATATCACTCATGATGAAGAAAAATTTAAAGAAAATTGTAATAAAACCCTTGATATCATTGAAACGAGATCTTTCAAAAAAAATCCTATTTTAACTGAAAAAATACTTAAGTGTTTAAAATATGAACAATTAGCACAGGCAAGATTAAGATATGTAAGCGTACCTTATTACGATTTTAGAATAAAAAACTATATTGCTTTTTTTCAAACTCTCATTGATGGAGATATGAGCATTCTTAAGTCATATCTCAATCGACTGGAAAATTTAAAAATAAATTCCCAATTACTAAGCAATACTCTAGCAAAGGAAGAGCAACTTTTTGACTTTGCCAAACCTAGAGATTGCTCCTTTCAAACTCTTGATGATTTAATGAAAAAAGAAGGTTGCCCACTTTATCTTATTCATCAATTTTTTGGAAATACCTTTCTTGGATCAGCAAGTACAATGTTGGGGCTTAGAAAATGGGTATTAGTTGAAGTTTTTCCAGGAATTGTTCCTTTTCCTTGGCATGAAGCTAATCCTACTCCAGGAAATTATCTGGATCCAATGTTATATGTAAAACTCTATTCACCTGCCCTTAAGGAAAAGGCCATATCAAACATTTTACATGAACTTAATTTTTACACCTATATCTACTAAAATATTTGCTGATTTAAATTAAAAAATACTTACTCTCTAAAAAAATAACTTGAAAATGTTCAATCTTTATTTCTATCAAGAATTAAGCCATTGCTTCATGAGATTTTTTATCATTGTCTGGTAGGGAGTTTTATGTAGTAATGATTTTGTTTTAAAATTTTGGAGTAAATCTTCAGGAACTTTCATACTAATTAATTTTGACTTTTTTTCCTTTACAATATTTCCATGTAACTGCCTAAAATTATCTAAAAAAAGAAGAATCTGCTCGGAAGTTAGTTTTCGACATTCTGTTAAATATTCGTCGCTGAAATATTGTAATGCTTTATTTTTTTTCATCAAGTACCTCCAAGGCCTCAATATCGATGAAATCTTGCTGTCTTCCCGAAATTTTTTTCATCTCAATTAGATCAGCTTTTGAAATAACATTAATAACATCTTTATTTAACTTCATTTTATGAATTTTTTTTCCAAGAAGGTCAAAGGTTATAACAACATCAACCTGCTCTGATGGGTTTTTAGTATTAATAAAATTCCACGCAATTAAATTCCGGTTTTTAATGTATTCATCCTTAAACGCAAAAAGATCTTCTGGTGTTATAGGGAGTCGTGAACTAAGACCTATTTCGGACAATGCATGTGCAATTAATTTGAAATTTTTAAGGCTTATTTTGGTAATGAAATCAACATCAATAGTTCCTCTAACTGCTCCATGCAAGGCCACGGCGTGACCACCTACTAGAGCGTAAGGAATTTTATACCTAGAAAGTGCTCGACATACCTTTAGTATAAACATATATACTAGTATATACCAAGCACTCCTGCATCATCAAGTAGATTAAAAAATTCGCTCTTGTTTTTATTCTTGTAAAGCACACATATCAAATTTATATGCAGTAAGACCAATATAGGCCACAGCATGAAATTTCCCTTCTTTGTTTGCATTTGCAACATGAGGAATTAAAAGTAGTGCTTTTTTATTATTATCTGAAAAAATAAAGGTATACAGGTAAGACTTGTTATCTGAAAGACTTAATCGCTTTGAAATATTAGAGATTGTAATATGTTCCAATTCTTTTTTTGAGTTTGACTCAATTAATACAAGTTGATTATTGCCTCCTAATGATAATTCCCATTTATAGTCAGAATATGTATAATTTTTTGCATCTTTAGCTGGATCATAAAGTGCGCCAAAACATTTTAAACTTTTAATATTTTGAACATTTTCCTGGGCGCCTATCCCTAATGAAATAAATCCTATTATAATAACCAAAAATTTAAAGTTTAATTTCATTTGATGTCCTTTTTGTTATTCATTTTATCAATTTTAGTACTCCCATTATTCTAAATAAAATCTGGACTAATTAAATCATCAGCACATCTAACCAGAATTTTTTACACAATTTGAATAAGATTTAGACAAAAAAATCCGCAATCTTTATGCTATGAATAACTGTTGTTTTAAATTATATTAATTTATTATTATAAATATAATTGATCTTATATGAATAATATTAAATAATTAGCATATGAAAATATCATTAATTGATCAATTCATCGCTCTTCTTCGCGATCAAAATAAATCCCCTCATACCCTTATAAATTACGAAATTGATTTATGTGATTTTCATAAATGGCTCGAGCACTCTCGCCTTAATCTTGGAAATCTGCGTGCTAATGACATCACCAAATATCTGCACTACCTTTCGAAAACTTCTCAGGGTGAAATCCCGCCCAAAAAGTGGTTTCTCTTTTGGAAGCATACCCCTCTTAAAAATCTCGAAAGAAAAGCGCCCCT
>Ga0247844_1008163_pt1 | contig 11498 bp, 15 predicted proteins | sample LaCtaG_FD_192421 | JGI IMG/M metagenome (GOLD analysis project Ga0247844, IMG submission 192421) | Freshwater microbial communities from meromictic Lake La Cruz, Castile-La Mancha, Spain - LaCruzMarch201714.5m_1 | ecosystem: Environmental > Aquatic > Freshwater > Lake | place: Spain: Castile-La...
GGACATTATTCTTCGGATTCGCTTTCCGGTTGGTCATCCTGTTCCTCGATTTCGAGGTAGGGCCAGTAGAGGACGTATTGGTGGCCCATTTTGTCGATCTTTGCGCCGCGGATGCCATGGGCTCCTGCTTCTTCCAGGGTTTCATTGGGGTTCGAGCAGGTGATCGCAGGGCAGCGGGTTCCGCTCATCCCGCGGCCGCTGTAGTCGCGGATGAGTTTTCCCTCGACGGCCTCGGCGATCGCCTCCAGCTTTTCGAGGTTGGATTCGTTGGTGTCTTTGTTGGAGTCTTCCGGGATTGGCTTGAACGCCTGGTAGCGCTCACATTGTTCGAGCTGGCGTTCGAGGATGTGGAGGGGGCCGATATCCTCGATTTTCCGGCTTGTCCGGATGGTTCCATTTTCGTGGTGGACCCAGAGGACGGGGAGGCCGGCCATCTCGATTTCCCGGATGAGGAAGAGGGAGTCGGTGACGATGTGGGTGGGGAATTGGGCGTGCGCCAGCTCGGCGACAAAGGCTTGGATTTCCTCCGCGTTTTTCCCGTTTTCCGGGTAGTGGAGGGTTTCTTCAAGGAGCGTGACGTGGTTGCCCTCGATGATATTTCTTGTCTGGCTGGAGAGGTGGATGGTGATCTGCATGTTGTTTGCCTGATTCTTTTGTGGGGGAGGTGCGCCGTGAAAGGGGCGCGGCGGTTCCGGGTTTCCTTGATTTTGGTCCGGATGCTCTGGGAGTCGACTTTTTTGTTCTCCACATGAAGAAACCCTCCGTGTCAGGAGGGGTGGATTTTGGGGAGGTTGCCCGCCCCGGTTTTCGCTCTTCCTTTGGGGGAAGGGCTATTTACCGGGGGCGAGCTTCCAGAGCCACTCGGCGAGGTTGGCGAGTCCGAGGAGGACAAGCGCGGCCAGCGCGGTGGCGAGCGCCCAGAGGACTTCGAGGAGTCCGAGGGCGGCGTTGAGGAGCCCTTTGGCGAGCCAGAGGGCGAGCAGGAGGTAGACGAGGGTCATCATATGTTTTTGTTCTTTGTCCCCCCTTTCTTTGGCCGGGGGGGTGTTCGGCTTGAGTCATTCTCTTCGTTTCGGGCTTTTTGAAGTTTTTCATTTTTTGTTTTTCTTCTTGGGGTGTCCCCCTTTGACCTTTGCGTTGCTGATCTGACATACGAGACAATCTTCTGCCCCTATCGGGTTGATAGAAAGACCAATCCGGGCGGGCGTGGGAAAAAAAGAAATTCCACGGGAGTGGGGTGTCTCAGGAAAAAAGAGAGAGTAGGCGTGGGAGGAGTAGCCCGGGGGAGCGGGAACCGCGAGAGGGGTCTGCCGGAAATCTGGAAAAAGAGAAGGGGGCTTTGAAAAAACTTCTGGGCGGCTTAGATCTCGATGCCGGTTCCCTGAGAGAGCTTCTTCTGCGCGTCCTTGCGCTGTTGGGTTTTGATGCGCCCGCGGAGCTGGGCGTCGATGATGTAATCTTTCCCCAGCAGGTAGGCGGGGGGGTGTTTGATCTGGGTGCAGTTGAGGAAGATGGCTTTCTGTTGGGTCGATGCGGGTGTGATTCGAAGCTCTCCGATCGATTGGATCCCTGAGTTGGAGAAGTCGACCCGTCCGTGGAATGTTCCGGAAGCGGTTTGGAGGGAGGAGCAGCCGGCGAGGCTCATGGCCTCCCCTACTGCGTCGGGTTCGTGGACGGTGAGGTCCCCGATGGTTTCGATTCCCGATTCCCCGAAGTTGCTCCATCCGTAGAAATGGCCTTCGAGATGGGTGAGGCATTTGCAGTTGCTGAAGTCGGCGACGCTGCCGTCGTCGGTTCTCCCCTTGAAGTGTAGGAATGGGGAGAGTTTTTGGATGGGGCTGCCCTGCATGTTGCAGTAGGTGGATACTTCCAGGGGTTCTGCGAGGTCGGCGGCCCATCGGGGATTGGCGGCGACTTGGAGTTGGAATTCTGTGGCTGTGAGTGCCCTCATGGTTTGAGTTTGGTTCGGATTCCTTTGGGAATCGACTTTTTTTGTGGGCGTCACATGAAAAATCCCTCCGGATGGGAGGGTGTTCGTGGTCGGGCGGGCTGGTTGCCCGCCTTCGGCAGGGTTTTCCTTTTGGGAGGATTATCTACCGGAGGCGAGTTTCCAGGTTTTCCAGAGCCCCTCTGCGAGGTGGCTGAGGCCGATGAGGATGAGAGCCATCAGGGCGGTGGACAGAGCCCAGAGGATCTGAGCCAGACCGATGAGGGCCTCGATGATTCCCTTGGCGAACCAGAGGGCGATCAGGATGGCGATGAGCTGAATCATATTTTTTGTGTTTTTTGTCCCCCCTGTTTTTGGTGCCAGGCTGGCCGGGGGGGTTCTCGGCTTCCTGTTTTTCCTTGGAGTCCTTTCGGGCCTCCTTGTTCTGCGTTTTTGTCTGTGTCATCGTGTTTTGGTTTCGGTTGTTGCGGTTTTGTTCCGGTCTGCCCTGCGGGGTTTCCCCCTCCCTGTTCTGCTTCTGATACTGACATAAGAAAAGCTTTTCGTCCCCTATCGGGTTGATAGAAAGACCAATCCGGGCGGGTGTGAGAAAGAAAATTCACGGGAGTGAGGTGTGGCAGGAAAAAGAATCTGAGGAGAAAGGAGAGTGTGTCCCCGGATTTGGCCGACGGCAGGAGGCCGGTATGTCGGGTCTGAGGGTCTGCAGCAAGGATTCTGGAGGGTGGTTGTGCTCGGGCGCGAGCCCGTTCTGTTTGGGAGGGCAGGGGGTTCTGGAACTTCTTGGAAAAAAGAAAGGAGTTGGAAAAAGGAAGTCTGTGGATTCTGGAAATGAAAAAAGGCCCCTTGTGGGGCCGTTGGTTTGGGTTTGTTCTCTGTGGGTTGGTTCTCTGGGTCAGCCGATTTCGAGGGGCTGGGATTTCCTCATTTTCTCTGAGGCGAGGAGCCTGCGGAGCTGTTTGATATACTCCGGGTCCTTGAGGAATTCCGGGCCGTTGAGCTTGGGGTTTAGTTTGAGTCGCTTGCAGTTGGTGAGCACGGCCTTGGTGTTCTTTGGGATGAGTGGTGGGGAGACGGGCGAGGTGACTTTGAGCGTGAGTTGTTTTGTTCCGCCCTCGATGGTTGCGTTGAACTCCTCGATGTTGGAGTTTTCGAGGGCGATCGCTCCGGCGAAGTTTCCTGAGATTGAGTGGAGTTTCGGGGTGGCTTGGAAGCCGGCCGACCATCCGAATTCGTTGGCTCCGGTGATTTGGATGTCGATCGTTTGGATATGGCTGCCGATTGCGCTGACGAAGCCGGCGAAGTTTCCCTCGAGGCGTGTCAGGTGTTCGGTGTGGTCGAATATGGCATCGTTTGCGAAGTAGAGCTGCGGTGAGATCGCTTTGATGGTGGAATTGCGCAGGAGGCAGTCCCCGACGATTTCCAGGGGTTTGGTGATCGTGGCTGCCCATCTGGGGTTGTCGGTGACGTTTTGGATGAATTCCGCAGCGGTGAGGGTGGGGCGCTCGAGGAGTTTTTCTCCGGCGGGTGTGATTTCCCCGTTGGGTGTGATGAATTCGGGGATGTATTGCGGTGCAAGTTGGGTGATGAGTTTGGTGATGCTAGCCTCCGTGGTTTTGATTTGTGTTTTGATGTGTGGGTGTAGCTCTTTGGTGTAGTATTGGAGTTCTTTGGTGTAGTCTTGGTTGCATGCTTCCACCCATTTTTGGAGGGGGTTCTCGTCTTTGGATGCTTGATAAGCGGTTTTGAGCAAGTCTCGGCAGATCCTTGGGCATTTTTCCTGAATGGGCAGGATGTGGTGGGGAATCTGCCCGTTCAGCCATTCTCTGAGGTTTTGAAGGTCGGTGGCGAATACGGCTGGCATTCCGGGATTTTGTGCTGGTTTTTGGTTTTTTTCCAGTTGGAAAAGAAAAAAGGCTCCGGATGGAGCCTTTTCTTGCTTGCGTTGTTTCAATCCACGCGCTTGTGAAGGCGCGGTTATTCCGCTGGCCTGTCAGTTGATGGTCCAGTTGGCGAAGGCGAGTTTCTCGCCTTTCATGGCGTAGAGTTCGAGGTAGAGGAATTTGGCGCCTTCGGGGATGTCGAGTTTGATCGATTTGTTGATCCAGCCCTTGTTGGCCGGGATTTCCACTATGGTTGGGGCGCCGAGGCGGTCGGTGGTGCCGAAGAGGAGTTTTGCATTCCAGGGTTCTTCTTCCTTCCCCTTTCTGTTTTTTTTGCCTTTTGGCATGACTTCCCAACCGGTGAGGGCTTCTTTGTTGAGCCGGACTGCGAAGGAGACGGTGATCGTCTTTGGCGCGTTGTCGGGGATCTTGCTGCAGCGGGTGAGCATGGTTTTTGTGATTTGGAGGTTATTTCCATCTCCGCTCCCTTGGATTTCGATGAATTTGTATCCGGCGTCTTCGCCGATGACCGGCTCGAGTTTGGGCTCTCCCTCTTTGGTTTTTGCCGGAGCGTAGTAGAGGGTCCCGGGTGTGAGGAGGCCTTGGCGGGCGTTGCGGATGATTTCTCCTGTGGTGGTGTATTCGAGCGTGCTGTTTCCAGAGGTGGTTTGTGGGGCGTCCGCCTGCTTGGCGGGGGTCTGGGCGCAGAGCGTCCCGGCGGAGAGGAGGACAAGTAGGATGGTTTTCTTCATGACTCTGCTTTTTTCTTGGTTTTTTGTTTTTGGGTCAAGCGGAAAGATTGGAGCGCAGCATCAAACGAGAAAACCCGACCGTTCCCGGTCGGGTTTTCCGTTTTGCCTGTCAGGTGGGGTTTCCCCCGTTTGGCAACCTTGCAGGCGAGGGGGGTTAGGCCACCTCGGGGCCGGCAACGGCCTTCTTCGGCTGGGTCACGCCCATGGCCGAGAAGGTCTGGCCCTTGTCACCCTTGGTGTAGGTGCCGTAGAGTTTGACCTCGTCGCCGGCTTTCTTGCCCTTCAGGGCATCGATGCCCTTCTGGACGTAGGTCATGACGGTGACTGTCTTGTCGCCCTTCACGGCGACTTTCGCCAGCGCGTAGGGTTTCTTGTTGGTGTTGGCCTTCACTTCGACGTCCCCGACGAGTGTTCCAGCGATGTTGTAGAGTTTTGGTTGTGTAGCCATGGTGATGTTGAACCTGGGGTGTTTCTTTCTGGCGATCCGGGTTTGTTGCCGGGACTTTTTTCTGGGTGTCTGTTTCTGTCCATTCCGCCTTCTGGTGGGTGGTCTGTCTCTTTCCCCTGCCTTCGGATTTTCTTCCCGAGTTCGAGAGAACTGATCTGTCTTCTGGGCCTGGGCGGGAGCGAAAGCTCTAAGAGCTGGCCTCAGGAGTAAGACAAATGGGTTCGTCTGCCTAGATGGGTTCGTCTGCTTGGTGAGATCGTCAGATCTCCACTTCTTCGTTTTTTTGGATTTTTCTTGCGGCGAGGATGCGCTGGAAGCGTTTGGTTATCTCTTCGTCTTTGCAGGTGTCCTTCCCCATGAGGTTGGGGGAGGGTTGGAGGTGGGGGCAGTTCGCCACGAAGAATTTTGTTCCGTGGGGTATTTCTGTTGGGCTGGGTGGCAGCCCTGGGTGGGCGGCTCCGGCTGTGACCACGCAGTTTTTCAGGGATCGGATTGAGGAGTTGGCGATGGAGACGCAGCCGGCGAAGTTCCCTTCAAGGGTGTGAAGTCTCCCTGTATTGGTGAGGGTGATGGCGATTCCGGCGAAGTTCGATTTTGTGATGTGGAGGTTTCGCCCGTGGGTGATTCCGGATTGGTTTGCGTTGACGTGGCCCCCGAAGTTGCCCTCGAGTATTTTGAGTTGCTCGCAGTTTGTGAGTGTTGACTTCCCTGCGAAGTAGAGGAGCGGGGAGAGGTGGGTGATGGGTGAGAGGTTGAGGTCGCAGTCTCCCTGCACCTCGGTTTCGATTTCCAGCTGGCTGGCCCACCCTGGGTTGGCGGTCACGAAGGATTTGAAGATGTCGGCGCTGATGGTTCTGCGGGCGAGGAGTTCGTTGCCGGCCTGGGTGAGTTTCCCCTCGGCGGAGATGTGGGAGGGGATGTAGTCCTCCATGAGTGGGGGAAGTGTTTCTTGGATGCAGTCCCATTGGTTGGAGACGTGGGTTCGGTCGTTGTTGGAGAGACTGATTTTTCCGGCGGTTTCGTCTCCGGTTTGCCTGTGGGCCACGTTGTAGAAGTTGGCGAGGGTTTCGTCCCATTGGTCGGTGGGGTATTGGAGGGTGTTGGGGCCGAAGGTTTCCGGGGCGAGTTCTCCCAGCGCGATGGCCTTGGCGTTTTCCCAGGTGGTGAGGAGGTCGGTTTTGCCGAATTTTGCGACGAGAAAGGCGGCTTGGTAGGTTTTTTTCCAGCTTCCCCACGAGCTTGCGTCAGATACGGCGGCGAGGTTGATTGTGCCGAAGAGCAGTTCCTTGAGGGTTCTGAGCTCGGTTCTGAACAGGGGTTTGGCCATGGGGGGATTTGGGTTGAAATTTTTGAGGAAGTCCAACGGAAAACGAAAGGAACCCCGCTTGGTAGCGGGGTTCCTTGGATTCCAATCGGGCGGGTCAAGCGAGGATGCCTTTGTAGGCTACGAGCGGCTGGCGGGAGAGGTCGATGTGGAACGAGAGGTCCGGGAGCTGGGCGCGGCGGACGTTGTCGAGGTAGGAGCGGCAGGTGTTGGCGGTTCCGCCATCTTTGACTGCGTTTCTGCGTCCGAAGGTGAGGGCGACGAGCGCGTTGGCTTTGGCCATGAGCGCGTTTCTGGCGTGGAACCCGGGGCTGACGGTGGTGGTGCAGTTCGGGTTGGCGATGGCGGCGGCGAGCTCCTTGAAGGATTCGATCCCGGTGTTCGCCTGGAACTTCCTGTGGAGGGCGTTGGCAGTTCCGCCGGGGTTGGTTTTCCAGTCGAATACCCCGGTGTCGGCGAATTTGGTGCCGGCCCAGGCGCACGGGAGGTGGAGGGTGAGCTTTTCGGCTTTCCCTTTGAGGAAGAGCCGGACTGCGAGGTGGTCCGCGTAGGCGGCCCCGCCCGAGACGAGGTGTCGGGGTTCCCCGATCTCCTCGAGGGTGGCGAGCAGCTTTTCTTGGCACTCTTGGTAGAGTGCGCGTGTGAGTCGTGCGGCGTCGTCCTTGCGGCCGGCGGTTCCTGCGATGGCGATTGTGATCATATCGCGGGATTTGTTGTTTTGTTTACTGGGTCGGCGGGGGGAAACTCCCGGCGTCAGGGTTTTGGGAGGTTTGCGGTTTGTTAGGCCGATTTTTGCGGGGCCGTCTCGCGTGCGATCTCCTTTTTTGCGGCCTGGCGCTCTTTGCCGGCCTGCTGGCGTTTTCCGAAGGGGCGGAGATGTTTTGCGTGCTCGGTTGGCTTGGTGAGGGTGTCTTTTCTGGTGTGGGCCATGGCGGTGTGGAGTTGGTGGGAGCTGGGGTGAGGAGTTCTGCTTTGGTGAAGGTTTTTGATCCGATGAAGCGGGCGAGTTTCCGTTGGTTTTCGTGCGGCTGGTCGTCTGGGTGGCGCTGCATCCCGACGTATCCGCAGGTGACTTCGGTAGACTGCGGGTTTTGGAGCAGGAGTTTGAGTGCTTGGTTTTCCCTCCGGGTGGTCTCGAGCAGGAGGACGGCGGCTGCGAAGGCGTCCTCGTTGACCTCCCCGGTTTCTATGGCGGTGAGGTAGGGGTCGATGGCCTCTTGGGCGTTGCTGGGATCGTAGTTGCCGAGTTCTTCGAGGTCTCCCACCTCCTCGTAAATTTCGTCGGGGATGGATTGGTTGGGATCCAGCGTTGGGGTTGCTGCGGTTGGTGCGGCTTCTATGGGAAAGTCTTGTGGGAAGAGGATGCGGAGGACGCGTTCCGCGTTGGAGGTTTTGTTTCGTGTCCAGATGTGCCGTTCCCCGAAGTGGACGAATTTGATTTGGCCGTCGCGGGTTTCGAGCAGGAGCGTGGTGGGGTGGTAGGCGTCGCAGGCCCAGCAGGTCGGGGATTTGCGGTAGCAGCGCGATCGTAGGAAGCGGGAGAGCGATCCGCTTCCGGTTGGCTTGGGGGTTTTTTGGTGGCGGGTGTGGTTTCTGGGTCTCATGGTTTTTAAGGTCGTAGCTTGCCGATTTTCCGTTTGCGGCCTGTTTTGGTGTAGAGGGCGAGGAGGAATGGGTTTGGCTGTGCGAGCCATTTCCCGAATCTGTCGGGTTCTTTTCCTTCGCATGCGTGGCGGATGGCCCTGCAGATTTGCCAGATTTCGGGGCAGTTGGATGCCTCGTGGGTTTTGAGGAGTCCCAAATCTTCTTGGCTGGGTTTTGTTCCTTGTTGGAGTTTGGCTGCGATGCGCCACCAGGGCTGGTCCCAATTCCAGTAGCAGTTTACATTGGTTCCAGCAGATCGGTCATTTGTTGCTTTTCTGTCGGTTCGAAGTGGATGGTTTTTGTGGCGAGCCCCATGTCGATTAGTTCGTTGATTTCCCGCTCGTAATGAGCTGTCTATTTCTTTGCGATATCTGTCCCACTCGGTTTGAAGTGCGGGGGTCCATGTGGGCGAATTGAGTAGACCCCTCATCCATCGGAGCGCGGATTCCACTGTGTGGATCGCAGTCTTGCCCTCGGCGCGACTGGCTCGGATTTCGATTGTTGTCAGGTCGGCTAGGGAAGGGCGAACAAGCTGTGGAGTAGGCATGCCGGAAGGTAGTTGGTTGCTGCATTTGATTCGATGATACAGCGGCAGGTGCGGAAGTCCTTTTGTGCTGCCGCACTCGGGGCAGGCCGTGGCCATCTTGTCTGCGCAGGTCTTGTCGGTGGGGCAGCCATTTGGGCAGTCTCCGAGTTTGTTGTTTCGGTAGAGTTGGGCACGGTAGTTACCTGATCGGTGGCCAAGCATTTATGATCGGGCAGACGTAGCCGCTTGGACATTCGTTCTTTGAAGTTGATTGAACGAGTTGTTGGGCGGCATGTCCGCTCCGCAACGGGGAGCCTTAAAGCCCCTGAAAGCTACGGAATTGTTGATATGGATGCTGGAGGGCACTTTGTGCACGCCCCTTTGGTTTCTGTGGAGTTTCTGGCTAGATCCTTGCACCCTCGGGGCGAGGAACTTTAAGGGGCCAGAATCTGGAAGGCTTTGAAGGTATCGTTCGGCCCGTTGGGGCAGAAGATGGCGAAGGTGATGGATTGGAATTGGGTTGGGTAGCAGTTTTGGATGGTGTTCTGGAAGATTTTCGCGACGGTGTCCGGGTTGTTTTTGAAGACTCCGCATCCCCAGGCTCCGAGGATGAGATGGTCGACCGCGTGGTGGGCGGCGACTGCGATTACCATGTCGACGCGGTCTGTGAACGTTTTCCGGAGGACGGGGTGGCTGTCGGATCCGAACCTGGCGGCATTGGGTGCGGCGCAGGTGAGGATGCCGGCCTTGAAGGGCGGGCAGAGGTGGTCTTGCTCGTCCCGGAAGAAGGGGATCTCCGGGCTCCAGATGGTTATGTGGGAGTAGAGTGGGGTGTGCTCCTCGATGTGGATGTCGTAGAACTCGTTTTGGGTGAGGAGACAGGGGTAGAGGGCGCTGGCGCGGGCGAGGCATTCCTCCTGGGCTTGGGCTCCGTTTTCGAATCCCCCTCCCGGGTTTTGGGCGGATGCGAAGTTGAGGGCGGCCGTCCGTCCTTGGGAGTGGAGCCGCTGGATGGCTGCGGTGGTGGATTCCTGGGTGACCGAGATCTGGCAGGCGAGGTCCCGCGTTTGGAAATCCGGCTGGGATTTGTGGAGCTGGGTGCCTGCGGTGGCTGCTTGGATGTCGGCTAGGATGTCGTGTGTTTGTCCGCCGAATTGGTAGGAGCCGGCCTTCAGGATTTCCAGGGTTTCTGCGGCGATTGCCTTGCGGCCCTCGCGGGTGGAGTTGTTGGGTGAGGTCATGGGGGTCAGGTGAGTTCGACGGAGGGTTGGGACTGGTAGAGGTTTGGCGGGAGGACGATGTTTTCCGGGAGGTTGCCAAAGGTTTTGAGGGCGTTGTCCCAGCACGCCTTCATTTCTTGGGCGGAGTAGCCCGAGTAGCCGCAGCCGACCGGGGTCATGAGGATTTCGAGATCCGGGCGTGAGGCGGCGAAGGCGAGGAGTTCTCCGAGCTGTTTTTGGATGACGGCGAGCGGGGTGGAGCGTTTTTCGCCCGGGCGGGTGATTGTTTCAATGGCGTAGGATTGTCCTTCGCGTCCGACCTGGTGTCCGCGGGCGACGCCGTAGACTGCCCATTTTCCGATGCGGTCGGGGTGGCCTTTGGGTGCGGATTTGGCTTTGAGGAAGGCGCGGTCATCGCGCCAGGTGTTGCGGGAGTCCCCGCGCATGGCTTGGCCTGCGGAGCCGGCCCCGTGGAATCCGGATGCGTTACTTCCGAAAACGAAGGTCTGGTTTGGGGCGAGTTCGGTGATGAGTTTATTGGTCGCGTTGTATTGGGGCGTTGGCATTAGATTTCGAGGGGTTTGGGTTGTCTGAGCGCGTTGGCAGCGAGTTTGGTCTTGATTTCTTTGACCGTCTGTTGGAGCAGGAGTTTTTCGAGGACCTCGTTTGTGGAGGTTCCGGATACTTTGCGGAAGGCGAAGGATTCGATGGCTTTGAGCATCCGTTTTCCGGTGTGGTCTGGGATGGTGGGATCGGCCGGCCTTGAGCAGGGTGAGGAGGTTCTTGGTGGTTTTTATGGAATCCGGGTGATCGATCGCGAAGTGGAGCGGGGTTTTTCCGTCCCGCCTTGAGCGCGATCCGTATTTTTTCCGCGCTCCCGGCCTTTGCTGCGACAACCAGTTCTTGATTGGGGCCGTTCATGTTAACCTTTCCTCCCCAAAACAAGCCATCGGAGGTTTCGAAAGTAAACTATTAGCGCGTTGAGCGGTGCGGGTTTGGGTTGACAAGGTTTTGATTATGGTTAGAGTTGGGGCGTGGCTATCGCCACGATTGATCTTTGGCCGGGGGGCACCCGGTGACTGCGCGTGGAGCAGATGTAAGACGACGGCGTTCTTAACGGGGCGACCTTTGCGGTCTGTGATGAAGCGTGAACCACTCTGATGTCGGACGTGTTTTGCATGTCTGCTTGTTAGGGAATCCTGGGCTTGCCCGTAGGAGGATGTCAAGCGTGGAGCCAAGCCCAGGAGTCCCCGGGGGAGAGCCCTTGGATGCGGAAGCTGTCGCGCTTCAGGATGCCGGCGTTGGTGAGGTTGGTGAGCGTTTCCAAGCAGGCGAAGCCGTCGTCGGATTCTCCCCGGACTTGGCGGAATTCGCTGGAGGAGGGCAATCCGGTCAGCGCGGTGTCTTCATGAGGGGACCTGTGGGCTTCCATGTGAAGAAGGAAGTCTTTTTTGGAGGAGAGAAGAGAGGAGAAGGTTGGAAAGTTTTCGAAGGCAAAGTTTCCGGTAGGACGTGCTGAGAAAGTGAGTTTGATCATGATGGAGGATTTTGAGATTTTATGGAGGGGGGCGGCGCGAAAGCGTCGTTTCCACCTTGATTAGATTTCTAGGGCGGGTTGAGGTTTCCTCAGTTTTTGGGCGGCCCGCCGATTTTGCTCCTGCTGGATCCAGGGTTTCATGTGCCCCGGGATTATGGGGTTGTTGAGCAGCTTGCCGAGCGGTTTGTAGTGGGTGAGGAGGAGCTTGCAGGTTTCGGA
>Ga0247844_1008164_pt1 | contig 11497 bp, 11 predicted proteins | sample LaCtaG_FD_192421 | JGI IMG/M metagenome (GOLD analysis project Ga0247844, IMG submission 192421) | Freshwater microbial communities from meromictic Lake La Cruz, Castile-La Mancha, Spain - LaCruzMarch201714.5m_1 | ecosystem: Environmental > Aquatic > Freshwater > Lake | place: Spain: Castile-La...
CGACTCTCACTTGAAATCAGCTCAACACCAGTCGCTTCGAGCGCGATCCCGCAGAAATCCAGTTTTGCTCCGTCTCCGCTGTCTAGTTTTGAACCGTCTCTGTCTAGTTTTGTTCCGGCCCCGACACAAAATACCAAATCGTCATCCCGAAAGAGATCCGGAAGTCCATGAACCTAAAACCCGGACAACGCCTCCAACTCACGGAAATGGACGGGAAAATCGAAATCCGCCCCATCCTCACCCCCGAACAGCTCATCGGATTTCTCAAAGGCGAGAAGCCACTTGAAACCGTTATCCGAGCCGAGAACTGAAACCCACCCCGGCGTGGACTATCGGTGCTTCAACGATTTTCAACCGAACATGACTTATCTTGCCCGACCAAATCAGCCACTACATATCCATCTGGAAAATGTGTCAGAGCTTGCTGGTCGCTTCGCCAAGTCCATCGACCTATTTGGCGAGGCTGTCTTGGCGGGATCACTTCACGATCTGGGGAAATATAGACATGAGTTCCAGTATTATCTCCGCGGTGAACGCGCTTCCAGCGCAGAAACCCAGCACGCGGCCTACGGCGCTGTCTGGGCCATGAACAAAGATCAACTTCTTCAGGCATTCGTCATCGCCGGTCATCACGCCGGATTGCACGATATGGCAGACCTTCAAGGAATTCCGTGCAAAGCAGTTCTCGGCCTACCAGAAGCTCTTGAGACTTCTCTGCGACGTTACATCGCTGAGGCCTGCACACCAGTGGCACTGCCCGAGCCCTCTTTCCTGCTTGGAGACATCACCCCGAGTCAACAAGCGCTGCGCATCGACTTTGCCGTCCGCATGTTATTTTCATGCCTCGTTGATGCAGACCGTTTGGATTCGGCATTCTGGCCTCTTGCACCGCCAGAAGACCGCCCCTTGGATGCGTCCCATTTGCTGGAGAGAGTCAAAGAAGAACGCCAGCGAAAGGCCGATAAATCCCCAGGAAGCTCACTGAAATCCAGCAGGAATCAAATCTTTGACACTTGTTTGTTAAAGGCAGAGTCAGCTCAAGGCTTCTTCTCACTCACCGTGCCCACTGGCGGCGGAAAAACACTCAGCGCCATGGCATTCGCGCTCGCCCACGCCCAGAAGTTTAATCTCCGACGGGTCATTGTTGTGATTCCCTATCTCTCGATCATCGAGCAAAACGCTGCGGAATATCGCCGCATCTTGGGAAATGATGTCGTCCTTGAAAATCACTCGTCCGTCAAATCACGGCCGGATGCGGATGAGGAAGAAAAGGACGCCCTCGAGCTTGCTGCTGAGAACTGGGACTCGCCGGTTGTAATCACCACCTCGGTGCAATTCATCGAGTCGTTGCTCTCCGCCCGCCCGTCGCGCTGCCGCAAACTTCACAGCATCGCCCATTCCGTCGTCATTTTCGACGAAGTGCAAACGATGCCTTCCCATCTTCTCCAGCCGGTCTTCAGCGTCTTTCGTGAACTCGCTCGGCAATACGGCGTCTCCTTCGTTTTCAGTTCAGCCACTCAACCGGCATTTCTCAAATCCACATCCCTCCCGGATGGATTCTCACAGGGAGAAATGCGACCGATCATTGACGATCCCGATCACTTGTTTCGCAGTCTTCGCCGCGTGAACTATCACCTGCCCCGCGATGGAGAAACTCTGGATTGGCCGGAACTTGCTAAGCGGATGGCATTGCCGGAAAACCGCCAGTCACTCTGCGTCGTGAATCTCACGAAACACGCAGCCGAACTCTGGGATCGGCTGCGAAGCGCACTTCCGGAAGAGGATCACCGAACGCTGTTTCATCTCTCATCCGCGATGTGCCCCGCTCACCGCCTGCGGGTCATCCGTCTCATGTGCTGGCTCTTACGGCATGGCCATCCCTGCCGAGTAATCTCCACCCAGCTGATTGAAGCCGGGGTAGATGTCGATTTCCCAACCGTTTGGCGAGCGCTTGGACCACTCGATTCCATTGTCCAGACGGCGGGGCGCTGCAATCGCGAAGGACGCCCGGAACGGGGGAACGTCCATGTATTCCGCCCCGTCGACCACAAAATCCCTGGTGGCGTTTATTCTTCTGCCACCGGACAAGCCGCCATCGCGGTCTCCCGTTTCGATTCGTTGGAAGAGGCCGAAGAAGCATTAGCGACTGACCCGGAAATATTCACCGGCTATTTCCACGGCCTCTACCAGTCCGTCGATACCGACCTTAGAAAGGACGGCTACACGATCCAAGAAGAACGAGAACGGCTGAACTTCCGCACTGTCGGAGAACGGGCCAAGGTCATCGATACCGACACTCAACCAGTCATTGTCACCTACGGCGCAGGAAAACGTCTCGTGCAAGCGATCCGCGAGCGACAACTGCCACTCGGCACAACACGCTTCAACCGCGATGACCAGCGCAGCCTCCAGCGCTACATGGTTAACCTCCGCCAGCGGGACTTCGATTCATTGCTTGCCCTGCGCCTCATCGAACCACTGCTTCCCAATCTCAATGTTCACGTCCTTCACGCCAGTTGTTACCACGCCGAGCGCGGCCTCGTGCTCCCCGGCAATCACTCCATCCAAGACATGATCGTATGAAATCTGAAAACCTTGTCACACTCCGCGTCTGGGGCGACTTCGCCTGCTTCACTCGTCCCGAGATGAAAGTCGAGCGCGTCTCCTATCCGCTCATCACCCCTTCCGCAGCACGCGGCGTTCTGGAAGCTGTCTTCTGGGAACCCCAAATGCTCTTTTGGATCGACTCCATCCGCGTCGTCCAACGCGGCAAATGGATCAGCGTCCGCCGGAACGAAGTCACGAAAGTCATCAGCCTCAGCGATGCGAAGACCTGGATGACCTCCCCGCAAAAAGCCAAACCCATCCAAGCCGGCGGCGGCGCGGCGGATGGCACCCAACGCAACATGCTCGCCCTGTCCGAGGTCGAATATCTCATCACCGCGGAAATCCGGCTTTCCTCACTCGCCCGCCCGCCCAAGGACAACATCGGCAAATACCGCGACGAATTCCGTCGCCGCGCCCAATCCGGCAAATGCCATCATCGCCCTGGTCTCGGCATGAGGGAATTCGCCGCCGATTTCGATTGGGAAGACGATCCCCAAGCCGCGCTCATCCGCCGTCGCGAGGAACTCACCCACCAGGGCGTCGAATCCTTTCCATGGCACGAAGATCTCGGACTCATGCTCTACGATGTTTTCAGCCACACGGGACGGGAACAAGGCTTCCAGTGGATGAGCGATTCCGAAGTCGTGGAAGCGGGCACCGCCTTTGAGCAATCCCTCGCAGGCGTAGCGAAGGGCGAACAAACCAAGAGAAAGAAAGCCTACGCCGCCAATCCACTCCGCCACAAAGGTGAACTAGTTGCCCCGCAGCCCTGCTTTTTCAAAGCCGCCGTCCGCGACGGAACCATGGACTGCCATCCTGTCCGCGTCAGCATTCTCACCCCCAACCCAATAGGCACCTGACCCATGCTACTCAAAGCACTCTACGATTTCGCGCATGAGCGAAAGCTCCTTGATGATCTGGCCTTCTCGCCAAAAGCGGTGCGTTGGATCATCGAGATCGACGCGATCGGAAAATTTCTCGGAGTCGTGTCTACGCACACGGACGACAATAAACGGGGGAAGGAATTTCTCTGCCCTCAGACCACGCGTGCCAAAAATGGCGCTGGAGTCGCCGAGTTTCTCGCAGACGGGTTGACCGCCATCTTTGCTCTCGATCTTGCCCCCGAGGCTGACATGCCGGAAAAAACTCGCATGTCCCGTGATGCAAACAATCTCGCGAAACGTGCGAACTTCTGGCGGCAAATGAGACGCTCCATGAGGGATTTGAACTCACCTTATCGGCTTGCCGTCCTCCGGTGCTGGAAACTATCACGACCATCTAGGCGGCCACTAAGTTTTCTCCGGTGGGGGCTTTCTCCGATCCCCAAACCCAATGAGAAAAACGGATGGTGGCTGGCTGTCGCGGGCGGCTCTGAAGTAAAGCTAGGTCCGGAATGTTTCACTTTAAGAGTCAACCAGGAGCTTCTGCTAGAGTCAGAAGAACTCAAAACTTGGTGGCGTAGTAGCCATGCCGAAGAGCTGGCAACATTGAAGGATCAGAGCGCAATGGGTGTCTGCCTGGTCACTTCCGCCGAAAATGTATCTTTGGCCCTCACGCACCGCCCGCTGATCTCGGGGGTGCCAAACACAGGAAGTTTTGGTGCCCCCATTGTTTCATTTGATAAAGCAGCCTTCACATCCTACGGCTTGGAACAGAGTCTGAATGCCCCAACCTCGGACGATGCGGCAAGAGCCTACGCAGCTGGACTTAACTGGATGCTGGACCGCCGGGATCACAGCCTTAGGGTCGGGGCGACCTGCATCGTCTTCTGGGCCAAAAAAACCATCCAGGCCTCAAGTCTTTTTGCCCGCTTCCTCGACCAGCCTCAACCCAAGGCCGTTCGCACTTTGATCACTTCACCAAGCAAGGGATTCTTGGACAACGAATGGGTAAAAGATGACGAATTCTACGTTGTCACCCTAACCGGGAATGCCGGCAGGATTGTGGTGAAGCGCTGGGCGCAGCAGTCACTCGATGCCGCAGTTCAGAATCTCAAGAAATGGTTTGAAGATCTCGACCTTGAAGTTCCTCCCAGACCAGAACCGAAAACCAAAGGCGGAAAACCGAAAGCCGAAGCCAAGGAATTCAACCCGCTTTCTATCTACTGGTTATCCTGCGCCACGGTGCGCAAGGCCAAGGACCTGAAAGCAGAAACTTCTGCGAGTCTTTACGCGGCCGCCCTCGAAGGAACGGCACCACCCACCTCCCTCGTCAAGCCACTTCTCGATCAGCTTCAATCGAAGATCCTGAAAGATGAAAACTACCGCGTCATCTGGGACCAAAGCCGTTTCGCTCTGCTCAAACTCATTCTCAACCGCCACCACCGCTCCCGCAACGAAATCACCATGCAACTCCAATCCAAACTCACTGCTGACACTCCAGACCCCGCCTACAATTGCGGCCGTCTTCTATCTGTCTTTGATAATCTACAACGTAAAGCACACCTCGCTGAAAATGGCGGTGCGTCCAAACTCAACACCACCTTGGCGGAGCGCTACTTCGGCGCGGCGGCTTCCAATCCGAATGGGGCCTTTTCCATGATGTGGCGGCTGCATATGCACCATCTCAAGAAGATCCGGCAAAAGGGCGAGCCGGGCCAAAAAACCGCCGCAGCATTCCAACGAAGCATAATGGAAATCTGCCGCTATTTCAAAGCATCATCCAAAGATGGAACTCCTCAATTCCCCCGCGTCTTCACACTCGTCCAGCAAGGTCGCTTCGCCCTCGGGTATTACCAACAGGAAGCCGAACGGGCGGAGCGAATCCGTCTTTGGATGGAACGAAAAAAAGCGGAAGGAAAACTCTCTCCCGATATCGACGAACAAGAACTCGACCTCCTTTCCGACGACGAAAACCAAAACTAATCACCACACCAATCAACCATCATGAATAACGACATCATCACCAACCGCCACGATTTCCTTCTCCTATTTGAAGTCACCAACGGCAATCCAAACGGCGATCCAGACATGGGTAACATGCCCCGCCTTGATCCAAACACCAACCGGGGCCTCATCACCGATGTCTGCCAGAAACGGAAGATCCGGAACTTCGTTGACGAATTCGCGCCTGATTCGACCAATGGACAGGAATATCAAATCTTCGTTCAGCAGGGAGCAGTCCTGAACAATCTAATCGACGAAGCTGCGCCCGAAGCATCAAAAACCAAGGACATGAACAAAGACCGCGACGGATGGGAGCACGCGGCATTGGAATGGCTTTGCAACCGCTACTTCGACCTCCGCGCCTTCGGTGGCGTCCTGTCCACTGGCAACAAGGTTTTCAAAGGCTCATCCTACGGCCAGGTGCGTGGTCCGGTTCAATTCACATTTGCTCAATCGCTCCATCCGATCACTCCGCTTGAAATCAGCATTACCCGCTGCGCATCCACTAACGAGAAGGAAAAGAAACAGGGTGAGGATGAAGGAACAGGCGGCAGCGGCAACAACCGCACCATGGGCAACAAACACATCGTCCCTTATGCCCTCTACGTGGCCAAAGGCTACGTCTCCCCGGCATTCGCGGAAAAGACCGGTTTCACCAATGCCGACCTCGGTCTACTTTTCGAAGCGCTCCTCCACATGTTCGAAAACGACCGCTCCGCCGCCCGTGGCGAAATGATTCTGCGCGGTCTCTACGATTTCGAGCACGTCGGCACCCAGCACGAGAACAACGCCGCACAAAACCGCCGCGAAAGCCGACTCGGCTGCGCCCATGCTCACAAGCTCTTCGAGGGCATCACTGTGACACTAAGCGATGAAGCACTAGCAGCCGGGAAAGAGTTCCCCGAGTCGTTTTCGGATTACAAAGTGGATAACACGTGGGCCAAAAACGACCTGCCGCTAGGGGTCAGACTAAGGCTCCGTCACGACGAACCCTTCGGCGCATAAAGTCCGGCACCCATCCCGTCCATGCAGCCCGCCGAAGTAAGAGAGCCGTTGCCGATCTCGGCTCTCAATCACCTGCTCTACTGCGAGCGGCGGGCGGCATTGGTCCACCTCGAGCAAGTTTGGGCGAATAACCAGTTCACGGCGGAAGGAAACGTCCTGCACGAAATCGCCCATAGCAGCGCGGATGAAACCCAACTAGGAATGCGTATCACGCGTTCTCTTCCTCTCGTGTCCGTCATTCACGCCATGAGCGGGGAAGCCGATGTTGTCGAGTTTCACGAAAACGGGAACATCGTCCCCGTCGAATACAAGCGAGGCAAACCGAAACTGCACCGCGCCGACGAGGTCCAACTCTGCGCCCAAGCACTTTGTTTGGAAGAAATGCTGAACGTCACGATTTCCTTCGGTTGCCTTTTTTACGGAGAAACGCGACGAAGGACCATCGTCGCATTCGACGAGGAGCTTCGCGCCGTAACGATCCAAGCTATCGCACGACTTCATGAACTGATTGTAAGCAGGACAACGCCCCTCGCCGTCCGCCAGAAAAAATGCGATAAGTGCTCTCTTCTCGAAATCTGTATGCCAGACGCCATGCGCTTCAAGCGCGGCGTGCAGGCGTGGTTTTCTGCAGCTCTCAAATCTGAAACAGCATGAAACGCCACCTCAACACTCTCTTCGTCACGCTGGAAGGGGCTTATTTGCGGAAAGACGGAGCCGCCATCGAGATTCGACATGAGGGCACAACCAAGTTGCGTGTTCCGCTTCACAATCTGGAAGGCATCGCCTGCTTCGGCTGGGACATCTCCTGCTCCACCGCCCTCATGGCCGCCTGCGCCGAGGCGAATGTTTCCCTATCCTTTCACAATCCCCACGGCAAATTCCTCGCTGCGTCCAACGGCTTTACCTCCGGGAATATCCTGCTACGCCGAGAACAATACCGGCGCGCAGATCACGAACCCGCCTCGGTGGCCATTGCCGCGAACATGATCGCCGCCAAGCTCTCGAACACACGCCATGTCCTGATGCGGGCTGCCCGCGATCACGGTGAGAAAGCTGCGGACCGCGCTTATGCCCTCACCAACGCCGCAGATTTCTTTGCCGCCCGAATTCTTCTTGTCCCTCGCGCTACCAGTCTCGAAACACTGCGAGGCATCGAAGGGGACTCCGCCGCTGGCTACTTCGCTGTCTTTCCCCATCTCCTCATCAATCACGATCCAGCCGTCACCATTTCAGGACGATCTCGGCGTCCACCACTCGATCCAGTCAACGCCCTGCTGTCCTTTCTCTACGCCCTACTCATGCACGATTGCCGCAGTGCGTTGGAATCCTGCGGTCTCGACCCCCAGTGCGGCTTCCTCCACCGGGATCGCCCCGGCCGTCCCTCCCTGGCCCTCGATCTCATGGAAGAGTTCCGAGCCTTTCTGGCCGACCGCACGGCGCTTTCCCTCTTCAACCGCCAGCAAATCACAGCCAAAGACTTCGACACCAAGGAAAACGGTGCCGTTCTTCTTAAGGACGATTCCCGCAAGAAAGTTCTAACCGCTTGGCAGGAACGCAAACAAGATGAAATCAACCACCCGTTCCTAGATGAAAAAACAACCATCGGGTTTCTACCTCACCTTCAAGCTCGGCTTCTGGCCCGGCACCTTCGCGGTGATCTTGATGCTTATCCTGCGTTTCTTGCACGCTGAGCGGGCATTTTAAAGCCATGTATATACTCGTCACCTACGATGTCTCAACCATCACGCCCTCCGGGAAATCCCGCTTGAGGCGCACGGCCAAAACTTGCCTCGACTATGGCCAGCGGGTTCAAAACTCCGTCTTCGAGTGCAAAGTCGACCCAGCCCAACTTGTCACCTTCAAAGCACGATTGTTGGATATTATCGATCCCGAAACCGACAGCCTGCGCTTTTACCACCTCGGCAGCAACTGGCACCACAAAGTGGAGCATCACGGAGCGAAAGAGGGTTATGATATTGAGGGGACGCTTGTCGTTTGACCTCCAACTGTTCATCCTCAAGCCTTTGATTGAGCAGTCTGCCAGCACCTCCGCGAACCCCAAGCGATCTTTAAATCCCTGAGAGGTTCGCGCCAAGCACAAGGTGAACTGCCGTCGTTCTTTGACATACCCAAATCAGAAAATTTATTTTTGTCGTGCGTTGAAACTGGAAGGTTCGCGGAACACTCTCTTCTTTCCCTGCACTGGAAAGGATTCTAGGCTGCCGCGATCGCCCCCTTCACGGGGGGCGCGGATTGAAACCGCATGCTGTCTCGGATCGGCGAGAAGCCTGTCATCGCCCCCTTCACGGGGGGCGCGGATTGAAACGCCGGCTATGAAACAATCCGTCCGCGATCTCCCCATCGCCCCCTTCACGGGGGGCGCGGATTGAAACTCATTCGCCCGCCCGCTGTTTTCTGCCACAGGCCGCAGGCAATCGCCCCCTTCACGGGGGGCGCGGATTGAAACTTCTCGGTTGCGCTTGCAACCTCGACGTTATAGAATCGCCCCCTTCACGGGGGGCGCGGATTGAAACTTCGCGGAATGCGCAGTCGAAGACGCCGTCGCGCATCGCCCCCTTCACGGGGGGCGCGGATTGAAACATCTAATCAGACACACGCCCCCCATTTTGTGGGGATCGCCCCCTTCACGGGGGGCGCGGATTGAAACCAGTCACGGCAGAGAACATGAGCGAAGCGGCGGGATCGCCCCCTTCACGGGGGGCGCGGATTGAAACTCCGACTGCTACCAAGACCCCGCCCTGCGGTGGAATCGCCCCCTTCACGGGGGGCGCGGATTGAAACAATTTTGCACTGATTTTTGCAACTCTATTCCGCTTTGATCGCCCCCTTCACGGGGGGCGCGGATTGAAACAATTCTCTACCCCAAAGGGAATCCTAACACGTCAATCGCCCCCTTCACGGGGGGCGCGGATTGAAACTCCTCCTGGCAGAGTTCAACCAAACTCAAACTGAATCGCCCCCTTCACGGGGGGCGCGGATTGAAACACCCTCTCCGAGAACACCACCGAGACCAACTCCATCGCCCCCTTCACGGGGGGCGCGGATTGAAACCTCAGCAACAGCGACATCACCGATGCCAACTACGATCGCCCCCTTCACGGGGGGCGCGGATTGAAACTTGTAAAATGACGCAAGAAAACTTGGCATGCCTATCGCCCCCTTCACGGGGGGCGCGGATTGAAACCTGCTTTGCCAGCTTCACGGCATGGAGGGGGCAGATCGCCCCCTTCACGGGGGGCGCGGATTGAAACCCGCAACGCGCTAGGCATCAACGCCCGATCGGATATCGCCCCCTTCACGGGGGGCGCGGATTGAAACACCACCTCGGGGAGCGTCTATGTCTCCGACTGCATCGCCCCCTTCACGGGGGGCGCGGATTGAAACATGAATCGTGAGCGGCATGCTCATGAGGCGACCGATCGCCCCCTTCACGGGGGGCGCGGATTGAAACACCCCAAGGCGGGCCATGACATCGCGTCGTCGGATCGCCCCCTTCACGGGGGGCGCGGATTGAAACACCATCGACCGCTTCGGGCATTGGGCGTGCGGGATCGCCCCCTTCACGGGGGGCGCGGATTGAAACATACGCCGCTCGCAACAACTCCCACGCAAACCCGATCGCCCCCTTCACGGGGGGCGCGGATTGAAACTATCTGGCTGCCGAAACCCTCGGCGCATCCCTCATCGCCCCCTTCACGGGGGGCGCGGATTGAAACTCCTTCTTCGTGGGCGGCGAAATTCCCGCCCGAATCGCCCCCTTCACGGGGGGCGCGGATTGAAACACAACAATCTTCAAATGCCTTGCTGCTCCGGAGCATCGCCCCCTTCACGGGGGGCGCGGATTGAAACAGGGCAAGATGTGAGTTACTTCAATGAGTGCAAGGATCGCCCCCTTCACGGGGGGCGCGGATTGAAACACCTCATCCCGCGCTTCAACGGCAAAACCCAGCGATCGCCCCCTTCACGGGGGGCGCGGATTGAAACCTCCACAAAATCACTGGACGATTTACAGGGCACATCGCCCCCTTCACGGGGGGCGCGGATTGAAACATCGGCGACGCCATCGAAGGCCAGCGCCTCCGAATCGCCCCCTTCACGGGGGGCGCGGATTGAAACATCCCCACCGAGGCCACCGATCTCATCGCCGCCAATCGCCCCCTTCACGGGGGGCGCGGATTGAAACGTCGCCGTGGTGGAAGCGCAGGCGGCGTCCGTAGACATCGCCCCCTTCACGGGGGGCGCGGATTGAAACTGTCTGAAACTGCGCAGAGCGCAATCAGGCTAATCGCCCCCTTCACGGGGGGCGCGGATTGAAACGTCTCGCGAAATAATCATCACCGAAAAAATTGAATCGCCCCCTTCACGGGGGGCGCGGATTGAAACACCTTCCAATCCGTCCTCGACGGAGCCGCCGCCATCGCCCCCTTCACGGGGGGCGCGGATTGAAACAGGCTATTCGGAGATAGAGCAAATCGATTCGGCGATCGCCCCCTTCACGGGGGGCGCGGATTGAAACCCAGGCCCAGAGTTTGTTGGCTCCGGGGGGGTAATCGCCCCCTTCACGGGGGGCGCGGATTGAAACAAGGCAATAATGCAACGACTATTTGAGCGCCCGCGATCGCCCCCTTCACGGGGGGCGCGGATTGAAACTTTTGGCTCAATGGAGTATCACAAACATCGGCTTATCGCCCCCTTCACGGGGGGCGCGGATTGAAACAAAAGCGACAGCAACGGAAACCCCCGCTTCGTGATCGCCCCCTTCACGGGGGGCGCGGATTGAAACACCGCCCAGCCCTACCAAGCCGGAGCCGCCGTAGATCGCCCCCTTCACGGGGGGCGCGGATTGAAACATTGATGGGGTCAGTCCCGCGTATTGTCGCTTTTATTTCAGGACCTGTAGGCCAACCGCAGGAATCCCCTTCCAACCCCGCCCGCCGCTCCTAAATTCGCGCCCCGATGTTTTCCAGGCAGCTCCAGGA
>Ga0247844_1008166_pt1 | contig 11495 bp, 13 predicted proteins | sample LaCtaG_FD_192421 | JGI IMG/M metagenome (GOLD analysis project Ga0247844, IMG submission 192421) | Freshwater microbial communities from meromictic Lake La Cruz, Castile-La Mancha, Spain - LaCruzMarch201714.5m_1 | ecosystem: Environmental > Aquatic > Freshwater > Lake | place: Spain: Castile-La...
CCACGAAAAACAAAAATGGCTAACGGGGCTGTCCACCTAACTCCCATGCCTTCGGCACTTTTGTCACAGATCCTGCGGACGCAGGATCTGCGCCAAAAGCAAGTGGTAGCAGGTGACAGCGGACGTTCGCTGAAAATATAAAACACATGGAACCCGTCATTTGGCTTGGATACGAATTTAAGGTGTATGCCCGATTTGGGGCTACATGGAACAATGTTGCTGGGATATACATCTTCACAGCGATTGTTGGCCCTCATTGGAAAGCGTTTTACATTGGTCAGTGTGACAGCTTTGTGAATCGTTTTCAGACTCACGAGAGATGGGATCAGGCCGCTCGCTTGGGGGCCACCCACGTCCATGCTCGGGTGGTGCCGCTTCAGGCTGACCGGGACTCTCTTGAGCAAGCGCTGATTCGGACTTGTCAACCTCCGATGAACACCCATTTCCGATGAACGAAATAGCGCGAACAGAGCGATGCACCGAACACCTACCCGCCGTCACTCCAGATGCTGAGGCTCGTTCCTCGCCTGCATCTGTCGCGCCCGCGGTCCGGTGCCGGTGATCGCGGACGTTCGCTGAAAATATAAAACACATGGAACCCGTCATTTGGCTTGGATACGAATTTAAGGTGTATGCCCGATTTGGGGCTACATGGAACAATGTTGCTGGGATATACATCTTCACAGCGATTGTTGGCCCTCATTGGAAAGCGTTTTACATTGGTCAGTGTGACAGCTTTGTGAATCGTTTTCAGACTCACGAGAGATGGGATCAGGCCGCTCGCTTGGGGGCCACCCACGTCCATGCTCGGGTGGTGCCGCTTCAGGCTGACCGGGACTCTCTTGAGCAAGCGCTGATTCGGACTTGTCAACCTCCGATGAACACCCATTTCCGATGAACGAAATAGCGCGAACAGAGCGATGCACCGAACACCTACCCGCCGTCACTCCAGATGCTGAGGCTCGTTCCTCGCCTGCATCTGTCGCGCCCGCGGTCCGGTGCCGGTGATCGCGGACGTTCGCTAAAATAATATGCTCCGCGCTAAGCTCACATTGATTTACATGGCCACCGTCATTATGGGTGGCACCTTCCTTATTGGACTTGCTGGTATTTTCCGCTTTATCGATTTGCAGCCAGAGCAGGTCACTGCCGCACTTATTGGGCCGATCCTCGGCGTGATCGTAGCTGTATTTCAGGGTAAACACATATTTGAGGATTCGGAGTCCATATTTCAGCTCAATAGAAAACTTTGCGATCAGGAACTTGAGTTCAAAAAGCGTTTTTCTGACTACGAACTTCAGAGAGACAAGAAAGATGCTGATGCGGAATTGCAGCGACAGAAGAAAGCCCTTGAGCTTCAGAAGACGAATGATGCAAGGATAAAGAACCTTGAAGCGGAAGTATCCCGTTGGCAGCGGACTGCACTCTCCAATCAGAATCGACCAAAGACGACTTCCATAAGGCCAGCATCCCCAATAGTAGGCGGAAATGAAACAACCCAGAAATAACGCGAACAGGGCGGTCGAGGTAACCCCTACAAGCTGGCACGCCGGGTGCGATATGAGCGTTGCGATCATTCCACGCCCTCCTTGCTGGCACCCGTAGCGCCAGCTTTCCGGGGCACCTCACCGCGGACGTTCGCAGAAATATATGATTTCCGTTGCTCGCCGATATCTTTCATCAGCCGCACCATTTCGTCCACCTGCCTGCTTACAATCCATGCCTCGATGATTTTCCATAGAACGGCGACGACAAACAAGATAAGCGCGCCAGTAGCTAGTTCCTTCCAAGACTTATGACTGATACCATAACTGCGAGCATTGTCGGCGGTTTGATTGGTGCCATCTTTGGCGGATGGGCTGCCGGGCAATACATGATTTGGCAGGCTCGGGAGCAGGCCCGACATGATCTCCGCAGCGTTGTTTTGAAGATGGGGGTTCATCTGCACCAAGGGCACGGGGTTGGTGGCCAGCGAAGTGAGCCGTGGACTCATTACATGGATGAGGCGATCTCGTCGTTTAACCGATTTCGTGCTCTTGTCCCGTGGTGGAAACGGAAGTCGCTGGATAGCGGATGGACTGCGTTTCAAGGGGTCGATCCCAATCAGACTACTCATACCCGATTTAGCTATGCCCCAATGATGGACACCTACGCCGATTGCGACCGGGTTCTGAGATTTTTGCGGATTGTCGAGAGGACCTAACAAAAATAGCGCGAACAGAGCGATGCAGCCAACACCTACCCGTCCGTGCTTCGCACTCCCGGCGTCTGTCACGCCTCCTGCTTGCGCAGGAGCCGCGCCAGCCGTTCGTAGGTGTGCCTGATCGCGGACGTTCGGCAAAGAAAATATGAAGAAGACCACCCTATGCGAAGCGATAGCTTCCCGCCGCCTCGTCAGCTTTCCATACGACGGCATGACCCGAGTTGTTGAGCCATACCTTGTTGGCGAGCTTACCACCGGAAACATATCATTATCAGCATGGCATGTGCGGGGGTTTTCTGCCTCGCGCAACCAACCGGCTTGGCGGCTATACAACTTTGATAAGATGGGTCCAGTGACGATCTTGGATGAGACATTCACAGGACCACGCCCGGAGTATAATCGCGATGATTCTCGCATGGTCAGGATTTTCTGTGCCTATTAGTGCGATTCCATGCCCGCAGACATTCAACCGCTTCTTCATCCGATATTGTCTCTCCGACGCTGCCGATTGTTCCAAGGAGATCAGACTTCGCGCCGAGTATCCGTAATGCCTCGCTCAACTCCTCAAAGAAATCAGCCGAACAGGCCGATGGAGCTAATCCCTGTCCCTTCGGGACTTCTGGCACGTCGCCTGCGGAGCAGGCTTTGGTTCCAGAAGCGAGCAGGGATAGCTCATCGGGGACGTTCGCAGAAATATATGATTTCCGTTGCTCGCCGATATCTTTCATCAGCCGCACCATTTCGTCCACCTGCCTGCTTACAATCCATGCCTCGATGATTTTCCATAGAACGGCGACGACAAACAAGATAAGCGCGCCAGTAGCTAGTTCCTTCCAAGACTTATGACTGATACCATAACTGCGAGCATTGTCGGCGGTTTGATTGGTGCCATCTTTGGCGGATGGGCTGCCGGGCAATACATGATTTGGCAGGCTCGGGAGCAGGCCCGACATGATCTCCGCAGCGTTGTTTTGAAGATGGGGGTTCATCTGCACCAAGGGCACGGGGTTGGTGGCCAGCGAAGTGAGCCGTGGACTCATTACATGGATGAGGCGATCTCGTCGTTTAACCGATTTCGTGCTCTTGTCCCGTGGTGGAAACGGAAGTCGCTGGATAGCGGATGGACTGCGTTTCAAGGGGTCGATCCCAATCAGACTACTCATACCCGATTTAGCTATGCCCCAATGATGGACACCTACGCCGATTGCGACCGGGTTCTGAGATTTTTGCGGATTGTCGAGAGGACCTAACAAAAATAGCGCGAACAGAGCGATGCAGCCAACACCTACCCGTCCGTGCTTCGCACTCCCGGCGTCTGTCACGCCTCCTGCTTGCGCAGGAGCCGCGCCAGCCGTTCGTAGGTGTGCCTGATCGCGGACGTTGGGCACCAAAATATGTCTTTCCCTGAATTGAACGCTGTTCGGTTTCTCCGCCATTTAATATCTTTTGAAGGAGGCTCGTTGCCTTCTGGAAAACATGATGCGGGGTGGTGCTGCACAGAACACGCAGTTGTAGCGTCATTGATGTTTGCTTGTCTTGGTGTGAAAGCGTCTCTTTGCCAAGGCAAGGTGTTTATTGGACCAGACTCAGACCATCGCGTATTTGATGTTGAGCCGCATGATTTCGTTATCGTGGAAGACCCGCTACGCCTCTTTGATTCTTCCGTGACATTCAGGGATATTGGCGGGATACCTTGCACGTTTGCCGATTTATACCCTGACTTCGGAGCCGGTCTTTTTACCAGCAAGCCAACGGGTGATGATTTTGCGCGAGAACATGCCACATCAAGAAAATCATATTTCGCACTATACGCCGCAAGAGTTCGCAAGCTGCCGTCCGAACACACAGTAAGATGGACAAGTGACACACCCTTCGGTGTCTGGCTCAATGATTTGCTTGGAACCCAAGTTGGCATCTGGGGCAAGGCAGCTTTCTGCGCCGCTGAAGTGTATGCAGGACGGACTCCTGTGTTCCCATTCGATGGTCTCGACCGCGCTACTATGTGGCGAGAGGTTGCAGCTACCCCCGATAGAGACAAATTCATAATCGGACGACTTGTGAGCACAGAGAAAGCCTAAACAATGGAATCCACCGAACACCTACCCGCTGGCACGCCGAGTGCTTGGTCGCTACGCTCCCCGCATTCGTCGCGCCAACGGTCCGTGGATTGTGACTGGCGAGGCTGGGCAAAAAAAATACAACGACGCTAGTTTCATGTGAGATACTTTCGAACGCACTACGACAATTTAAAGGTCTCGCAAGATGCCCCTCCAGAAGTTATTAGGATGGCCTATAAGGCACTTGTCGGAAAATATCATCCTGATCGCAATCCAAATTGCGAAAAGAGTTTGCGTGCAATGCAGGCTATCAATGCTTCCTATGAAGTATTGAGTGATCCTAACAGACGGTCCATGCACGATAAGTGGATTGCAGAACAGTTAGAGCTTCATAGGCATTCTACACAACGTTCTGAGAGCACAGAAGCAGATGCGCCTCGCCCGAAACAAAATCCAGAAAGACAAGCTTCCCCTCCAACACGACCGCCACCAACGCCAGAGCCTGAACCCCTAAAAAAAGACCCACCAAATTCGGGGGGCTGTGGTTGCCTTGCCCTGCTCGCAATTGGAGCCGTTGCATTAATCGTAATTCTCCCGTCGTTAAACACATCGTCATCTAGTTCTTCTTCAAAACCACCTTCAACTCCTGAAATATATCCGAAAGGTGAAAACACCCCTCAACCTACGCCATTTAATGAGCCCACTGTTCCTTTGCCAGACAACGGAGAACTTGTTGTCAAAGCAAATTATTCTCTGGCTGCGCCGTTCCAAATCAAAAGTCAAACTGGTGAGAATTTCCTTGTCAAGTTGGTGGACGCAAACAATGGCCAGGATGTCATGACGGTCTTTGTGCGTGGAGGAGAGACAGTTGACACTCGTGCACCACTTGGCAGTTTTCATGTGAAGTATGCCTCTGGGGATACATGGTATGGTTACGATCATCTGTTTGGACCAGAAACAACCTACACTAAAGCGGATGAGACTTTTGTTTTTAGTAGAACAATTAGTGAACAGGCTCACCGCCGATTAATCGATGCGCAACGGCGTCTCGCTATTGCTGATGCTGATTTTCGATCATTTCTGTCGGACAAAGGCATGCCAGCTAAGCAGGCAGCTGATCTATTTGATGGTGTAGACTCTAATACCGGGAAGCGCGGGCTTGAACGAGTGACGCCTGAATATTGGAAATCGTTCTTATCAAAGGTCAAAGGCGTGTCTTTACATAACGCAATTATAGATAGGCTAAATGGAAGGAATCAAATTTCCAATGAAATCGTAAGGATACGGAACACGGAAGAAAGCATTGAAGGATTTACGATAACCCTTTACAAGGTTCGCGATGGCAATCTTCGGACAAGCACGATTGACGCTGCAGATTTTTAAACCCAACCAAAAATGCCCAACGGGCGCATCGACCTAACCCCTACAAGCTAGCACTCGGGCTGCTAAAGCACCCCGACCGCCAGCTTTCCGGGGCAGGTCATGCGGGACGTTAGCCAAGAAAAAATATGCCCATACCCGACTACCAATCCTGCATGTTGCCTCTCCTCCGTTTTGCCAAAGACGGACAAGAGCACCAATTGCGGGATGCAATCCCCATTCTTGCTGACGAGTTCGCTCTTACCGACGACGAAAAGAATGAATTCTTGCCCAGCGGCCAGCAACCGGTTTTCACAAACCGTGTTCATTGGGCACGGACCTATATGAAGAAGGCGGGCCTTCTATCGTCTCCAAGACGCGGATTCTTCCAGATCACTGATCGCGGCCAGAACGTTTTGAAGGAGAATCCCCCTGCAATAAATCAGAAATATTTGGAGAGGTTTCCGGAGTTCGTTCAGTTCAAGTCTATCCGACGCGAAAAGCCTGAAGAAAATGGAACGGAAGAGCCCGAGCTTGCGCTCGGGCAGACGCCCCATGAGGCACTTGAATCCGCATACGAACGACTACGCAACGAACTTGCTGCCGAGATTCTTACCAGCACCAAGGCGACCGACCCGACAATGTTCGAGAACATCGTCGTTGAGCTTCTTGTCAAAATGGGTTACGGCGGAAGCCGCAAGGATGCCGGGCGAGCCATCGGCCGCAGCGGCGACGAGGGCATAGACGGAATCATCAAAGAAGATCATCTTGGCCTCGATAACATATACATCCAAGCGAAGCGCTGGGAGGCGACCGTTGGCCGACCTGAGATTCAGAAGTTTGCCGGAGCACTCCAAGGGCAGCGGGCACGGAAAGGGATATTTATTACAACATCCGATTTTACCAAGGATGCCCTTGAGTATGTTTCCCGCATCGACTCCAAAATTATTCTTATTGATGGCGCAACCCTTTCACGATTGATGATTGATTTTGGTGTCGGCGTAAGCACGGTTGCGGCATACAGCGTCAAGAAGATCGATTCTGACTACTTCACCGAAACCTAAAATATGGCTAACGAGCCGATTGACCTAACTCCCATGCCTTCGGCACTTTTGGCACGTCGCCTGCGGAGCAGGCTTTGGTGCCAAAAGCAAGTGGGAGCAGGTCATCGGGGACGTTCGGAAGAAATATGCCCCCTACGTTTTGTAGCATCAGTCGCGAGAAGCCCGCAGTTGCAGTTTTCGCGCATGATCAAACTGGCATTTGGATTGCACATTACTCTTGATTCTGACAACTTGCCGCTTATGGAGTTCGCAGTTTACTTTTAAAAATGAAAATAACAATATTTATTGGATTATTAGCGTTGGCATTCACATTATCGTTGCGCGCTTCAAGTTCCTCTTACTCGTCTTTGGACGGACTGTTTCCTTTGCACCAAGCAACAGAATCAGAAATGGAACAAATTCGCGGGATGCAGAACCTCAGCTACGAAGATCGAAGCTCACGTATAGCTCAGTTCATGCGCAATAAGGTTAATAAGGCTGCTAAAATACTAAAAGAAGACTACCATAAACTGTTATTAATAGTGCCTGACGATAAAAAAGCCTCAGTTGAGCGAGATTTAGGAAATCAGGTTACTGGCGCATTGGAAGAAGTTGCAAGATTTAATTCCGAATCGTCGGGTGGCATTGATCCGACTCCTCCTATGACGCTTGAAGGCACGGTAAAAGATGTAAGAAAGGCACTTATTACATGGAAAGATCGAACCACAGGAATAGTCGATGTTGTGTTTGAAGATGCGCCCTCACTAACTCCTAAAGAAATCAAAAGTCTCCTTTCTGCTGCGGAGTCAGGAGATGATGCCGCAATGGTGTCATTAGCAAAATATTATGGAAGCACAGGAGATTTTCTCGCAGCTGAAAAGTTGTGCAACAAGGCCGCAGAGTTGAATAATGCCGAAGCGGAGTTTCTGCTTTCCGTAATTCTCCCAAAAATTGGAGGTGCTAATTACAGCGCAGATAATGCTCTGAGGTTACTTAACTCATCAGCTAGTAAGGGAAATGCCGGCGCACAGTGTATTCTAGGCGCGATACTCGCGACTGGGAGTGGTGATAAAATATCAAAGAATCTTCCAGAGGCAGTTGCATGGCTTGATAAAGCAGCAAAAAGCAAAGATGGCAAGTGGTCTAATCAGGCAAACAAGTTGCTAGAAACTAGGGAATTAGCAACGATCAGAGCGAAACAAAACTCTGACAACATGTTAAACGAGATGGTAAAACTAGCTAAAGATCCCGATTCTGAAAAATATGGCGGTCCTACTACCAAAGATGTGCTTAGAGTTATCAACGGCGGAGGAACAGACAATATTGCTGGATCATTCAATATTATGGTGGGCGCAATGATGCAAGGGATGACCCAAGGGATGTCAAGCGTGGAAGAGATACGAAGAGGAAAAGTATTAACTTCCCTTTTATCAAGCAAAATCCCAACTGGAACCGAGGTCTTTCCAATTCGTGTTATTTTCAGTTCCAAAATAGGTTCTCCACAACAAGATATGTATTTTTTCAAAGACGAATTTGGCGATTGGTCAGGAATTCCAAAGGAGTAAGCACGTCTCTAATATGATCTCGTAGAAAACAAAACATAAGAAAAAAACAAAATGAACATATACATCCACAAAGACGGACAGCAACTCGGCCCATTCACGGAGCAACAAGTCAAAGACTCGATATATCAGGGTCGCTTTACCGGCAATGATTTGGCGTGGAAAGAGGGTGCTGGCGATTGGCAGCCAATTAACTCATTAATAGGGGGAACTCCGCCACCTGTTTCAGCACCACCTGCGATCCCACCTCAACAGCCGGTCAACACGACAATCATTACAAACACTATCAAGCCCAGCAGTCCCAAAGGGCTAATTATCGCAAGTTGGCTCATGATCGGGCTGACATGCTTGGTTTCGATGATTCCGGCCATCGGTTTTGCAACATGGCTTATTGCGTTTCCAGTGTTGTTAGTCACATTTATTCTGGGGATTATTGCCCTGACAAAGGGTGGCACTCTACAAGGAATCCTCATTCTTTTGGCGAGCTTGATTGGAGCCCCAATATTTATTGCAATCGCGCCATTAGTAACAACAGCAGGGGCAATAGCCGCTGCGGACACTTCGTCCGGATCGAGCGGATCATCTTCCTCCACGCGAAGCTCACAAACAACTTCAACGCGCACGCAAGCGGTCACCCCAAACAAGATTGGCGAGATTGTCACAACCCCGCAACTTGAGATAAAGGTAATATCAGCAAAGAATATCTCTCGCGTCGGCAACGAGTTTTTCAAATCTGAACCTTCGGAGGGTGCGACCTATGTTGCAGTTGTGTGGCAATATAAAAACGCATCTCAAAAACCGCTTGATATGTGGTCGAAACCAAAAATGAAGTTAAAAGACTCAAACGGGGTTAGTTACAGTGCTGACGTCGGGGCTAGCAGCAGTTTTGCAACTGAAGCAAACATTGATGAAAAAATAATTAGTGATCTAAATCCTGGGATAACAGTTAAAACAGCCGACGTGTTTGAGGTTTCAAAGGACTTAATCCTAAAACCAGGATGGACGATATTTATTGATGCAGACAAAGAAATCGAAATGCCACTGAGTGAATGAGCATTATGACAATCGAACAACGACAAATCTTGTCAGAACTTTCCGCTAGTCTCGGGGCGCTGCGAGAATTCTACGGAAATCATATCAGGAACTTTGATGAACAAATCATTAACGCAAAAGAAGCCGATTTGTCATTAGAGGACGCGATTCGCGATTACGTGGAGATAAAGTCGCGCTTTCAACTGGCGATACAAACAACTGCAGATGCAATCAATTTACTGATCGAGAAGAAATAAATCCGAACAGGCCAGTGGACCTAATCCCAGTGCCTGCGGCACTTTCGGCATACCTCCTGCTGATCCGCTTCGCGGGCAGGAGGAATGCCGAAAGCATGCAGGGATAGGTCACTGGGGACGTTAGCCAAGAAATATAACCTACTATGAACATCTACCGACTCACACCCGTTCACATTGATTATGCGGGCTGGAAATACAGCGCATACAAAGGAGACGTTGTTGTCAGATCCGAATCTGAAGCAAGAGCAAGAGCACTTGCTTCCATCGAATTTAGTCTGTTTGCAGCAATTGTTCCAGGGCAAGAGACGGTCGGTTCCCCTTGGGATCAAGAATCCATTGTTTCCTGCCAAAAAGAAACTGGAGATGAGTTCAATCATGATGGGCCTCCCGAGATTTTGTTTCCGAAGGATGAGTATCGCATTCCCTCCGATGAGCAGGAAGCATAGAATATACAAACAAAAAGAATAATATGAAACGTGCCATTACAATCATCTACTTCCTTCTCATTTCTGCTTCACTGCATGCCGAGTATTCGGTAGGCCAGCTTATTGATGGACTCACTTCTCTGACATCATCACTCGACAGCGGGAAAGATCCCACTCCAGACCAGACTCGACGGATGCAGCAAGCATTGGACTATTTAGCAGGGTTTTCTGATTCGATCCGTTCAATTGGGCGATATGAAAAATATGAAGGCAGTAGTTTACCAGATGATCAGAAGATTGTTGACTATAAGAAATTACCCACGTCTGTCGCCACCATCGCCAGAGATGTTATTCCATACTACCATGACTTGCACTTCCTTCGCGACAGAAGTGCAGGCGATTTTCTTTTGTCATATTTTCTAATCAACTACGGAGCATCAGACATCGTTAAAGAGCGCGGCACTGCTGTATTAGATCAAATGGTTGCGTTTTCCATTGTGGACTTAAAAGAGAATCCTGAAAAAGATACGGCTTTTAAAAGATGGTTTTATCCCCTAAAGGAGCAGGGTTCAAATAATTTTAAAGACCTATCTGCGGTTGAGTGGAGATATTATGATATAGCAACAGAAGCGTTAAAGAGAGAATCTACGAATGTAGCAACTAGCGCCCAGTCAGTAGCTGGCATTTATAAATTCACAATGCCACCAGGATTCCCGTATCCAGGAACGGACATCATTACTCTTTCGAGTGATGGAACATTTAAATACGATATGACTCTCTCACGCGGGAGGAGATCCGCATTTTTAGGAACATGGTCATATTCTGACAATAAGGTTATAGCTGTCACCAATGAACGATTCGTGGAAGGGAAACCCTACCCCGCCAGTGACCCAAACGGTTGGAAGCCCGGCAACACAATGGATCTATATATTACAGGCGATAAACTCTACAAAAGCAAAACAAGTAAGGAGCCTTTTATCAAAGTTACCAACTGATATCCATCCGCACGCATTCCTAAAAGTGACCGCTTTTGCACTAAACGTGTGGCCGCGCCTAAGTAGGCTGGCTCATATTTTGCCTATGGCAGCCACCACGGACATCAAATTATACATATGATTATAGACAAAACGCAGAAAACAGCATTTATCATCACCACGGCCCTTACAATTGCACTCATCTTACTGGCAGGAGCGGAAGGTTTTTCGCGGCAGTTTCGCCAGCCCAGTCCAGAAATGTGGATTTATGCACTAGCACAAAGTATTGGCACATCATTCATTTGCCTGATCACATATGTAATATATATTGTGACTGATCTATTTTACAAAAGGACTCGCATTGCAGGATGGTTTTTATGCGCATTTTCATCCGTGCTAACAGTATTTGTCCTCATGTATGTTTTGCCACCACCGAAGCCGCTATTCTGATAGATTTCGGCCGCGCAAAGTTTTTTCTGTAAAAAGGCTGATGTTTTTTTCTGAAGGTGGTTGTTTTTGTAGTTTTCGGGTTGGTTTTTGTTAGTTGAGGGAGAGGTAGGTTTTGCCGGTCTCCCAGGTTTCG
>Ga0247844_1008167_pt1 | contig 11494 bp, 9 predicted proteins | sample LaCtaG_FD_192421 | JGI IMG/M metagenome (GOLD analysis project Ga0247844, IMG submission 192421) | Freshwater microbial communities from meromictic Lake La Cruz, Castile-La Mancha, Spain - LaCruzMarch201714.5m_1 | ecosystem: Environmental > Aquatic > Freshwater > Lake | place: Spain: Castile-La...
ACATTATCTTGTATGGACCAGCCTGGCCACCGCAGGCTACGAAGCCGACCGTCCGCGCCTGATGATCCTGGATACGCGCACCCAACAGCGCGACGAGCTCACGCTCGGCTGGGCCTTCGAGGCCAACCACCCAACCTGGGCTGCCGACAGCAAATCGCTTTACTTTATAAGTGCTGAAAATTTCACCCAGCAGATTTACCAAATCAATATTGCGGACAAAAAAATTCGCCGCATCACCACGGGAACACACGACTACACTGCCCTCAAACTGGCTGGAAATCAATTGGTCACGACCCGAATTTCGATGGTGAATCCAGCAGAAATCTTTGTGGTGAACCCACAAAATGGAAACGCAACGCAGCGCACGTTTGTCACTGATGACATTTGGAAAAACCTTGCCAAACCCACGGTTGAACGCCGTACAGTGAAAACATTTGACAGCAAAGACATGAACGTGTGGTATGTATTGCCACCCAATTTTGACCCGAACAAAAAATACCCAACGCTGGTATATTGCCAGGGCGGTCCACAATCAGCCCTTTCACAGTTTTTCTCGTACCGCTGGAACCTTGCACTCATGGCCTCTCAGGGCTATGTCGTCGTGGCGCCTTGCCGTCGGGGGATGCCTGGCTCTGGCGCTGCCTGGAATGATGCCATCACCGGGCGTTGGGGGGATGCCATGAAAGATTACCTCTCCGCTACCGACGCTGCGGCCAAAGAACCCTTTGTGGATGCTTCGCGCATGGGCGCGGTGGGCGCGAGTTTTGGCGGTTATGCGGTGTATTGGCTGGCTGGCAACCACAACAAACGGTTCAAAACCTTTATCTCCCACTGCGGGCTTTTCAACCTGGAAAGTTTTTATGGTACCACAGAAGAACTGTGGTTTCCAAACCACGATTTTGAAGGCGCATATTGGCAAAAAAACACGCCAAAAATGTATCTGAACGATAGCCCGCACCGTTTTGTGCAAAATTGGGATACGCCTATTTTGGTGATTCACAACGAATTGGATTTCCGCGTACCCTTTGGCGAAGGCATGCAAGCGTTTCAGGCTGCCCAGTTGAAAGGGGTACCTTCCCGCTTTTTAAGTTTCCCGGATGAAGGCCACTGGATGAGCAAGCCGCAGAATTCGCTGGTTTGGCAGAAGGAGTATTTTGGGTGGCTGGATAGGTGGCTTAGGTAATGCCCGAAAGAATATCCAATATCCAACAAGGAATGTCCAATGTCCAAATAGGGCCCTGCGCTTGGTCACTCACACCTATGATTTACACATCTAATTCGTTGATTGTCAATTATTTTCTATGAATTTTCCTTGATAAATCGAGTAGCCAAGGCTTGAGATTTGAGATTAACTCAAAAACATGAATAAACTGCCAATTTTAGGGGCCCTGGTTACACTTACTTTATTCCAAAGCTGTTTCCGGATGCGTTGGCCGGATGATAAAGCCTATGCTTCGTTTGGGAAACAAAGTGTTCCCTTGCAAATAATGGACACCTTGATTGATGGTCACCGCATTCATTGGGTAGTGAGCAGCAGGAGCGATTCACTGCCTACTTTAGTGTTTATTCATGGTTCGCCGGGAAGTTGGTTTCACTATAAGAATTTTATGGCAGATGCGGACTTAGGCAGGAAATTCCGAATCGTGAGTATGGATAGGCCGGGATTTGGGTACAGCGATTTTGGCAACGCTCTGCATTTAGAGGAACAGGCGCGCATTATCGTACCCATTCTAAAATCCCTTAAGTCAACGAAACCGATTTTTTTGTGCGGACACAGTATGGGAGGCCCTGTTGTGGTAAAACTTGCATCAGACAATCCCGATATGTTCAAAACAATTGTCATTGTGGCAGGCTCTATTGATGTTGTACAAGAGAAAAAAGAGCGTTGGCGGCATTTAATGGGAAAGCCTGCTTTTCGATGGATGTTACCTGGAGTATTCAGGCCGAGCAACACGGAATTGCTTTTTCTCAAAAAGGATTTAATTCCTTTGCAAGCCGATTTTAAGAACATTCGCTGCAATGTCCGTTTTGTTCATGGCGACAAAGACACTTGGGTGCCTATTGAGAATGTTGCCTTTGGCCAAAAAATGATGGTCCATGCCAAAAGTATTCAAGTTGATACCTTGCATGGTGCAGACCACCAAGTGCCATGGAAACGATTTCAAGATTTGAAAGGAATTTTGATGCAGCTGGAGTAATTCAAAACCACCATTTCTCATGCGCCTCCTACTTTTATTTTTAACCGTTCTCCTCTTTCAATTTGCGGTTGCAACACCGTTAAAAGCCCAGCCGCAAGAGGCCCAAGTAGGTTTCTACCTCATGAACCTCTACGGTCTGAACATGGACGAGCATTCGTTCTATGCAGATTTTTATGTCTGGTTCAAGTGGCGTGGTGCTATAGACCCGACCAACATTGAGTTTGTGAACACCATCGAAAAATGGAGCATGGCATCTGCTGGTTTTGATGGCGACAGTACCCCCGTGGTGCTAAAAGATGGTACGAAATACAAGATTTTCCGCAAAGAAGGCCGCTTTTTTCATGCTTTTTCGCTCAACAAATTTCCGTTGGATAAGCACACATTGGATATCCAAATTGAAAATCCGGAATATCCTGCCAGTAAACTCCTCTACGTCCCGGATACCAACGCTGCGCTCATCCGAAATACGCTCAACCTGGTGGGCTGGGAAAATCGCAATTGTCAGCTGACGAATCGGATTCATGACTATGGCTCCAATTTTGGCAATCCTGAAGAGAACGCCCAGCGGTACAGCAACCTGAGTTTCAACATTACGCTCTCCCGCCCTTTCAGCTATTTTTTACTAAAAATGCTGCTGCCACTTTTGGTGGTGATGCTGGTAGGAATTGGCGCCTTGTTGCTTCATCCTGAACACATTGACACACGGTCCTCCCTGCCCATTGGCGCCCTGCTCACCGCCGTTTTCCTCCAGCAATCGTACAGCAATGCCCTGCCTGACACGGGGTATATGGTGCTGATGGACAAAATTTACTTGATGAGTTATGCGCTGATCTCGCTCGTGTTGTTGCAAATCATCCGCTCAGGGAACATAACCGCGAAAGGTGGAGGGGGCATAAAAGCCATTATCCGTCGGGAGCGGCGGCTGGCAGCAATTTACCTGTCGGTTTTTATACTGGGGGTGGTGATAATGAGCCTCTTGTGAGAAAAATTTCGCGCAGATGTTACACAGATGTATTACGCAGATTTTACGCAGAAACCGGGTAGCACATATCTGTGTAAAATCTGCGTAATACATCTGTGTAACATCTGCGCGAAAAACCTGCATAACATCTGCGCGAAATATCACTTCTCCTGCTGCAACACTTCCATCGTACTCGCGGGTAATTGCGCAATGTCCAAAATCATAAGCCCGTCCAGGCAGTTAGAAAAATTCGGGTCCACATTGAAGGCAATAAATTTAGCATTTTGCCTTGAATATTGACGAAAAAGCACCGGGACCTTGAAGTGCGCGGGTTCGATGGTCTCGATCAAACTTTCCAGGGCCTCAAACTCACCGCGTAGGTTTTCGGCCAGCAGCCGCGTGTCCACCGATTTTATTTTTGGCTGAAACACTTTGCGCGGCGCTACCAACGCAGCGAGTTTTTTATCGTAAAAAAAACGCCGAACAAACTCAACGATGATTCCCTTGGATGCCTCCGAATAGTCTTTGCTAATACTCACTGGCCCCAGCAGGTACTGGTATTCGGGGTGCGTGAGCAAAAAATGAAGTATACCTTTCCAGAGTAAAAAAAGTGGCAACCGGTGCTTTTGATATTCAGCAGTCACATAGGTGCGGCCCAATTCCACCGACTTTTGCAGGACGGGGAAAAATCCCGGTTTCATTTTGAAAAGCGAGTGGGTATAGAACCCATTAACTCCAAAACGTTCAAAAATACGGTCGCCAAGCCCCAGTCGGTAGCCCCCCACGATTTGGCTTTTTTCTCGATCCCAAATGATAAGCTGGAGGTAATAAAGATCGTGCTCGTCCAGGTCACGCGCTTTGCCAGTGCCTTCGCCTGCGGCACGGAACGTCAGTTCGCGTAATCGGGCAATTTCTAACATGGTGTGCGGCAGCGCCGAAAACGGTGCAACAAACACGTCAAATTGCCCACGTTCTGCCACCTTGTGTTCTGCGTACAAAGCAGCGATTTCCTGTGCGACCAGTTGAGGATCAATAGCATCTGCAATCTGTTCCGGTGCTTTTGCTTTTCGACTTTTGGCCGTAAAAAGCTCAGGGCGTACATCAAAGGGCGAACCAAGGGAGAATATTTTGGCTTGGAGGAATTTGCCCCAAACCCGCTTTTTGCCCAGTGTACTAATATCTTCCGGAGAAATTGCCGTCCCAATGCGAACACTGATATGTACCGGGCCTGAGGTAAGGTGAAACGGAAGGCCCGGGATGGCTTTGCGCAAAAGCCCCCCAGGCATCCGCTTTGCCTGGAGATGGATCGGGATCACAGACTGTCCGGATTTGCGGATTTGACGAAGTGTCTGCGTGCGGAGCAGATTTTTCCCCAAATGGCTCAGGGGATTGTCAGAAAAATCGAGCGAAAGGGCTACCACATCGCCTTTGCGGACTCTGCGGGCAAGGCGTTTGGAAAAATTAAGTCGCAGCAACCTGTCTTTCAAGCTCTTGGGCGATGAACGAAGCACGTATGGCTGCAGTGCTTTTGGCGGATTGGTCGGATAGGGATGCAGGATTCGGACGTTTTCGAAATGTTCAGCGAGTAAGGCAATGAGAATCCATTCGTCCAGTCCCGGAAGCAGTTGGTTGCAAATAAACACCGCCCCCGAAGGAGTTTTGCCTAAGAGTTTTTTGTCAAAATCTGCTACTTCTAGCGTGACTTTTGACTTGGCTAACTTGGCTTGTGCGAAGGAGAGCAGTTCGGAGTTCATAGAATTGAATATTGGAATATTAATTTCATTTCATCTCCCCCACTAAATGTACCAGCCCATCCACGATAAACTGTACTCCGATTGAAATCACAATAAAGCCCATGATGCGTGCAATGGCATTCAATCCCCCTGCTCCAAATACCCTGAACAGAAACGGTGCGATGCGCAAACATCCCCACACCAGCACAGCTACAGCCACGATTGCAGCCATTATTTGCCAACGTTGTGACCAGGCAGTGTGCTGATTATACTGGGTAATTAGATAGGAAATGGAGCCCGGCCCCGAAAGCATGGGCATGGCCATAGGCGAAAAAGCGATGTCTTGTTTGTGCTCCATGGTTTCCTTTTCCAGGTCCTTGTCGTAACCCCGCCGTTTGGAAATTCGACCCGAAAGCAGACTAAAGCCACTGATAAGCAAGGTCATGCCCCCTGCGATGCGCAGCGCATGGATGGTGAGTCCGAAGAACGACAAGATGTAATTGCCTGCAACGAAAAAACAGAAAAGGATAATCAGAAAATAAAAACTCGTTTGCAGGGCGATTTTGTTGCGTTCCGGGCGCGGTCGGTCGCTCGTGAGGGCCACATAAACGGGTATTGCACCCGGAGGATCCACGATGGAAAAAAGCGAAAACAAGGTGGCTAGGAAGAAATCCATGTGTAGACGTTGGATTTTGGACTTTGGACGTTGGACTGTTGGACGTTGGACTGTTGGATAGATTTCGGCGGTGTCCAACGTCCAACAGTCCAACGTCCAACAGTCTTATTTCTTTTTCAGGAAAAACAAGTACACTGGCAAGTGGTCGCTGTATCCATTGATAAAAATATCGCCCACATAAGTACGGAAGGGATAACCCCTGAATGCCCCCTCGGTCTGTAAAAGCCAGGGTTGGCGGAACACGTGCGCCTTGTAAAGTTGCCAGCCTCCGGTTGTCTTGTTCACCAGACCTTTGGACACAATCATCTGGTCAAACAAATCCCAGGAATCTCGATAAGCCAAAGTACCGTTGCCGTTTTTGTACAAATCGTACATTGGGTTGTAGAGTTCCCCTACTTTGAGGTCATCGGCACTGCGACGGGCCTTCAGCACCTGGGCAAGGCTTTTGCTGTCGGGATCGTCATTCAAGTCGCCCATAATGATGATTTTGGCATTCGGGTCCACGCTTTGAATACTGTCAGACAAATGTTTACAAACCCGCGCTGCCGCCGCACGCATCCACCCTGAGCCGGCCTCGCCTCCCCGGCGCGAAGGCCAGTGCCCCACCATGACGTGGAGCGGTTCGCCGTCAAAACGGCCCGCCACATAAAGGATATCCCGTGTGAAATCTATTTTACCTGTTTTGGAGTCCTTAAGCGGTACTGGCACGGCACTGCTTCCCAATACCTGAAAATACTTGGGTTGATAAAGCAGACCGCAATCAATGCCCCGCTCGTCGGGCGAATCATAATGCACGATTTGGTAGTTGCGGTCTTTCAAATCTGGTTGTGCCACAAGGTCCTCCAGCACCTTGCGGTTCTCGATTTCTGCCACACCCAGCAGTGCCAAGCCATCCGGCGTGAGTTCGGTAGCGAGTTGGCTAATCACCTTGGACATGTTGGCCTGTTTCGAGATGTACTTCGCAGTGTTCCAGTACAAGCGACCTTGTGGCAGAAAATCCACATCATTCGTAGTGGGAGAGTCAATCGTATCAAACAGGTTTTCCAGGTTGTAAAAGCCGATAGAAGCCACTTTGTAATCCCCCCCAGGTTGGGCGAAAATCAGGGTCGGCAAACAAAAGAATGAAAAGAGCGCAAATGCTTTCAAAAGCATGTAAGTAGTTTTTTTCATGGAAAAATTCAAAATTGGGTACCGTTTAAATGTCTATTTTAAAATTTGATCGGTTTTAAATGAATGCAAAGCGTGCTGAAATCCTATCCTCCGCTCCGTCTCCCAATGGGGATAGAACTGGGATTGGAGCCACTTCCAGAGGGCGCATTGGGGTTATCCTTTTCGTCGGGTAAATTGTTGTCCATAAAACGCCACGCAATACCAAAGCGCAGGGCGCCAAAAGGCTGCGGGTGCCGAGCAGTCTGGTAAAAAACCTGCGTCTTGTCCCACCAGGTTGCACAATTCTCGTAGCGGACAAAGCCGCGGAAAGATTGTACTTTGAAGGAGGCAAAAAGGTCAATCCAAGGGTAAGGTTTCTGAGTCAGGGAGTCTTGCAAATGGAATTGCCAGGAAAGAGGGTGGTATCCATCGGGACGAAAATCGCTGTTGATACGGAAGTCTACGCCGGCATTCAGCAGCATTCTTTTTTTGAACACTTTTCCCGAAAAATAAAGGCTATTTTTGGAGAACCATTGAGGCAAACGCAGCACGTCTTCGCGGTTGGCTTGTTGAAGCGCCAGGGTATTATCAAATCGTACACTCCCCCATTTAATGTTCTCGCGCACCAGGAGTTGGGTCACCTGGAGCGGCGTGGTGGTTTGGGCAGCCACACCATTTTGGTCGAAATACAGGTAATTGTTCACCACATGGGCACGCGCAGTAGCTTCGAGCCCAAGGAGCGGTAAAGCATAGGTGGCGGAGAGTGTGTTTTCTACGGGTTTGGCAAAACCGTTGTTCCAAATTCGCCGCTTGCTGACATAGAGTTGATCGAATAGCAATGCAGGCGGGCGGATTTGACTGAGCAGACTGGCTCGCAATTGGCCAGCTTTTCCCAAGCCGAGCGTTAGGTTTCCCTGCAACTGATATTCTCCAATATTGTCCAACACACCCAATGCAGCCTGTGCGGTAAAGGCAAACTTTTCGGAAGGGGTGAGCGCAAGATTACCCGTCAAAAACAGGTTGGAAACCTTGAATGTCCGCGGCTCCTGATTGACTTTGAAATAGGAGTGCGCCAGTCCAACCGCCAGCAAATCCGAAGGTCTGCCTTGATCCTTTGTTTTGAAAGTATTGATGGTGAATGCGTTGTCTATTCTATCTACCTGCACAAAATGTCGAATTCCGCGCAAATCCACCAAAAACGTAGGATCAAAAAATTCGGCATCCGCCCCCAAACCCTCTTCCCCAGTGCCTTGGTCCGCGAATTTATATTTCTGCTGGTTCCAGGCAATGGTATGGGTGGCACGGAGGCTTCGTCTGCCTTTTTCGCCTTTGCCGAGGAGCCGAAGATGTTGGGTGAGCTGCAGCCATTGGTCGTCGAGCCGGGTATAAGCCGCCTCGCGGGGCAATCGGATTTCTGCCGCAATAGGCCCTGCAAAATCACCGGTACCAAAAATCGTGTCCGATACGATACCCCCGTTTTCCTGTTGACGAATGACATTGCGTGTATAAATCAGGAATCCATCGTATCGCTTACCCAGAGGCACCCACAGGCCCATGTTGAGGGCATTGTGTTTGTCGCGTTGGTATCGGTATTGGCCCAGATTGTTGAGGGTGCGGTATTCGAGCGAAAAGTTGGTGCCGCCAGCAAACGTGCGTGCAAAACGAGCGTTCAGATTGGTCTCAAATTGGTTCCTTCCCTGTGAAAAAGACGCATCACTATAGGTGTTTGCATTTCGATAAAAACCTAGCTGCTCTGGCCGTAACATATACAAATCAAAGGCGCGCACCCCTACACTAAATCCCCGGAGGGCCTGATTTTCAAACAACAATGGCCTTGCTGCCGAGCCCAGATTACCGAGCGTCCCCCAGTCAATGTCCTGCCGACGGGCGGGATCGTACATTCTAAAATCCGTATTGGGGAGGGTATCAGCGGAAGGAGTACTGCGCTCCGGTGAGAGCGCAAAAGTGATCAATAGTGGTTCAAATGACTGTTGAACAGGGCGCGTAGTTGGGCTGGCAGGCTGTTGGGCGGATAAAGAGACCGTAAAACAGGAAAACAGGAAAATGAAAAATGTATAACCAATACGCACACCCGACGTTGCAGGCCTCCCTACACACCGAACCATAAAACCCTGAAAACTTGAGATGCTTTGCATATCCCCAAAACGGCTGCCTCGGTGAAACGTTGCCTTTTACTGTTGAATCAACGCAGGGTTCATGCCCATCGTAGAGAAACCACCGTCGTGATAGAGGTTCTGCATGGTGACGTAGCGGGTGTAATCGCTGAAAAGCGCGACGCAGTAGTTGGCGCAATCCTCTGCCGGGGCGTTACCCAGTGGCGACATCTTGTCGGCGTAATTGAAAAAGTCGTGAAAACCTTTCACCCCTTGTCCAGCGGTGGTCATGGTGGGCGATTGGCTGAGGGTGTTCACGCGCACATGTTTGGCAGTGCCGAGGTGGTATCCAAAAGAGCGGGCGAACGATTCCAGCAGCGCCTTTGATTCGGCCATTTCTGAATAATCCGGAAAAACACGCTGGGCTGCGATGTAGCTGAGTGCAAGGATGCTGCCCCAATCGTTGATCGCGTCAAGCTTCCAGATTGTTTGCATCATTTTGTGGAAGGACATGGCACTCACGTCAAAGGTTTTTTGCATCCATTCATGATTGAGGTCGGTGTATGGTTTGCCTTTGCGGACGTTGACAGACATCCCGATGGAGTGAAGTACAAAATCCACTTTGCCGCCGAAATGATCCATGGATTTGGTGAAAAGATTTTCCAACTCTTCCATGGAAGTTGCGTCAGCACCGATAACGGGGGCATTGCATTTTTCGGCGAGGGCATTGATTTCGCCCATGCGCATGGCTACGGGGGCATTGGTGAGCACGATTTGTGCACCTTCAGCTACGCAGCGTTCGGCTACTTTCCACGCGATACTTTCGCTGTTGAGCGCTCCTGAGATGATTCCTTTTTTGCCAGAGAGGATGTTGGACATGGTAGGTTAATTCGTTTATGGTTGGAGTGTGTAGCTTGGGGATCTGGTTAAGTGGGTTATTCGGAGATTGGGCGCAAAGATAGACAAGTGAATTTCGCTGGACGAGGGTGTTTTTAAGTTAGGTAGGATAAGTTTCGATTCGGAACAAATTTTAGAAGGAGGGCCGGCATGTTTTTCCCAAAAGCGATTTGAATCGTTTTGAAAATTTTAATTTGGATAATGAAATATTAACGCCCTATTTACAGAATAATAATCTGCAAAACATATCAGTTTCAACAAAACACCGCATCTTTGCGCTGGAAAATTACCAAGCGAATCCCCGCACTTTCAATTTTCCTTAAATCAGAATTCAGAATTTATGGCAATGAAAAAGCAATCCGCCCAAACATCTGTGGCTGAGCAACCCGCCAAAACCGTAAAAAAAGTCAAAACTGCGGTACCCGTTGTAGCCGAAAAAGCAACTCAACCCGCAAAAACTGCAAAGCCAGTGGTCGCTGAAAAAGCAGAAAAAATTGTTAAGCCTACTGCTGAACCTGCTAAAGTCGCTACACCTGCCGCTAAAACTGCCAAAGTGACCTTTGTGCTTCCAAAAGAAGCCGTGGAAAACGCTGAGATAGTAGCCGTTTTGGGCGATTTCAACAACTGGCAGGATGGCATCGTGCTTTCCAAGCAAAAAGACGGCTCTTTCCAAACTGCCGTCGAACTCGAAAAAGGACGTACATACGAATACCGCTTCCTAATCAACGGCGAAAAATGGGAAAACGACTGGGCTGCTGAAGCCTACGCTCCCACGCCGTTTGGCACCTACAACTCTGTTGTTACTGCCTGATCTCCAAGAACATACAAAACCACTTGGTTTCACTAAGCCGCTCCATTCGGGGCGGCTTTTTTGTTTTTTAAGCGCAAGTTGACTGACTTTTTGCCCAAGTATGCCTGTAGGTTTAGTGTGGCTTGATTGTGGGGCCTACACCTTTGTCCCACGTTCAGCACGAAAAAAGTTCTACACAAAAAACTGGGAAACGCATGGCGGTATCGAGGGAAGGAACACCTCCGTTGGACTGGATACCGGCGAAGCGCACCTTGAAAACAAATTTATTATGTCACTCACAAAAAGTCTTCAAACCGAACTTACAATCTCGCCTGGGCTCTTCCAATTGACTGGTGGAGGCACGGTGATTCTCAATGAAAACCTTTCCCTCAGCACTCCTGGTACTGCCGGCAATGTATCTGTAAGCAACACGATTCAAACAGACCAACAAATTCGTTTTGAATTTAATTGGGCAGTCAATGGCCTGTTTGTCCCCCTTCTGAATCCAGGAAACAAGTGGAAGCTGGAGGTGTTTCTTGAAATGATGGGCCCTACTGAGTCTGTTTCAATACCTCCTGTTACCATTGCATACGGTGTCGGCGGCCCTTACACCTCAAATGTCATAATCCCGCCCAATACCCTGTCAGAAGGCGTGTATGACGTTGTTGCGGTACTGCATTTTCTGGACGCCGCCAACCAACCACAGTTTGTAGCCGCGTTTGCCGAATTTGGTAAGATTTGCGTCTACAAGGACCACCCTTAATTTTCAGGGCGTCCCGTAAAAAAAAGCCGCCCTGCCCTCACGGGCGGGGCGGCTTTTCCATTTTTCACCGCCACCAATCCCAAATGTCATGTCCATACCAAAAGAAAAACACACCAAAGAGCAGATGATGCGCTTGCTCGACCGCGCCATAGAACAGGAAGAATCCTTGCTCCAAAAATTAAAAATACTGGAAGCAGCCTTAGCCGAATGCAA
>Ga0247844_1008171_pt1 | contig 11491 bp, 10 predicted proteins | sample LaCtaG_FD_192421 | JGI IMG/M metagenome (GOLD analysis project Ga0247844, IMG submission 192421) | Freshwater microbial communities from meromictic Lake La Cruz, Castile-La Mancha, Spain - LaCruzMarch201714.5m_1 | ecosystem: Environmental > Aquatic > Freshwater > Lake | place: Spain: Castile-La...
AGGATGCCGCTTCGTCACCACAGACGCGGTTTTGCTGGAAGTGGGCAACACCTTCAGCCGCGCACCCTTCAAACCCATAGCGCTTCGGTTGATCGAGACCGCACGAAGTTCACCGCGTTGGCGTTGCGTCCCCGTTGATCGACCTCTGCTTGATCGGGGATTCGCGCTGTTCCGCCAGCGCTTGGACAAGGATTGGAGCCTGACGGATTGCATCAGCATCCTTGTGGCCAAGGAACTCGGTATTGAGCAAGCGTTCACGACCGATCACCACTTCACCCAAGCTGGACTCGCGATACTGCTTGGTTCGCGGGCGTAAACCGCGGGAATTCCGGGGGGAATTCAGGGGACAGTTTACTCGATCGAGACTGGCCTCAAGCTGAATTAAGTATACTGTCACCGGAACTACGAACCGCCCACGGAGGACGAATTGAGCGAGGTTATCAGGTATCTCGTCCCAGCGCTTCAAGCCGGCCCAGCCAGCAGGCGAAGTGTGGACAGGCCGCGCGAATGGCAGGAAGACCGATCTCTTTCAGCACGGCGACCCCGGCGGTCTTGCGAAATCCGATCGCATAGCCTTCCAGGCGTTTGCTCGGGTGGGTCTCCTTACCCCGGTTGCGGACGCGTAGATGCCGAATCGGATGAGATGCGGTGCCAACAGTTCCCGCACGAACAGCTCTTCAGAATCGCCCTCAGCTAATACGAGCAAGCGGGTCACGGTCGGCCCCCAAGCACGTTCTTCTCCCAGAGTTAACCCAGACTGAAATTATCCAGCCAAGCTTGGTAATCCTCCGCATGCAGGCGTCTGAACTGGCTGCCCCGACCGTCGTGGTCCGCTACGATCACCTGCCCGATCGGAAAATTATCCAGCAAAGTCACCGACTGGGTAGCCACCAGGATCTGTGTCGTCTCGGCGGCGGCATCGAGCATCTCGGCCAAGAGACGGATAGCGAGCGGATGCAATCCCAATTCTGGTTCATCGATGACGATCAGGCTCGGCATGGCCCATTTCGGCTGATTGAGCAAGGTCGCCAGGCCAATGAAGCGCAAGGTGCCGTCCGACAGCGAATCGGCATCGAAGTAGGCGTCGGATTGGCGCTGCTTCCATTCCAATCGAATCGTCTTCTCATTGAGTCGTTGGGGCTCCAGGACAAAATCCTCAAAATAGGGGGCGTTAAGCCGTACCATCGCCACGATACGGCGATACTCCGAAGGGTGCATGTTCCTGAGCCAGTAAAGATAGGCGGCAAGATTTGAAGCATCCCCACGCAGATAACGATTGTCATCGACGGCACAGGCAGACTTTACGGCGGCAGTCGCCGAGGTATCATGCAGGTGGTACCGTCGCCAGCCCTGAATGTACGACCGTACCGACGGGAACTCACTTAGTTCTGCATCGGCCTCTTCTTCTGTCAGCTCGTTGGTGGCCACCGCATCCGCGAGATGACGCTCCTTATCCTCCTTGAGCTGCCGTTCCAGTGCATCAAGATCAGTCCCGCCTTCTGACCATTCCACTGCCGATTCCCTGATCGCCAGGCGTTCACTGGTGACATTGAGACTGCTTCCAGCAACCGGGATCAAGGTTTGTTCGTAAGCGAACTCAGCTGCTTCGCATGAAAAGAAACAAGCCTTGGTCGTTTTACTGCCATGAAACAGGATGCGACCGGCACCGCCCATGCGCTTGACCAGGATATCCCGTTCACCGAGTGCTGATGCCTGAAAAAAAGTAACAGCATCGATCAGATTGGACTTGCCGGAGCCATTGGCACCGATCAGCACATTCAGCGGCTCCAATGCGATCGTTTGGCGCTCAATCGATTTGAAACCATGCACCGTGAGTTTCTTCAGCATTGTGCCGACGTCCTTCTATTTGACGGATTCGATGAGTTCAATGTCTCGCTTGAGCATACTATTCACCAGATCCCCGAGCGGCAGGCCTTTGGCCTCCGCGCGCACCTGGAGATAGGCGCCACTATCGGCTTGGAGCGCCACCGCGACGGCGGTCCGCTCAGCGAAACGGTTCGGCTGGGCCTTGCCGTAATCGAACTCGTATTCCGGCAACAGGTCTTCATCTTGCGTGTTGGTCATAATCTTTCTTCTCTATCGGGAATTGAGAGCTACCTTGGGCTGTTGATATCTGCTCGGTCGTACTACGCCCTACTGGGTCAGGGTGAGACGTACGCGCCGACGCCGGTTCCGTGACAATATTGCGATTCCTGCGTTACGCCAAACTCCGACCCTACTATTTGACGGATTCGATGAGTTCAATGTCTCACTTGAGCATGCTATTCACCAGATCCCCAAGCGGAAGGCCCTTGGCCTGAGCGCGCGCCTGGAGATAAGCGCCAATATCGGCTTGGAGCGCCACCGCGACGGAGGTCCGCTCGGCGCAACGGTTCGGCTGGGCCTTGCCGTAATCGAACGCGTATTCCGGCAACAGGTCTTCATCTTGCGTGTTGGTCATAATCCCTTTTCTCTCTGGGGGTTGCAGGCCGCGCGCTGATGATGCGAATCCGATCCTCGCTGGGCTCGCAGAACACCACAAGGTCCAACCTTCGATCGCGCAGATGCCCGAAAATGATCTCGCGCCGCTCAACCAGCGATTGCCATTCGTCGGCAAAGATCCTGGCGAGCGGCCCTGGAACACGGCTATGTCGTCTTGGCCGATCCCGCTCCAAGAACAGGATCACAGCTTGCCTCGGTTTCTCGGATTGTTGCTCCGAGCGTGGTTGCCCTTGGAAAATGCTGGGGTTCCTACGTCACCCCAGCCTACGGTCCTCCGACTGTCGGGCGACAAAGTGTCCGACATCGCGGACGCCAGAGCGCACGTCGGGCCCGCCTGACTCGGCCCGTGCGCTATCCCACGATCGGCCATCGCTTAACGACAAGCTTTGCCAATAGGTCGGAACGCGCATCGGCGTCGTGTTTTTGGAAGCCCTGCGCAGATCCGGCATGATCGGCTGAGAGCTTCTTAACCGCATCTAAACCCGAAGACAAATACAGATCGGGCGCTGACATTTTGTCAGCAACCGTCCGATTGTTGCAGCGGCTGTTCAGTGGTGCCTCAAGCAATACCAGATTTCCGATGCGGTGATTTTCTTGCTCGTACTCAGTAATATTCTTGAACCCATACGCACGGACGTTGAACCCGGGCTCTTGGGGAAAGATGTGCTCGACGGTCAAACCTGTACGGTTGAGGAGTGGCAGCTGGTGGATATTCAGTTGCGGTGCTTTCTCTGTGGTCCGCACCTCCTCCTCTTCTGCCAACAGCATCCGCGGGAGTCCTAAGTTCCGGTACACATCTTCGGTCACTAGGCGCGACGAGAGCATGGCGTCTGGCATGAACTTCTGACAGAACTGCTGCAACTGTGAAACCACGTCGTCGATGGACAGCTTCGGCAGTTGTTGGGTGATGCGATAGATATCGACTTGCGGGTTAGTGCCGCGCAATTTGAAAACGCGGAGATCGACGGCTTCGATGACATCTTGCACGCATCGCGAATCACTCCGCGCGCCCGATCGGGAGAGCAAGCCCATCAAGTACAAGCGAATGACCAACGGATACAGTATTGCGGATAGGTCTTGCACGACGAATAGAAGGTACGTCGAGAGATCTGTCCGGGTCGACTGCAAGAGCGCCTCAAGTCCAGAAAAAAAGGCCACGAGGTCGTCCACGTAGGCATTGATAAAGCCCTGTAAGCGGCTACGGTCGTTTCGCAGACTTTGCAAGGCAGGTTTCAGGAATATCGCCAAGACTGTTTCTGCCGTTGCCGTGTAATCTGCGCCAGCGGTCACCCCAAACGGGGATGCGTCAAACGCAAAGTAGTGATAACGCAGCACATCATCTTCGCGAAAAGAATCGCGACCTACCAAACGGACCTTGTAGCCGTCTTCATTAGCCAGGCGCTTGGCTTTGCTGAAACTCTTGAAGGCATTGCCGAATTTGCTGGATATGTAATTGTCCATAGCACCGTCAAGATAGCGATTCGAGTAGTAGACCAACAGGCTTTTTACGATGTCCATCTTGGCGAGCGGCACGCCCCGGTCATTGACTGACTGAAACATGCGGATCGCCTTACCCTCATCAGGCTCGATGAATTCAAGCACCTCCATTTGGCTGACGCATAATAGCCACTGCTTGATCAGATCCTGACCGCCCTGAGCAACTAGCGCGTGAACACGAAGGCGAATACGTGAATAGGCTGCGCGCAGTCGGTATTGGCCGTCCGATTCAGGTTCCGGGTTATTCTCAGCGAGCAACTCATGAAAAAAAGTGTCGTTGTCGCCGAGAACGCTAAACTTGGCTCCGGTGACTGGATGGCTGATAAAGGTGTTGTAGTAATGTTGCTTGATAGTGGTGTCTGCCACTAAATCAATTAGCGCATCCAACAGCATCGTCAGGGTTGTCAGACGTTGCTGACCATCGACCACTAATAGGGACGAAGCTTTTTTTGTCTGCGACAGGATGAAGGTCCCAAGGTAATGGCCGCCACCGGCCTGCAGGGCCTCCTCGACATCGTCAAACAAGTCGTCGACATTGCCTTCCTTCCAGGCGTAGTCCCGCTGGTAATCGGGAACGACCAAGCTTTTTCCGGTAAAGAACTGTTCAATAGACTTGGCGCTCATGAACCTCTCCGATAGCGAGCGTGGGAAGTTGTTAAATTTTTCTGTCCAAGCTCAGAAATCATCAAGCGACGAATGACACGCATCGAGCGCGCCTATCCCAGGGGTCTATGCTGGGCGCTGCGGTTCGCCCCACCGGCGCCGGGCCTCCGCCTTGATCGCGTCCATGTCCTGGAAGCGGCAGTGACCTCTGGCGAGTCCCTCGGCCCACAACCGCCGCAGTTCCTCGATATCGCGTTGTTGGAGCGTGCGCCGTTGTTTCCACTCGCGCAGGGCCTCAAGAACTACCTCGCTGCTGGTCGCATACTCGCCGCTCTCGACCGCGCCCCGGACCAAGCCGGCCATCTCTGGGGTAAGGGCTATGCTGAGCTTCTCGACGTTTGCCATGGGTCAGTAACTCCTGGTCCGATCGTAGTAGCTATTGCTTCTCTTTTCCATCGAGCCGTCCCGGCGCGGTCGGCCTCGCCCACCTTGTCGGGATGGCACTTCTGGCTAGCCTGTTGATAGAGGCGCTTGAGTTTCTTGAGGTCGTCGGGCGGGCGTTGCGGGGGCGGTCGCGGTAGTCCTCGTAGTCGGCGCGGGCGCTGTCGGCCTCCTGCTCGATCTCGGCCTTTTCGTCGGACACCGATGATGACGGTCGCGCGGTCGATGATGCAGAACTTGTGATGCATGATCGGGTCGCGGTCGCCACCCGCGGGGATCAGAAAGACCGCGCCGCCGCAGTCCTGCAAACGCTGGAAGTTGAGCTTTCCCGGTCCGATGTTGATCCGGTCGCCGAGGACCGCGAGACGCACCCGCAGGCCCAGCCCGGCCTGTCGGCACAGTACGTCGAACAGGTCGCGATCAGTGAACCAGGCGACCGCGACGACGATTTCCTGCGTCGCCGCGGTCAACCGCCGGGCGATCTCTTGGGGGATGTTCTCGAAATGGGCGGTCGTTTCCATTTGGTGTCCGTTGACTGCCTGACGCGTGCAGAGGTAAGCCCACACGGGGGCTTGGGATGGTCGTTGCCTGGCCGCGCCGATGGGGCACCCTACCGAATCCCAAGGGCCAAACCAAATGTCAGGTCCGGGCATTGGCGCCGGCCCGGTCGGTGGCTGGTCCGTGCTGCAAGCCACCTGCCCGAGCTTGACCGCGGCAATGCGCCTCAACACCTTTTTTGGATGCGGTAGACGATGACCGCCGCCAATCGCGCTTTGCCGAAGCCGGTACCAACTTGGTGCTATATCCCGAGACCTTCGGGTTAGCTTTTAACTGGATGGGTGGCCAGCCACTCCTTTAGGATTGCGTTAACTCGGGTCTGCCATCCCGGAGCACTCGCCCGAAGAGCACCGACAACGTCAGGATCTAGCCCGATAGCGACCTGCTCTTTTGGGGGACGTTTGTTTGGTCCTCGAGTTCGCCGCAAAGCTGAAATGGTGGCTGCCACGCCGCCACCCGCAGTAACGGTTGCATTGCGCCAATCGACTCCCCCATTATCTGCTGACGAGGTAGGCGCAGCTGCCTTTGCAGCTTCAATTTCGGACGGGCTAAATCGAGCGGAAGTACTCATCGGCGTCTTTGCGGTCGGCATAGCGACAAGAGATTAAATGTGCGACGTCATCGCCGCGCGGAGTCCAAACCAGAAAGACAACTTTGCCTTGCCACATGCCCAGGCTTTGCAGCCTCAGTTCACCGTAGCTTTCGCGGTTGTCTTCAGTTGTGATCATTGGATAGTCAAAAACCGGCTCCAGTTCGGATAGATCAATCTTGTGCTTATGAAGGTTTTCCCTTCGCTTTGACTCATCCCAAGCGATCATCGGCAAAATGTATATGCATTTTGCGGGCTTGTCAATCGGATTTTTGACGCTGCATCGAGTGTCTCAGTCAGTTGCCGCGAGTTCGCAAATCAACATCGAGGGGCCACAGTCCGGCTTGGGGTCCTTTCCCACGCCCTGCCGCCATCACCCAGAGATCCCGACCCCCATGACCACTCCGCCCCCCACCGACCCCATCCGTCTCACCCAACTGTCCCACGGGGGCGGCTGCGGGTGCAAGATCGCGCCCAAGGTCTTGCAGGAGGCCCTGGCCGGGCTGTCGATGGGCTTTCCCCACCCGGATCTCCTGGTCGGCAACGCCACGGCGGATGATGCCGCGGTGTTTCGGCTCCGCGACGATCTGGCGCTGGTGGCGACCACGGATTTCTTTATGCCCATCGTGGACGATGCCTACGACTTCGGCCGCATCGCCGCCGCCAACGCCATTTCCGACATCTATGCCATGGGGGCGACACCGGTGCTGGCGCTGGCCATCGTGGGAATGCCGATCAATACCCTGCCGATGGCCGAGGTGCGGCGGATCATGGCCGGGGGCGCGGCAATCTGTCATGAGGCCGGTATCCCCCTGGCCGGCGGCCACTCCATCGACGCGCCCGAGCCGATCTACGGCCTGGCGGTCATGGGGACCATTCATCCGGATCGGATCAAGCGCAACGCCGACGCCCGCCCCGGCGATCTGCTGATCCTGGGCAAACCGCTGGGGATCGGCATCCTGAGCGCCGCACTGAAAAAAGGGCTGCTGGATGAGGCCGGCTACCAGGTCCTGCTCGACACCGCCACCCGGCTCAATCGACCCGGCATCGCCTTTGCCGACTGGCCCGGCGTCCATGCGCTGACCGACGTGACCGGCTTCGGACTGCTCGGCCACCTGCTCGAGGTCTGCCGTGCCTCGGGGGTGGCCGCCCGCGTGGACGTCGCCGCCGTGCCGGTGCTCCCCGCCGCCCTGGACTTGGCGCGCGCGGGGCATGGACCAGGCGCCATCGAGCGCAACTGGGCGAGCTATGGGGCTGAGGTGGTCCTGGACCCGGCGCTGCCCGTCTGGACCCAACGCCTGCTCTGCGACGCCCAGACCAGCGGCGGCCTGCTGGTGGCCTGCGCGCCGGACATGGCCGGAGCGGTGCTGGAACGCTTCCGGGCGGACGGATTCGCTCAAGCCGCGGTGATCGGCGCGTTACTCACGGGACCGGCCGTGGTGTCTTGTCGTTAGGGACGCGGGCGACGCGGCAGCCGACGGCCAATGGCCCACTTTCAATCTCTGTCGGTCATCGTTTCGGGCGCGCGCGGCCCGGAGTAGGGGCGGGTTTGAAACCCGCCCCTACGTCCACGTCCGACAGCGATAACAGCCATCAGGAGACGTCCAATTCCGTCGTCCGCAGATGTCGGCTTCCATGCCAGAACTCCACCACGGACAGCAACCGCTCGCGGGCGAAGGGCTTGGTGATGAAATCGTCCATGCCCGCCGCGCGGCAGCGGTCTTCTTCTTCCGTGAGCGCATGGGCCGTCATGGCAATGATCGGCAACGCCCGCACCGACCCGGTCAGGGACCGGATCCGGTGCGTGGCCTCGAGCCCGTCCATCACCGGCATGGAGACGTCCATCAGCACGCTCCCGAGCGGTTCGCGGCACACCGCCGCCAGGGCCTCGACCCCATTTTCGGCGGTGCGCACCGCATAGCCGGCCTTGGTCAAGGCTGCCGCGGCGACCATCCGGTTGGTTTTCACGTCATCCACCAACAGGATGGGCAGGTCCCGACGGGCTGTCCCGGCCGGTAAGCGACAGGCGGGCGCGTGCGTCGCCGCGATGGGTACGTCCGCCTGCCGCGCAACCGCAAGCGTCAGCTCGAAGGAAAACCGGCTGCCTTGCCCAGGCGCACTGTCGATCGCGATCTGCCCTCCCAGCAGGTTGACGATGCGCTGCGAAATGGCGAGCCCCAGTCCGGTGCCGCCCGAATGCTTGACGGCGCCATCGTGGATCTGGCTGAACTCATCGAACAGCCAGGCCTGGCGGTCCTTGGGGATGCCTTTTCCCGTATCCTGCACCTCGAAGCGCAACCGTTCGCAGGGCTCACCGGGGCACCGGGTCTGCACCCCCAGACTCACCTGCCCGGAGTCAGTGAACTTCACCGCATTACCGACCAGATTGATCAACACCTGGCGCAGCCGCAAGGGATCGACCTGCACGGCGGCGGGGAGATCGGCGGCCAAGGCGATGCGCAGGTCCAATCCCTTGGCCCGCGCGAGCGGACGCACGGTGGCGGCCGCCCGTTCGACCAGCTCGGCCAACGCCGTCGGCTCCGCGCGCAGCGTCATCTCGCCGGCCTCGATCTTCGACAGATCCAGGACATTGTTGATCAACTCCAACAGCGCATGTCCAGCCTCATTCGCCATGACGAGGTGCTCGCGTTGCTCCGTTGACAGTTCCCAGTCGCGCGTCATGTCCAGCGTCCCGAGCACGGCATTCAGCGGCGTGCGCAATTCGTGACTCATGTGGGCCAGAAAGCGGGACTTGGCCGCATTGGCCGCATCAGCCGCCGCGGACGCCGCCTGTGCCTCGGCCGCCGCGCGCTCGGCACCGGCGCGGGCCTCCTCCAAGGCGCCATAACTGCGCTGCAGCCGCTCGGCCATCTGATTGAAGGCGCGCGCCGTGTCGGCCAACTCGTCGCGCCCTTCGACCGGGATGCGGTGGCTCAGGCCCCCGGCCGCGACCCCCGTGGCAGCGAGCTCCTGCGCCGCACGCTTGAGCGTGCACAGCGAGCGTGTGAGGTAACTGCCGAGCAGCAGTGAAAACAGGGCGACCAGCGCGATCTCCAGCAGCGCGATGCCGAGCAGGCGCCGCCGCGCCTGATCGACCAGTTGCACCTGGGCGGCGGTGGACAAGCCGATTTCAATCAGACCGAACCCGGTCCCAGCCTCGCGGATCTCCGCGCGCGCGTGCAGCACACCGCCGGCCACCGCGACCCCCTGGCTGCCGTCGGCCGCGGCGTCGGCCACCGCCGCCTCACCACGGGTGACCAGCCGCCGGCCGTGACCGCTGACCCGCAGATAGGCCACGTCCGGGTTGCGCATCACCGCGTCGGCAAAGGTCTCGAGTGAGGCCAGATCGTCGGAGAGCACCGCATCCCTGGCCAGGATGGCGAACAAGTCGACCGTCGAGCGCGCCCGCTCCGCGATGGCGTCGGCCTTGGTGGACGCCAGATAATCGAGACTCAGCCACACCAGCACGGCCAGGAGTACGATCTCGATCAAGGCGATGCCGAGAACGGTCTTGAACCGCAGCGACAGCCGCCCGTGCGGGGACCAGGCCTTCATGGCGGGGCCTCAGGCGAGGGGAAGGCAAGAATGTCGATGCCGAGCGCGCGCACGTCATCCCAGTCGGCGTCAGCGGCGGGATCGATGCCCTGAAACTCGATGGCCGCAAGCAGGGTCTGGCCCGCCGGCGCGTCCGCCAGCGCCGCCATCGCCTCGCGAATCCGGTCGACCAGCCGCGGGTCGACCCGCGGATGGGCCGCAAAGGCGTGTGGTGTGAACGCCTGGGTCCGCCATAGCACCCGAAGCTGGTCGCGGGTCTCGGGCGCCGTATTCTCAAAGGTCCGCTCAATGCCACCGCCGGCCGGATAGAGCCCCTTGGCGACCGCCAGGTAAACCGACTCGTGAGATCGGACATAGTGCGGCTGCACGGTGATACCGGCCTGACGGAGCGCCGCCTGGGGAAGAATGGACGCCGCAAAGGCCGCGGGCGCGGGGAAAGCGACGGGCTGGCCGGCAAGCGCCGCAATGTCGGTGATCGGCGCGTCTTTGCGGACCACCAGAATGCCGCGGATACCAGGGCCGCGCTCCCGAGCGAAGGCCTGATAGCCGGGTGCCGCGTGATAGACCGTGTAGTGGTAGGGATTCATATAGGCCAGGTCATACTGTCCCTCCGCCAGGCGCACCTCGAAGGCCGGGATATCCGGCGCCGTGCGGAATTCGATGCGCACGCCCGCCGCTTGGCCGACCGCGTTCAGGAGCGGCACCCAACGCTGCACCAGCAGACTGGTCGCCTGCTGGGGGACGACCCCGAAGGTCAACACCGGCACCGCGTCGACGGCCGGGGCGGTCGGCTGGTCCGCGGTCGCACTGGCGGCGACCAGCAGGCAGCCGAGACAGGCGAGGATTCGCAGGAGTTTCGGATGCATGACGTTCACTCTGAGTAAGTATGGGCACTTCTGCGCGCTAGATTAGGCAACAATTGCGCCATCACTGATCAAATTTGCAGGTCAACGCGTTAGCTGCCTTCGGCGCTTGCGCCGACCCGTGCAACCCGAGAATGCCGCCGATTCTGCAAAGCGGTCCTAAACCGCGCCAGCTCCAGCAATCGTCGCGTCTGCCGGGGCCGATCCCATCCAAGAAATCGCATACCGCGCTGGGCGCGGTTTAGTGCAGATAGACCATCACCCGACTGGAGCGCCCGCGCCCGTCCACCACGGCGATGGCCGTGAAACCGGGACCGGCGGGCCGCCACCAGAGGAGACGAGCGAAGGGCTCCCGGCCGATCGGTCGACCGTCGGCGAACCAGGTGAAGGGCGGCTGTCCGCCGCGAACCTTGAGCGCCAGCCCGCCGCCCTCCCCCGCGCCGGTATCGGGACCGATCTCCAGCCGCGCCCCGTCCGGCGGAAAGGCGATCTCCGGACCCGTTGCGACCGCCCCCACGCCCGCTCCCCGCACCCGCGCCTGACGCAGCGTCGGGGGCAGCGCCTGGGTCGCCGTGAGCAGGACGCCGGCCGGTGCGGGCGGCAGCGGCACTCGCGGACCCAGACGGGCGAAACAGTCGAGCAGGATCGGCACCGCCGCGTCCACCCCCTTGAGCCCTGGAACCGGCGCACCGTCCGGACGGCCGACCCAGACCCCCACCACATGACGCCCGTCGTAGCCGAGCGCCCAGGCGTCGCGGTAACCGTAGGAGGTTCCGGTCTTGAACGCGACCCCCGCCGGGGCCGTACCGACGGGACCGGAAACCTCCTGCAGGATGGACGTCAGATACCAGGCGGCACGCGGGTCCAGGACGCGCGGGCGGCC
>Ga0247844_1008174_pt1 | contig 11489 bp, 9 predicted proteins | sample LaCtaG_FD_192421 | JGI IMG/M metagenome (GOLD analysis project Ga0247844, IMG submission 192421) | Freshwater microbial communities from meromictic Lake La Cruz, Castile-La Mancha, Spain - LaCruzMarch201714.5m_1 | ecosystem: Environmental > Aquatic > Freshwater > Lake | place: Spain: Castile-La...
ACTCTACTATTAATGCTACTTGTCCAGAATGTTCAGCCGTAAATGAATTCAATATCGATTTAACTCAACTACCGGAGCAAAATATTCCAGAAGGAACTGTAATGGCATCTCCAGGAGTATTTGAATTTACACTACCTCAATCAAAGAGAGTAATTCATTTTCGATTGCTAACAACAGGAATTGATAAGCAAGTATCTAAACAATTAGAAGCTGCTAAAAAAGCTAATAAAAATACTCAAGCAGTTGATCGAGAATTGACTACTCGTCTTAAATCACTTATTGTTTCTGTAGATGGAAATGCAGATAGAGGCTTTGTAGCTAACTTTGTCGATAATGAATTATTTGCAATGGATTCTAGATCATTTCGTACTTACATGAAATCCATAACTCCAGACACTAAATTTGAAATATCATATACATGCAGCGATTGCGGCCACGAAGAGGAGGCGTTGAGCTTTAATATAGATACTAGCTTTTTTTGGCCTAAGTCCTAAATACAAGCCTGTAATTCACAATCAATTATTTGACATGGTTTATCATGGCCATGGATTTACATGGACTGAATTATATAATATGCCTGTTTGGCTTAGAAAATTCTATTATAAAAAGATAGAAGAAGCTATTCAAGCAAAAAATAAAGCAACTGAAAAAGGCAATAAGAACAAGTCAATATCTAAGCCTAGAATAACAAAACCTGGAGTAGCACCTAGATAAGGTGCTATCTTCATGTTCGATACCAACTGTTTAGTTATTAGATATTTATATTAAAGATAAATACATTACCATGAAGCTTTCTAAATTTAAAAAAGTAATAAAAGAAAATATTAACGATAATCATAATACTGTATTATCAGAAGGTATAATTGATTCTGTTATTGGCTATATAATTGATAAATTAGTAAAGAAAAAAACTAAAAAGTATTTTGAAGAGTTAGCTAAAGATCCAGAGTTTATTGAGGCAAAAAAACGAGTTAAACAAGCATTATTAAATATTGATCAGTCGACTGAACGATATCAAGCTTCTCGTGACAAATTTGCTGCAGAAAAAGAAGAATTTGCAAAAAAATATGGGCAGAAAAAAGCAGATCAAGTTTTTCGTGGAGATAAATACACTTATGGTCTTAAATATAGAGGATAATGGCAAAAGATAACCCTAAAAAACCTACAGGTAAAGCACCACCGCCACCGCCTAAGGTAAAAGTGGATAAGAATACTGAAAAGGAATTTGATAGATACAAAAAGTTTAAAGATTTAGAATCAAAATCTACAAAAGATCTATCAAAAAGTATTTCGGAAGTTGGAAATGCTTATAAAGATATGGCTGATGTGCTACAAAAAGCCGTTGGGGCATCTAAGCTTTTTGGAGATGAGTGGGGTGATATAGAAGATATATCAAAGTCTATGATAGATAATTTAGGAAGTATTGGCGATGCAATGTATAAGCAAGTCGATTTTTCTAAACAAGAAGCTTTAATAGCAGCTAAGCGTGCTAAATTAGGGGATGAGCGAAAAAAACGTGAAGAAGAGTCTACTAAATATATTGATAAAGAATTAAAAGCTAGCAAAAAATTAAAAGAACTACAAGAAAATTATAACGATTTAATTAATGAAGCTTATACAGTAGGAAAAAAATCTTCTTCAGAAGAAGAAAAGGCATTAAAATCTAGATTAGATGCTGTAGCAGCCAATCTTAAAGAATTACAACTTAAAAAAGATATATCTCATGCTGCTGAAACAGCGCTGCAAGTTGAGGAAGATAGGTTATCAAACCAAAACGACATTATAGCTGCTTTAAAAGCACAGTCAGACGTTTTAGATAAAGCACATCACAAAGCAGAAGAAATGGGCGTATCTATAAGTGGCATGGCAGACGAGATTATGGCGCCATTTGAAAAGGCAAAATCTTTTTTAGAGTCAATGCCAGGCGGCGAATTAATTAGTAAAGCTTTTGGTTTAGACGGCATAATGGATAAAGTAAAATCAAATGTTACTCAATCATTTACTAAGTCATTGGCTGAAACGGGATCTGTAGGTAAAGCATCGTTTAGTGCATTATCTGCAGGAGCTAGAACATTTATGGTTTCATTAGGCCCAATATTAATTCCATTATTAGCTATAGCAGCAGTTGCAGCTGTAATAAAAATGGCGTTAGATATGGATCAAGAAGTATCTGACATGGCCAAAGGCTTAGGTACTTCTCGAGAAGAAGCGGAACACGTACATCATGAATTGCTTGATATCGCATCTACTACTAAAGTAGTAGGAGCTAATGCAAAGGCTCTAGGAGAGTCGTATATGGAGTTAGCTAAGTCAATGGGAGTTTCTCAGATAGCTAATAAAGAAATGGCTGAAACTCAAGTCTATTTAAAAAATCAAATAGGTATGAGTGCTGACGAAGCTTCGTCATTTCAAAAAATGTCAATGGCAGGAGGAAAATCCGCAGAACAAAATTTAGCGGTTATTCAAGCTGGTGTTGAAGGAATGACAGGCGGATTAATGAATTATAAAGAAGTTGCAAAAGACATTTCAACTTCATCAAAAGGAGTACAAGCTTCTTATAAAGGTAATATAGCAGCTTTAACAAAAGCAGTTGTAACAGCTAAAAAGTTTAATATGACTTTAGATCAAACTAAAAAATCAGCAGATTCTATATTAGATGTTGAATCTAGTTTAGAAGCTGAAATGAAAGCCAATGTACTTACTGGTAAAAATATGAACTTAAATGCTGCGAGAGAGTTAGCATTGAAAGGAGATACTGCAGGTGCAATGGAAGAAATGATGAATCAAGCCGGCGGCTATGATGAATTAATGGAAATGGCGCCATATCAACAAAAAGCAGTTGCAGACGCAATGGGCATGACAGTTGATGAAATGATAGGCGCGGCTGAACATCAAAAAAACCTAAATACCATGGCTGATGAGTTAGGTATTACTTTAGATAAAAATGGCAAAATGTCTGAAGAAGATATGCAAAGGGCTATGGAATCTAATAATGAAGAAGCTAAAAAATTAGCCTTACAACAGCAGCAAGCTTCGGCTCAAGAAAAAATGTCTGCTATGGGAGACAAGCTAATGACAATCTTTCAAAAATTAGCAACGCCAATAATAGAAATGTTAGAGCCATTAATGAATCTAGTAGAGTTTATATTTCCAGCTATTTCGACAGCTATTGATATCGCATTTTTTCCACTTAAAATAGTATATGAAACTATTGGATTTATAATTGACGCTTGGGACTATATATTTGGAGTGTTTGGGAGAATTGGTGCTGCGATTAACGAATATTTAGGAGATCCAATTGGAAAAATTGTAGACTTCGTAACAGGGATCGGAGATGGCATTTCTAATTTTTTCAGTGGAATATTTGATAAAATTAAAAATGGAATTAAAAATTTACTTCCTGGATGGGCTTTAAAGCTTCTAGGAATGGATGGCGGAGACGCAGAAAAAAAATCGGAACGTGAAAAGGAATTAACTGGAAAAGAAAGTACAACAGAAGTACATGATGCTCATATAGGATCAGACGGAGGACTATTAGTATCAGGAGGAAAAGGAACTTATCAGTTAGACGAAAATGATTCTGTTATTGCAGGAACCAATTTAGAAGGTACCGCTAGCGGAGGAAGTAGCGCAGCTGCTCCTGCACCAGGTAATGCTGAAGTAGTAGCTTTATTAAAAGAACTAATTAAAAAAGTAGATCAGCCTGTTAATATTAATATCGGTGGACGTGTAGTTCAGGAAATAGATAGAATGATTACAATGAATAAGACTTATAACACTAAAGGTGATAACACATACGGAGCAAGCTAATAATTATTAATATATGGCACTAATAGACTTAAAATCTGATTTATCAAAATTTCGAGCGGATTTCAATACTCCGTCTTTAGAAAACAAGATTAATGCTTCAAAATATAATATCGATGAAGTACCTGTAGACTTCAGTGCTAATGGAGCTAGACCTTCTAAGTTAGATACTTTTGATTATAAAAAGGAAGTATCTATGGGCAACAGTAAATTTACTATTGGTACTGCTACATTAAATAATCAATTAGGTAATGGTTCTCCGTTTAGATATTTAAAAAATAACGCACTTACTAGTAAAATATTCTCTGTACAGGGGTATAGCACTTCTAACACATACAATAGTGTGGTTGCTAGTATATCTGGTCAATCAAATAAAAGTCTTTTATATACCAAAGCTACGGAACAAAATTCACCATCAGCTATTGATGAAGAATATAAAAAATATAATTTAAGAGACGAAGCACACAATACCACGTATATGCCACAGCCTTACATCTTAAGGGGTATACAGCGTAAAGGAAACGAAAAACCTCAATATTGGGGCTTTGGTTCTCGTTCAGGATTTGATGATGGATTGATTAGAGGTGGTATAGTAACTGTTGCAGATAGAATCGTAGCAGACACAGTTCGTATTGCTAAATTTATGGCATCGCCAAAAGGTCTTTTATGGATAGTTAAACAAGTAGGATTAGGTTTAACCAATCCGAAAGTAGAAGCTATAGGAGGTCCATTAACTCGTCAAACGAGAATACATACCGGAGTAGCTTCATTATTATCAGTTCCAGGCACGGCATTAGGATTGCACTTTACTCGTCACGGTATTCCATTTGCAAATGAAGTAGCTAGCTATGAAAATGTATCTAAAGTTAAAAATAATTTATTAACATATTCAATAGCTGACATTACAGGAGTAACTCAATTAGGAAACAGATTAATTGGATTGCGTAAACAATTAGGATTGCATACACAATCTGGAGCAACCTTAATTCAGCAAGGAATGCCAATTTTATCATTGTCGGGCTTAGCAGGTCCACAATCTGTGTACGGAATAGGAGTTACGAGTATACGACGTTCAACTCAAACTATATCTAATAGATTAAGTGATATTATAGAAAGAAATAATATTAATCCATTTTCTATTATTGCTGGATATTCTTTAAATAGAGGATATAAAAGTTCTATTACATTTCCTAGCAATCAGTATTTACGTACAGGAGGTAATCCTAGAAAAAGCCTATATAATTTAGGTCTAGGATTATCAGGTTCAACACTTACTCAATCTGTATACGAAAAAAGAGTTGTAGACTCTATTAAAATTGCCAATGAGGAGGCAAAGCGTTTAAATTTTAACCAAACATACGCGGATAATTTACAATACGCATCAGGAGTAGCAAATACTATTTATAAATCGGCTGAAAAGACAAAAGATTCAAATAAAAATACAGCGAGTAATATCGATCTTCAAAATTCTGATAATACTAATGAAAGAGATTCTTTAAAGACTAGATTATCTAAAGTTGATGCTGACGCAACGCCAGGCGCAAAATTAAATTCTACAAACGTAGATTTATCGACAGCTAAAACTCGATCGAGTGTTTATACTACCGCCCCTGCAGCAGATATTAATTCATACGCTACCTTAGCTTATGGCAAGATACCTAAAGATAAGATATCATTTAGAGATTTTCGAAATGATATTACCGCAACAGATAATACTAAAATTTTAGGTACTGGAGTAAACGAAGGAGCGACAAAAGATTATTATGCAAATAATAATTTAGAAAAAAGATATGGATTTAGTAAATCAGCTCCAATAGAAGATACTACTCCTTTAGGTGAAAAGTCATTTAAAGTAAAAGGTAACCAATTTAAACGAAGTGGTAATAGAAAGATATTATCTACCATTGGCTATGGAGGAGATAAAGTTACCGCTTTAGATATTAGCTCGGGGACAACTAAATTAGCTTCTGACCAAGTTTATGAAGCAGGTGTAGGTGAAGATTTAATTAAATTTTTCTTTGAAGACGGTGATCAAGGTTATAACGTAATGCCGTTTAGATGTACAATGACAGGATTCTCCGATTCATTCTCTCCAGGATGGGATAGAATAGATATTATGGGTCGTCCTGACGGAGCTTATTTATATAGCTCATTCGAACGAGCAATATCATTTACTTTTATAGCAGCAGCATTAAATAGGTCAGAAATGATTCCTATGTGGCGTAAATTAAATTATCTAGCTTCATATACAATGCCAGACTTTAATGCCGGAGGAAGACCTTCAGGTCCGTTTATGAGAATTACTATAGGAGATATGTTTCAGCGTACTCCGGGATTTCTTACTTCACTTACATACAGTATTCCTGATGACGCTACTTGGGACACAGCTTCTGATAAAGACAATCCAGATGCAAAGCAATTACCAATGATGGTAGAAGCAAGTGTATCGTTTACTATAGTTTCAGATTACCGACCGCAAATGATGGGCCGTGTATATAGCTTATCGCCGGGTGGATCAAAAGACCCAGCAAAAGCAGGTCAGTGGTTAGCTGACGCTGAAACATAACAATTATATAATTATAGAATATGGCTCGATACGAAAATTATTTATTTACTCACGGCACTTCACTTGACGTTGAAAATAAACGTAGGTATTATACTACATTGATTGACCCTGCTATAGAAAGACTTCCAGATGACATTTATGTTATTTGCAGTCACGGAGAACGATTAGATTTGTTATCATACAAATACTATCAAGATTCGACTTTATGGTGGATTATTGCAGCTGCTAATCCAGAGTTACGAAAAGATTCACTATATTTAGATGCAGGAGTTCAAGTAAGAGTACCTCGAGATTACCAAAGAGTTTTAATTTTATTTCAACAACAACAAACATCTAGATAATGTCATTATTTTTTACAGCAGTAGACGATGCAGTGGTAAAAGCACTAAACGCTAGAAAAGCTTATTATTCATCTGAAGATCGAAGCGCAGGCAATAAAGCTGAACAGGCTCATACATGGTTATTCAAAAAAATGGCATTTGTAACTGCTTCTGCAAAAACTCAAACAGGTAAAACGGCTAATCTTGCAACTCCGACAAGAGGAGGTTTAGGAAGAATTAATGCTAGTGGAAAATCATCCGGAGGATTATATACCGGAGCAGGAAAGCGTAATAAACAAGGAGATAGTAATGCAGTAAGATTTTTACCTAAACCTCATATAGTTTCCTTTAAAATATATAATGACGGAGATATGGGTTCTATAAAAAAATGTGAATTAGCTTTTAGTGTATACAGTTTATCTGATATAGATTTAATGGCTCCGTTTTTTGCAATAGGAGGAGACTTAGGTGTTAGATATGGGTGGAACCAAGCTGGCGCGGCTGGAGGCCAACCAGGAGGATTTCAAGGACAAATTTATAACTTTTCATATTCAGTTAATTCCAGCGGAGGATTCGACTGTATATCATATGGAATGGGTAAAGGTATTAATATATTAAGTGTTAATGCTGATGCTCCAAAAGATGCAAAAGGAGAAAGTACTACAGACGAAGAATTTGCAGATGTAATTAATCACTCTAATAACGTTATTCAAAAAATAAAAAATGATTGTATAATATTAGCAGATACCGTAGTTGACTCATACGATGCAACTTTAGGTATTGGAACTGTTAAGTATGAAACAGATTGGGGTAACCCGGAAGATCGTGAAGAAGATTCTGAAGGGGAGTCGGGAGATCCTGAAACTCAGTATTACGTTTCGTTAGGTAGAATATGTAATTTATTAAATGAATTAGTATTAGAGACTGCCGGCGATGCATTTAAAAATATTAAATTTATTTGTGAAACCGGAGTTAGTAATGGCAATTTTTGTATAGCAAATTTTTTCGCTTCGACAAATCCAGGAGAAGTAATATTTCCGGGAAGAGCTAAATACGGTGATGAAAAAGAATTCACATTTGGAGAGATTGATACGCCAGCATATAACTCAACTATAGTTGATCATAGTTTTTGTATGTTCAATGTTAACTGGTTAGAAAAAGAATTTGCTAAATTAGGTAAGACAACAGTTAAAGGGCAAAAGTCTGCAGATGCAACTATATCAGCTTTGTTAAAATCTTTATTTGATTGTGTATTTGTAAACAGTGCAGGATTTCATAAACTTACGACAATATTAGATCCAGCAGATAAGACTGGAAATAGAATTTTAATTGTAGATGGTACTTATGTAGATAAAACAATTGAACCTTATGAGATAACTGCGGTGACTCAAAATAGTATTTGCCGTAGCGTTTCATTACAGTCAAAAGTACCAAATGAAATGGCAATGGTAGCAATGGTATCAGCAAATTCAGCAGCTGGTAATCAAAGTGGTAATACATTTGCGGCAGTAGAAGCAGGCGACGCTGCTAAAAAAGGGAAAGAAGTGTCAGCGACTCAAAACGCTGCTAATGAAACTCGTGATGCTATGATAGCTATTGGAAGTTCTGGATTGTCAGATGCAAATATTAAATCAGCACAGACTGCACTTAAGTCACTAATATTAAATGTATATAAAGATGCTAACGGAGGACCTTCGACAATTATACCAATTGACTTCAGTTGCGTTTTAGATGGCATTGAAGGATTTATTTTTGGTAATACAATTACATGTAATTATCTACCTTCATCTTATAAACAAGTATCTCCAAAGGGATGTTTTACTATAATGAAAGTAGAGCACAATATTTCTGGAAATGATTGGACAACAAGTATATCAACCGTATTTAGATTAGTACCGTAATAATGGCAGTTAGAAATAAATTATATTATCCACAGTCTCAGATTGTAACCAATCTTCATACTTCAGGTAAGGAGTGGATGACTGAGAGTGGAGAGGAGTATGTAGGATACTATCATAAATATATTGATGGTAAGGTAGCGAGCGGAGCTGTGTATGTAAAGGGTCAATCTGTTACGCTAATTAAATATATTGATCATGCAGTTCAACCTGACAACGCTTTATATAATAGTTTAATCAAAAAAAAATTTACTCCTATATCTCCAAAGCAATCAATTCCTATTCCAATAATAGATGATTATCGAACTGGTAAATTTACTAGATACTTTTTAAGAAGAAGAAATTATTCTACATATGAAGATATAATTGAAGTCAATGAAGCTCAATTTAAACTTTGGAAACGATCTGGGTCTGGAATTGACCAATCACTTTATCAAGGGTTGGAATTGGAATGGAAATTGACAGGGCCATTAAATGATAACACTACTACTATTAATACCGAGTATGGTGTTTACGATACCAATGAAAGGTTGGTGCTACTTAAAGATTATGAAATGACAGGATTAAAAAACTTCTTAACAGATTATATTGAATTGTCTATATATTCTCCATATGTAAGTGACTCTATAAAAAATATATTTGGTTATATTAAATAAATAACTTATATTTACTAGGTTATGAAGATAATAGAAACCATAAAAGAGTTTAATTCATTCCTAGAGCAAAGTAAGGATTATGATTGGTTAATAGTTCCAACCTATTGCAACGGGAGTAGGCCAGTATATACAGACTCGATATCTATTATATATGTGTATGTGCTTAACTTAGATGAAGAAGTACTTATAGTATTCAATCACACTGAAGGGTTATCACTTCCAATAGAATTACTAGAGCAATTTCCTAAAGATAAAAATTTATTCATTTACAACAAAAAGCGATTCAAGAAGTTTTTAGATACTAATAACTTAATTGATATGAGTATGGTTGAATATTTTTATAACAACCAACCAATTGAAGATGACTTTGAAACTTCAGCACACGAATTTTTTACTAGAAATTTTGGTAACTTCAATAATCTAAATACTATCATTCCTATTTCCAAGCACATTGAAAAGGCGCAAGCTATCTCTCAAAGATTTTTAGATGTATTTGACTTTTATCAAAACGATGCTGCTTTTGAAAAGTACAATGGATTGGTGTTAGACTCACTTCAACAAATAGAACAAAATGGACTTTATGCAAATTATGAACAATTCAAAAAGAAATTCACGGAGCAGAGCATATATGATAACTTTGTATATTCTGAATATAATATATACACTACCACCGGAAGGCCTAGTAATCGTTATGGCGGTATTAACTTCGCTGCTTTAAATAAAGAAACAGGACAGCGAGCTCCATTTGTATCTCGATTCGGAGAAAATGGTTTTATGTTATCTTTTGACTATGATGCTTATCACTTAAGACTTCTAGCAGAGTTAGTAGATTATAAATTCCCAGAGAATATATCAGTACATCAATATTTAGGTCAGTTTTATTTTGATAAGACAGTCTTAACTCCAGCAGAGTATTCAGAAGCTAAGTCAATATCATTTAAACAATTATATGGAGGTATAGGTCCTGAGTATTTGGTAATTCCATTCTTTGCAAAAATACATGAATATACTCAATTGATATGGAATCAGTACAGAGAGCAAGGATATATTGAAACTCCTATGTTTGGAAGAAAATTGTTCAAATCATTCTTCACTGAAATGAATGCAGCTAAGCTTTTAAACTACATGCTTCAATCCTTTGAGACGGAAAGAAATATGGCGGTTATACATAACATACTTCTACGTACAAAGTCTTTCTCTTCGAAGCTGATACTTTATACCTATGACAGTTTTCTTTGGGACTTTGACAAGCGAGACGGGGTGGAATTGCTTCGTATAGTAAGAGAGGAATTAGAGCAACAAGGGAAGTATCCAACAAAAATAGAAATAGGACCAGATTATCATAACATGATTACGACAGAAAAAAAGTTTTAGGATATTTATAAATGGTAAAAGAAACTACATACATTGGTATCTCTAATTTGTTTATTCACGACCGAAGAGACATTGAATCATACTTCAAGTATGATTGCAAAAACTTATGAAGTTGTATATAAACGAATATTTGTATTAGCAATACAAGACTCGGAAGAGTTAGTTTGCAGCTTTAATATAGATAAAGAAAACCAAAGAAAGCAATTACCAGGAGCTATGTTAGTACATCGTAAGAAGGACACTAATACGTTATATACTATAAACTCACTAAACGCATTAATCCGATCAGAGAACAATGGGGTATTGGACCTTAAGTTTTCCGTTAATTGGAATAAATTTTCAAACGCATTGTTAGTAACGTCTAATAATGAATTGAAAGTTTTAAAGACAAAAGTATATCAGATTATTAATCTGTAATATATTTATAAGAAATATTTGGTACTTTGAATAAAGTAACTTATATTTAGTTATGTTAGTGTTGAAAATGTAAATTTGACTATTCTAGACAAATTGAATTTGCGTAGACAATTACTAAATACAAATTAATTAATAACAAATAAAAAACAAAAAATCATGGCAATCAATCTCGATGCAATTAAGCAGAAGCTTAACTCGTTACAAAATGTAACACAAAAACAAAACAATTTATGGAAGCCTGAACCAGGCACTCAAGTAGTAAGGATAGTACCTTATCAACACAATAGAGAAAATCCATTCTTAGAACTTTATTTCCATTATAACTTCGGTGGTAAATCTATTTTATCTCCAATGTCATTTGGTCGCCCTGACCCTATTGTGGAATTCGCAGAAAAATTAAAATCAACAGGTAACTCTGATGATTGGAAAGCAGGCAAAAAATTAGAACCAA
>Ga0247844_1008175_pt1 | contig 11488 bp, 6 predicted proteins | sample LaCtaG_FD_192421 | JGI IMG/M metagenome (GOLD analysis project Ga0247844, IMG submission 192421) | Freshwater microbial communities from meromictic Lake La Cruz, Castile-La Mancha, Spain - LaCruzMarch201714.5m_1 | ecosystem: Environmental > Aquatic > Freshwater > Lake | place: Spain: Castile-La...
ATCGAGGGGTTTGAATCCAAGGTAGTGGCGCTGGCTTTTTCCGGGGATGGCAAACGGCTCGCGACGGCGGGAAGCCCGGTGGTGACGGTGTGGCCTTGCACGGGAAAAAAGGGACCCGAGGGTGCGACACCGGTTCAGGTGGAGGGCAGCGAGACCGATGTGCGAGCGCTGGCTTTTTCCGGTGTGACGAAGCAACTCGCGATGGGAGATGGGAGCGGGACGCTTCTGATCATTACTTTTGAGAGCGGCCAGTTTCGCCGCAAACGGGCACGGTTGGGATCGGGGATCAGTGCGTTGGCATGGCATCCCACGCGGGCATTGCTGGCGATCGGGCATGCGGACGGGGAGGCGATGGTCTTATCGCTCGAGTAGGTTTTTCTCCGATGCGAGAATTGGTATGGCTTCTTCAGACCCGCGCGGAGAGCCACTCGGCGATGTCCGAGATGACTAGATCACGATCCCAATCATGCCAGAGGAGGTGGTAGGCATCGGGGTAGAGGCGGAGGGATTTGTCGGAGGAGGGGATTTTTTCAAACCAGGTCTGGATTTGGTCGGCGCGCACGAAGCAATCGTTGCCTGCGGCAAGGACGAGTGCGGGGATGTGGAGATTGCGGGCGAGAGTTTCGCTGGAGTCGATGAGGTCGCTGAGTTCGAGGAGGAAGCCGAGGCTGAAATTGCTGATGTGGTGGGGTTGTTCGCGGAGGGAATCCTGATAAGCGCGGTTGCGCGTGAGCGGGGGGGAGACGGTCTTGCCGTTCACGAACCGGCTCGGGGAGAGTCTGGCCCGTGGAAGGAGACCTGCGGCAAAGCGAAGGATGTGGCGTAAAAAGCCCGGCACTTCGCGCACGAGGCCAACGACCGGGACGGAGAGGATCACGCCGTCAATGGCATGGTGTGGACGGCCATCCGTGGCGCTCCAACCGGCGAATCCGGCGGAGAGCAGGGAGCCCATGCTTTCCCCCATAAGGAAGACCGGGCGTCCCGCGTGGGCCTGCCTGAGGGCTGCGACGAAGGCCGCGATGTCGCGCATTTGGTTTTGAAAATCCAGCGCGATGCCACGCCTCTCGGCCATGGTGTCGCTGCCCTGCCCGCGAAGGTCGAGGGCGTAGAAGGAAAATCCGGGTATCCGCTGTGGCAGGGGGTGGAATTGTTCGCCTGAGCCGCTGAGCCCGTGAACGCAAGCGACCACGGCGCGGGTCTCGACATCCTCCCAGGCATGGGCGTGGCGGTCCTCCCCGTCGTGTGTGGTCCATCGAAATCTCATTGCCATTTGCGCCTGTGGGGATACATGGGAGCGCATGTTCCGACTTGCCGCCATCCTACTTGCTTTTCAAACTCTTGCCGCATGCGCCGCGCAGCTTGATCTCGCCGTGATTCAATTTCCAGAACCAAAAACCGCTGTCGAGCTTGCGGCGGCATTGCAGGGGGTGAGCCTTGCGGAGATCACGAATTCCAACCGCACGATGACAGGCGTGCCCTCCCTCAAGGGTGGCACCGTGCTGTTCGCGCAGTCGATCCCGGCGACGCCCCGGTTGGAATCCGCCACACGTCTTGGCGACACACGGGCGGATGTGCAGGGCACGCTTAAGAACAATGCGCTGCACGTTGAGATCAAGCTGAGCGAAGGAGTCAAAGCCGGGTTGCGCCGCTTTGCGAGCCGCACCTTCAGCGGATCGGCCTCACTGGCTTCCGGGAAGGCGCAAGTGGTCTCCTTGCGCACGCTGGTCTCAAAAACACAGACGAGCGTGAAAGGAAATGCGGGGGTGAAGGAAACGGTGACCTGCAACGCGATTGTGGCGCAGTTGCGTTGAGGCGGCCCACCTCTGCTCCGGCTCGAGAGCGTTGGGGTTTTGCCTACTGTCCCTGGAGCCTGTAGAATCCCGCGGATCCGGCATTGGCCGTGTCTTCATGGGTCATTTCCCACTCCGAGACTCCCGCTGTGCGGTTCGCACCGATGGGGCTCCAGCCACCGGATGCAAGATCGGCCCGGTAGTGCAGCCGGTAGGTTTTTCCCGGGACGACTGGCCATTTGAGGGTGGGTTGGCGCTGCGCGTTGAGGGTGATGGCATCGATCCGCAGCGCGCGCCCGGCATCAAGGACGTCAAATGTCCCGTTGAGAGCGGAGTCGCGCACCGAGCGCACGGGAATTTTGAGAAACTCGAAGGGCTCGAGGGTGTCGTTGCCATTGCCGGGGGGAGCCTGGGCATTGATCTTCCCATTTGCCGTGTTGGAACCCGCATCGTCCGTCTGGTAGGCCACGGCGGTCACATAAACATGCTCCGGCATGGCCCCGAACTCCGCGACCAGATCGATGGAACCTTCCAGCAGGCGGGAGTTGAGGGGGGATTTAAAAAGTGGGGCGTGGCCCTTGGTGTTGAACCAACCGGCGTAGGCCGAGGTATTCTCCGCAGCGAGGTAGGGTTTGTTGCCTGGAACGGCAATGAACCCCCGCTTGCTCCACGGCGCGGGGGTTGTGGCTGAGGTCAAGAGGACATCGCTAATAAGAATGTGGTGGTCGCTGGCGGAGCCCAAGCCATAGTCACCTGGCGACCAAGTGGCCACGTAGAGGCGCCGGCCGCGCACGGCCGCATAGATGGTCATTCCGGGATTGGAGACCAGATAGCCCGGGAAGTCGGGCTCACCATCCATGACGTATTCCTCGAGGGGAAGGCTCCTGACCTCGGCGGCTACGGACGGGGAGCTGGAGCCTTGGGGATTTTGGGCAACGAGGGAGTAGGAGTAATCGGTGGATGGCTGGACGTTTGTATCCAGAAATTTCGTCTCGGAAGTTAGGCCGATGAAGGTGCCATTGCGATAGACGGAGTAAGAATCGGCGAAGGGGTTTGCCACCCAGGTGATTTGGATTTGCGAGCCCGAGATGCTCAGGGTTTGGAGGCCGATGGGGGCGGAGGGAATCTGTTTCTGGTCGCCAAAGCCGGTGAGGCGATAAGAGCCGAGGCTGGAGTAGTTCGAGTAGCCGGTGCCGAGGGGAGTGGGCTTGCCGGAACCAGCAACGCGCAGATGGATGGTTTGTGGCGAGCCGAGGGTGACTGTGGCTGAAGCGGAAAGTTGATCGATGGGATTTGAGGAGGCCAGGATGGTGCCGGCGGGCGTTTGCACCCGCAACTCCAGGTCGAGGTTGGTTTGTGCGGAAGGCTGGAGAGAGAGCGTATGGGTGCCCGCCGGCAGCGTGAGACTGAAAAAATCCACATCGTCGTTGCGTTCGATCGCGCCATCGATCCGGCTGCCGGTCACCGCCTGCGCCGGCGTGGCCGAGCTGGCGTGGTCATCCGCTCGAAAGGCAAGCCGGGTGGGGTCGGAGAGGATTGCGAGATCGTCCTCGGGATTGTCCGCCCGGGAGTATTCCCCGCGGCTCCACTGGGTGAGCGACCGCTCGTAGCTGAAGCCCATGATCGGGGCCCAGCCTGTGGGTCCGCTGCCATGGCCTTCGTAGTATGGATTTGCAGGCTCCGTGGCGGAGGCCAGGATCCCGTCGTGACTGAGGTCAAGCGTGTGCCCGATTTCGTGCGAGATCACTTCGGCGCAGTCTTTGGGGTTGGAATCCAGGAACGCCCAGCAGATTTTGACGAACTCGCTGGGGACGCGGAAGGTATCGAGATAGGCAACCCCGCCGGCGGCGGGCGAGAGTTGATTATTGCCTGTGATGATGCAGCGCATGCGGCGATTGAGTGGGGCGGCGTTGAAGGCGCCAAGGTCGGTGGTGACATTCACGTTGAAGCCCCCGAAATCGGCGGTGACGCGCTCCCAGACTTCGATGATTTGAGCGGCCGTGAGGCGGGCGGAGGGGGCGATGATTGTGTCTCCGTTGGCCCATGGCGTTCCCGAAACGGTTTCGCCGTCAAAATCCAGATAGATCGCAGCGGGGGCATCCGGTCGGCTGCTGAGGATCGGCACGAGGGCGGGATCGATGGGCGATGTGGTGGTCATCGACTGGATTCGGTCCGGGCGGGGACTACCGATTGCCGCGCCCTGCCCGGGAAGGGGCGTGCCGCAGATGACATCGGTGAAAAGCCACTCTTGAACGAGATATCCATCCTCCGGTGTCCCCGAGATTTCATAGGCGAGATTGCGGGAGGGCATTTCCACCAGGGCACGGAATTCCCCGTTGGCCGTGAAGGCAAAAATGACATCACGCTCCCCCACCCCTTGGAGTTGGCCGGCGATGGCGGGGCCCTGAGAATTTTGAAAGCGCTGATTGATGTGGATGAGGAAGCGTGTGTCTTCGAATAATGGCAGGGTTAGGAACCCGCCGGGCTCGGCGATCATCAATGCGGCGACAAGATCCGAGGGGACGGGAGCCTCACGAAAAGGCAGGGCCTGGCCGAGCGTGTTGCGGTGTCGGGGCATGCCGGGCTTGTGCCCCGCTGCACTGGAAGCGGGGCGTTGGGTAGTCTGCGAAAGCGATTTTTGACGGGAGAGGGTTGCGCCAGGCATGTCGGCTTCGGGCGACTCTTGGCGCCAGAGGATTCCAAGAAGACCCGCTCCGCAGACGAGGAGGGACAAGGCAGAAAGGTATTTCCTCATGGGGGCGGGGAAAGGATGTCAACCGAGGGACGGTAGGGGTTTGGGCGTGCGATGGCGCAGGACGGCGACGGCGACGAAGGCGCTTTCCAAAAGCACGAAGGCGATGGCTCCGGGGAGTCCGCCACTGCCAAAACCGTAGCTGTGGAGGCCCACGCCGAGGATGAAGTTTACCCCATACCAGGCCATGATCACGCACTGGAAGGCGAGCACTGCGCCAACGGCCATGCCAAAGCCGCCCCACTTGCCAGCGACGCGGCCGTGGAGAAGGAAGAGGTAGGCGAGGAGGGCGATGAGCGCCCAGGTCTCCTTCGGATCCCAGTCCCAAAAACGGCCCCAGGAATAGTTGGCCCAGACGCCGCCGAGGATGGTGCCGATGGCGAGGAGGAGGACTCCGATCTGCAAGGTGCGGTAGAGATAGTTGTTGAGTGCGGGTGAAACCTTGGAGCCGATGATGGTTTTTCCCAGGATGATGTGCCCGACCCCGAGGGCGAGAGCGAAGGCGGCATAGCTGAGTGTGATGGTGAGGACGTGGGTGGTGAGCCAGAAGTTGTCGGCGAGGACGGGGACAAGCGGGTGGATCGCGCTATCAAGGATGACGGGTTGGGTATCCGCGAGGATGAGCGATGCGACGGCAACGGGCGTGGCGCCCAGCAGGAAATACCGGCTCCGGTAAATGGCCTCAAAAAATAAGGCGAAGAGGATGGTGCCGAAGGCCACCCATACAACGGACTCATACATATTCGTCACGGGTGCGCGACCGGAGATGACAATACGTAGGACAAACCCGACGACTTGAATGAGAAAACCCGCCAAGGCGAACGCCCAGCCGAGCACGTAGCCGGCGCGGCCTGGGAGAACGAGGAGGGTGACTCCGGCAAGCAGGTAGAGAATCCATGCCCAGCGGAAGGGGTGCAGGTTTTGATAGAACACCTCGATGGCGATTTTTCCAGGATCGGCTTGGAATCGGGGCTCCTGGCCGGCTTGTTCGCCGCGAAGCAGGGCGAGGCCGGCGTCGAATGTGGCTTGGTCGTCGGACATGAACCCTTCGCGCAGCTTGGCAAGGGCGGAATCCCCGCTTCCCAGCGGGCTCCAGGCCGCGGCCCCTGTGGGGAGAAGGGTGACCGAGCGGCCGCTCACCAGGCCCTCGAAGACGGCGAGTCGCATGCCCACGGTGGAGGCTTCGCGTTGGAGTGTGTCGAGGGAGGTCTTGGGATTTTTCGCCCGGATCGCCGAGACCTCTTGGAGGGCGGCACGGAGTTTTTCATTCGTGGCGAGTTCGCGGTAGGTGAAAAGTTTTTTCGAAGGATCGAGGCCGAGGTGGTCTTTGAACTTTTTGTTTCCGATGAGCACGAGCGGTTGGTCCTCCCAGCCAACGGGTGTGAGCCAGAGTGAGGCAACGGTGACCACCGGGCCGAGCTTGATGCCGTCTTTGGTATGGGCGGATTTTCCGGTGAGGCTCAGGAGCGACTCGTCGGCGAAAACGAGGAAGGGTTTCTTGCGTCCGCCTTCTTGAACGGGAATCGACTCGAGCCCTGTGAGATCGAGTGCGTGCGCCGGGACGCAGAAGGCAAGGAGGAACGCGGAGAGGACGAGGTGGCGGATGGGAGTCATGCGCTTTGGGTTTTGGGTTTGAAGTAGAACATGATGGAGATACCGAGACAAATCGCGAGCGAGCCGAGCCATTTGAGGAGCCAGCCTGGGTCGTAGAGAACTTGGAGCGTGGTCTCGTTGAGGTCGCGGGGGTTCCACTCGGCTTGGGAGAATTTGTAATTGATGCCGGTGAAATTGGCAAAGAGCGTGCCTGGGAAACTGGCGGGATGGTTCATGCGGGCGGTGCCGCTTTTTGTTGCGCCGGTGGCATTGTCCTTGAACTCGAGGGATGCGATGAAATTTGAGGGGGTCTCGGTGCCTTCGTAGCGGGGAACGTCGAAATTCACGAGGCGCAGGGAGAAGGGAATCGGGCGCAATTCCAGCCCGTAGCCGATGCGGACGACATTGAGCCCGTCGGTGAGGGCGGTGATGTCGCCGCTCGCGACCCAGCGCGGCTCGGTGTCGGAGCCACCGGGCGCTGTGAGGCGGGCCCGGAAGCCGGGAATGCCGTTTTCGCCCTTCGGAAGGGGCGGCCCCGGCTGCATGGTTGAGGCGATGCTGGCTTGCGGGTAAAAGCCCACAACCTCGACTTGCCAATCGGCCCAACCGGTGGTGAAGGATTCGCCTGGCTTGGCCCCGCCGGAGGCTTGGGTGGCCCCTTCGCGTTGGAATTGGTAGTGGATGCCGTCGGTGGCGGGAGAGAGGAAGAGGCTGGGTTTCAGGTCCGCCTCGCCGGCTGTGGCCGATCGGATGCGAACGAGGGCGGCGGGGTTTTTGGACTCGTCGGATTTTGTGACCGGGAGGCCGCCTCGCATTTCGAAGTCGGGCCAGTAGTCCTCCACGGTGACGGTGGCGCCAGAGGTTTGCAGGGGGATTTTCATGACCTCCGCGCGAAGGTAGGTGGCGCTGGCTCCCTCGGGCGGGGTGATGGTCACTTTTTTTCCGTCCGCACTGAGGATCACTACAACACCGGAGGATTTTTTTGCATCGGGAACGACCGGCGCGAAGCGGCCGAAGATCATTTGCGTCTCGGGCTCCCGGCCTGCCTTGGGCGTGGGAAGCTCTGGTTGAAAAACCAGGCGGGCGAGACCAAAGAAATCGTGTTCCTTCGGTGCGAGGCCCTCGAGGACGAGGGGGAGGTCGAGCGTCTGGCCCATGCGGGCGCTGGTGAGGCGGAGCATGACGCCCGGCCCGCCGGTGGCCGATGGGACGAGTTTTTCCTCCTTGACGAGGTTGTCGCTGAATCCGTCGGCGACGATTTTGAGATCTGTCTCCGGCACATCGAAGACACGCGGGCGTTGTTGACTCGGCCTTTCGGAGGCGGCATCGAACGGCATGACGTAGAGGGCGGAGTCGTTCGGGCTCTCGACTTGAATGATGCTGCGATTGACGGTGATTTTGCGGATGGGCGGCTTGTCCTTGTGGAGGGTGACGTTGCCCTCGAAGCCAGTCTGCAGGCCGATCACAGCGCCGATGAGCAAGGTGATGATCCCGTAGTGGGTGACGATGAAACCGGTATGTTTTTTTTCCCATGGCCACCGGGTGAGGGTGACGGCGAAGAGGTTGATGCAGAGCACGGCGAGCCAAACCAGGAACCAAGGGGCCTTGTAGATGTAGACCTGAGCGATCTTCGTGCTGAACTCCGACTCGGCGATGGTCGCCGCAGCACAGGCGATGGCGATGGTCGAAAGTAGGATGAGAGCGAGCTGAAGGGATCCCAACCAGTGGATGACGCGCCAGGTGGGTGAGGTTTTTTTACGCGCTTCAACAAGGCGCTTGCGCTCGATGGCGGTCAAGACGCCGCCCTTCTTGGGGGGGTCCCTATTTGCGCAAAATCGCAGAGCTTGGACGTGAGGCTGGTTCCGATGGAAAAAAAATGCCGCATGGCGGCAAGCAAGGTAATCGGGCGCGGGAATTTTTCAAGAAACTCGCAGGCCGCGCCAAGCGTGGCGGCTGTAGATACGGCCGCCACGCTGCTGTCGGTCAGGGGTTTTTCTGGATGCTGAATATGGCTGGAGCGGTCGATGTCCAGATGGTGTTGCCACTCTCGAAGCCGGGATTGCGGATGAGGTTGGCGCCTCCGGAGGTTCCGAGGAAGACCTCGTCGAGATACATGGTGCCTGCGGCATTGCTGAACATGTTGTCGAAGCTGATCCAGATGCGCGTGCGGTTGCCGGAGTTGAAGACCGGTGTGGTGAACTTTTTCCAGGTCGGAGTAGCATCGATGCGCAGGGAGCGGAGTTTTTGCGTCCAGCGGGTATTTCCCCAGACTTGCAACTCTACGGACCCGCTACCTTTGACCCACACGCTGGCTGTGTAGTTTGTGCTGCTAGCCACTGCGACTGACTGGAAAAAGTCATTGTAAGTCGCCTGTGCCGGGATCACGGCCACTGCGGCCCATGTTCCGTTGTAGACGTTGGCTGTCGGAGTGGGTGTTGGTGTGGCTGTCGGCGTGGGCGTCGGAGTGGGAGTTGCTGTCGGCGTAGGCGTCGGAGTTGGAGTGGGTGTTGCTGTTGGCGTCGCAGTCGGCGTAGGCGTCGGAGTGGGAGTCGCTGTCGGCGTGGGCGTGGGGGTCGCAGTGGGGGTCGGCGTCGGGCTGGGGGTCCCCTGATTCATGATGTCCCGCACCTTGGTCACGGTCTGTTGCATGGCGAGGTTGTTGGGGAAGTCGCTGATAAATGTCCACCAGAAGACACCCCCGCTGCTGCCGGGAAAATCAAATGCGGCGGCGTGGTATTGTTCGGAAACGGCAAGCTTGGCAGCCACAGGATCTGTCTGGTTGTAGGCCCACCAGAATTGTTGGCCTGGAATCCAATATCCGAGTTCACCGATACCGATTTGTTGGGTTGGGAATTCGGCCCGCAGTGTTTTCATGACTTGGTCGAAGACGACGCCCATGGGAGCCTGCTCTTGGTATTGGGAGATGGTGACAACGTCGATATTGGCGCGCGTGGAGGCGGGCAGGTTGTTGTTGATCCATGTGAACATGGAATTCGCGACGGTGTCGGTGTTGATCTGCCAGAAGAAGGTGAGGTAGGTCAACTTGCCTGGGGCGCGAGCCTTGACCTCGGCGGCGGCGTCGGCGATGCGCAATGCGATATCCGTGCTGAGCCAGGTGCCGTTGACCTCGTTGCCGACTTCCCAGGCATCGATTTGCGGAAAGGCGGTGATGTAGTCGATGAACCGCTGTTTGTATTGGGCACGCGTCAGTTTTTTATCGTAGGTGGAATCCACGGGTTGGCCGAGCACCTTGAGGCCTTTGGCTTTCGCATAGTTGATCAGATCGCTGTAGGTGGCCGGGGTTACAGTGAGGTCAAATACGATGCGGATCCATCCGAACGGAGCGGTGAGCTTGGATGCCAGGTCGAGATTCGCCTGGTAGCCGGATACCCGGTCGATCGTAAAGCCGAGCCACGGCATGAGCTTGGCTTTGTTGTTGCGTGCGAAAACAGGACCGTGCTCCGCGAGGAGGGCGTCGTAGGCGACGGCAAGTTGGTCCAGCGCGAGTTGGCCGGCCTTGCCTTTGGCTGATTCGGGGCTGTAAGCATCCACGCTTGCAAGCTGCGTGGATGCGGCTTGATAGGCGGAATTGAATTTTGTTGAGCGGACATAATCGGGGCGCGCGGAGAGTGCGGCATCGAGTTTCTTTTTGACATCACGGGCGGCTTGGTAGGTGAAGTTGACTATGGCACCGGAGCTGAATCCGACTCCTCCGTTGTCCAGGATGAGGAGTTGAAAGCCGCCGGGCAACGTTGGCCAGTTGAGGGCCAAGGCAACGGCCTGTGACGGGATGTTGAAGGCGAGGTTGGTTCCGGAGGTGTAGAGCGGCCCACTGCTCAGGGCCCGCATGTTGGCTGGGTTGAGCAGGAAGTCGCTGTTGTATCCCGCGCCGCCGTTGTTCGAGATGGTGCGCACCTGCGATGAGGTGAGCGCGGTGCCGTTTCGGTCGAAAAAGAGGAGTGTGATCGTCCCTCCCGCTTGGGCGGTGCCACGCAGGGCGAGGATCAGATACACCGCGAAGACCAATACGGCGACGGCAAGCCCTGGGATAAGAAAGAGGCGAATGAACGGGCTCTTTGTGGGTGACCGGTCCTCATCGGCAATGTCTTCAAACTCGCCGTCGGGATCTTCGTTGTTGGGATATGGTGTTTTGTCCATAGCGCGTATGTAAGCCCGGCGGGGGAATGCCTCCATGGGGTCTTTCCCCAAGTCGCCGGAGTCGCAGGGGGCCTTTCAGTAAAGGAATATGAAAACGATATGTGAGCGCCTGTGGCGCACGGTGGGCCATTGGCTTTTTGCGGCGATGGGCGGCCTCACGGGCGCGTTGGCACTGGTTTTCCTGACCTTTGTGCTGGTGTGGGGATGTTCGATGAGTCCACCCGACTCAAGGGTGGAACCGGGATTCCGGCCCGCCACGAGAGTCGCCGCCCCGATGAAACTCTCGGCGATGATGCAGAACGCCCCGGAGGTGCGGGCGCGCAGTGCGATCATCGTCGATGCGGTGACGGGCAACACGCTCTATGAGAAAAATGCCGATGTGCGTCTGCCAGTGGCAAGCACACAGAAGCTTCTCACCGCGATGGAGTCTATTGCGGAGGGCGGGCTCGAGCGCGAGGTGCGTGTGTCGATATGGGATCAGCTGCAACCTCCCACCAAGCTTGGCCTTCCCGCCGGCTCGAGATACCGGAAGATGGATGTGCTCGGAGCGATGTTGGTCAGCAGTGCGAATGATGCCGCCAGCGTGCTGGCCCATGCCGGCAATGGTTCCTATGGGGACTTCATCAAGCGCATGAATGCGAGGGCGGTTCGGCTGGGAGCGAAAAATTCCCTATTCCTGAACCCACATGGGCTGGATATGCCGGGCCAGTATTCCACCGCACGGGACTCTGCGATTATCGCGTATCACGCCTATCGGGTTCCGCTGATCCGGCACTTCGCCGCGCAGGAAATGATTCCGTTCAGTCACGGCGACGGGCGAACCGTGCTTTTGGAAAATACCAACATGCTCCTGTGGCACCGCCCTGCGTATTTCAACGGCCTCAAGAGCGGGTTCACCATACGGGGCGGAAAATGCCTGGTTGCGACCGCGAAACACGATGGCAACGAAATCATCATCGTTCTTCTGGGAAGCACGCCGGAGGAGGTTTTTCGCGATGCCAAGAAGCTTTTCCGGTGGTATGAGCGCACCTTGAAAAAAGCCGGACAGCTGGGCACTGAGGGAGGGAGTGATGTGGCCGAGCACGATAATCAAGTGGGATTTCGCCAAGATAATCTGCGGAATTTGGCGCTGCTTTTTCGCACTTTGAGCGGGAATTTTCAAATCACTGATGTGGCCGCCTCATTTTTTCGATCT
>Ga0247844_1008181_pt1 | contig 11479 bp, 7 predicted proteins | sample LaCtaG_FD_192421 | JGI IMG/M metagenome (GOLD analysis project Ga0247844, IMG submission 192421) | Freshwater microbial communities from meromictic Lake La Cruz, Castile-La Mancha, Spain - LaCruzMarch201714.5m_1 | ecosystem: Environmental > Aquatic > Freshwater > Lake | place: Spain: Castile-La...
AACCCGGATAAAACGGTTTTCCAATGGAAGCCGGCATGTTAATCCGAATCCAGGTGGGATTGCGAGATATTAAGGCCAGAACCACAATGGTAGCGACATAAGGGAGCATGCTCAAAAGCTGGCTCGGGACGTCGACGCCAATGCCTTGGAGGTGGAATTGCAACATCGTGACCCCACCAAACAAATACGCCCCCAGCAAGACCCGGGCAGGCCGCCAGGTGGCAAACGTGGTGAGCGCCAACGCAATCCAGCCCTTGCCAGAAACCATACCTTCAACCCATAACGGCGTATAAATAATAGAGATATAAGCCCCCGCCAAGCCACACAAAGCCCCGCCACCCACCACCGCAGCAAACCGGATCCAGCGCACGGGGTAGCCCAAAGCGTGAGCCGACTCGGGGCTTTCACCGACGCTTCGTAACACCAAACCGGAACGGGTTCGGTACAAAAACCAGACCAGCGCCGCAGCAAAAAGGACGGTAAGGTAGACCAAAGGGTGGTGCTTAAAAAAGGCCGATCCGACAAAAGGAAGGTCTGACAAAAAGGGAATTGCAAAGTTCGGGCGCTCAGGAATTTTTTCTTGGACATAACTCACACCAGCAAATGCCGAAAACCCCGCGCCGAACAAACTCAGCGCCAAGCCGGAGGCGTATTGGTTGGTATTGAGCCAAATCACCAAGCCGCCAAAAACGGCGGCCATGGCAGCACCGGCGCACATTCCGGCCGCAAAGCCTACGGTGTCGCTGCCTGAATGGACCACAGCGGCAAAGCCCGCAATAGCAGCACACAACATCATGCCTTCAGCGCCGAGATTGACGATACCGGCTTTTTCATTGATGAGCAAACCCAAGGAGGCGATGGCGAGAACCGTGCCGGCGTTAAGCGTTGCCGCAATCAGCAGTGCGTAAGATTCCATTACGGTTTTACTCCTGGAAGAGAGGCGCTCGCGCGGGCTTGGCGAACCAAGCGGTAATTAACCAAGGTATCGCAAGCCAGCAAGGTAAACAACAACAGCCCTTGGAACACGCCGGTTAACGATTTTGGCAGGCCCATGCGCGACTGCGCCAATTCGCCGCCGATATAAAACATACTCATTAGCAAACTAGAGAAAACCAAACCCACTGGGTGCAAGCGTCCGACGTAGGCGACGATGATGGCGGCAAATCCGTAGCCTGCGGGTACATATGGCGTTAATTGACCAATGGGGCCGGCCACTTCAAGCGCACCGGCCAAACCGGCCATTCCGCCGGAAACCAACAAAGCCGTCCACAGCGTACGGCGCGAGGAAAATCCTGCATAGCGGGCTGCCGCTGGAGCCAAGCCACCCACCTGCTGCGCAAATCCGGCGCGGGTACGAAACAAAAAGACCCACACCGCTGCAACGCCCACCAAAGCAAACAAAACGCCAATGCTCATGCGCGAGCTACTGATGAGTTTCGGAATTCGGGTAGCTGCTTCAAAAGTTTGGGTCTGCGGAAAGTTATATCCATTGGGATCTTTCCAAGGACCATAGACCAAGAATCCTAAAACCTGAACGGCGATGTAGACCATCATCAGGCTGACCAAAATTTCATTGGCGTTGAAGCGGTCGCGCAGCAGCGCGGTGAAACCTGCCCACACCATGCCCCCAGCCACGCCCGCCAAAATCACCAAAACCACAATCCAACTGCCTGTGGTTTTATCGGCCATCAAGGCCACACCGCTGGCAGCGACTGCGCCCAAGATGTATTGGCCCTCCGCTCCAATGTTCCACACATTGGAGCGGAAACACACGGCCAGCCCTAATGCAATGAGCAACAAAGGCGTTGCTTTCACAACCAACTCGCCCAAGGCGTAAGCACTTTTAACCGGCTCCCAGAAAAACATCTGCAAGCCGCGTACCGGGTCTTTGCCCAAGAGTTGGAACAACACTATGCCAATGAGCACCGTTAAGACAAGTGCCAACAGCGGTGAGGCAAAGGTCCACAAGCGCGAAGGCGCGGGGCGAACTTGCAGTTTGAAATTCAGCATGTCGCGCTCCACAATCCACTCATCCATTCACCGAGTTGCTCGACCGTGGCGTTGGCCGTTGCGATGGAAGGCGACAACTTGCCGTGGGCAATGACGTGCAAGCGGTCACACACTTCAAACAACTCATCAAGTTCTTCACTCACCACCAGAACCGCGCAACCGGCATCGCGCAAGGCCAAAATCGCTCCACGAATTTGCGCCGCAGCGCCCACGTCGACACCCCAAGTTGGTTGCGAGACGATGAACACCTTGGGCTGCGCGTCGATTTCGCGCCCCACAATAAATTTTTGTAAATTGCCACCCGAGAGTGAGCGCGCCACCGCCCCTGGACCATTGGCTTTCACTTGGAAGCGACTAATAATGGCGGCCGCTTGCGCGTTCAGTGTGGCCAAGGAAATCCAGCCGCCTGCAAAGCCGGGATAAGCGATGGCTTCGTTGCGGGTGAGCAGCAGGTTGTGCGCCAAACTCAAGTCGGGAACCGCGCCGCGCCCCAAGCGTTCTTCCGGAACAAAGTGAAGCCCACGTTCACGCCGGCCCCCCGGATGGATCTGGTATACGTCTTCGTCACCCATGCGAATGCTGCCCTTGGGCGAGCGGCAATCTTCACCGGATAAGGCATACAACAGTTCGCGTTGGCCATTGCCGGACACGCCCGCAATTCCAACCACTTCGCCTGCGTGGACTTGCAAGTCAATGCCATGTAAATCCACGCCAAATTGGTCCTCACGTGGCAGGTTCAAATTGTGAACCGTTAAACGTGCCTCGCCGGTTTCTCGCACGTTGTGCACCAGCTTGGGTGGCTCGGCTCCAATCATCAAGCGCGAAAGTGAGGCGTTAGACTCCTCGGCGGGGTTACACACCCCGGTTACTTTGCCCCCGCGCAGCACCGTACAGGCATTGCACAGTTCACGAATTTCATGGAGCTTGTGGCTGATATACAAAATACTGCAGCCTTCCGATGCGAGTTGCTTCAGCACGATAAACAGCTTCTCCACCGCTTGCGGTGTCAGCACCGAAGTGGGCTCATCCAAAATCAACAACTGCGGATTGGTCAACAAAGCGCGAATGATTTCCACCCGTTGCATCTCCCCCACGCTCAGGGTGTGTACGGGCCGGCTGGGGTCGATGTCCAAACCGTACTGCGCTGCTTTGGCAGTGATACTTTGGGTAACCTGGGCCAGCGTCAAACTTTTTTCCAATCCGAGCCACACGTTTTCAGCCACTGTGATGGTGTCAAACAAGTTGAAGTGCTGAAACACCATGCTGATGCCCAAAGCACGCGCCTCTTTAGGGTTGCGAATGTGTGCCACCTGGCCGTTGAAAACCATCTGGCCGGCATCGGGCTTGATGGAGCCGTAAATAATTTTCATCAACGTCGACTTGCCCGCACCGTTTTCACCCAAAACCGCATGGGTCTGGCCTGGCATAACCGTAAGCGCAATACCGCTGTTTGCGACGACGCCAGGGTAGGCTTTGGTGATACCGGTGAGTTGCAGTCGGGGCTTATCCATGAAAAAGTCTCATTGTTTTCTTAACGTCACAGGCCAGCGGCCACGGCTTTGACCCGTTCACGCAGCCACCGGTTGGCCGCCGATGCGTGGGTTCGTTCATGCCACAGTTGGTAGTAAACCATTTTAGGAAAGTCCACGGGACAAGGCACCACGACGACGGGTAAGGTCTTCACAAACCCCTCGCAGTAACGCCGACCTGTGGTTAACACTAGCAATGTCGATGCCACCATGGCCGGGATCAACCCAAAATGAGAGCACCGGGCGACTAAGTTGCGCTGCAAACCCAACTCCAGAAGGTGGCCGTCGATCACACCTTTGGCTCCAGGGTGGGTCGCTCCGGGGGCAATATGTTCGGCTTTGAGCCAATCGGCAGAGTCCCAACCGCGGCGAACCGCCGGGTGTTTTTGCGAAACCAAACACACCACATCGTCGCTAAACAAGGAGGCTTGGTGCATGTCTGCCGGTAAAGAAGGCCAGTTGCCGATCACGATATCAGCCTCGCCACTGGCCAATTGGGCGCGGTAATCTGAGGCAGGCGTTAAAGGCAATATTTCTATCGCAGCGTAAGGCGCTTGGGTTTTGATCGACGCGACCAACTGGGGCAAAAAAGACGGAGCCAAATAATCCGAGGCGGCGATACGAAAGACATGGCGGGCTGTATTCGGAATAAATTCGCGGGCATCAGAAAAAAGCACTTCAGCTGAGCGTAAGAGCTGGGCACTGGGCTCAACCATGCGTAAACCGGCTTCGGTTGGCACCATGAAAGCGCCTGAACGCACTAAAAGAGGGTCACCCGAGGCACTGCGCAAGCGTTTTAAACACGCGCTCACCGCCGGCTGGTGCATGCCCAGTCGGATGGCGGCCTTGGAAACACTGCGCTCGGTCAACACGGTATGTAAAACCTTTATCAAGTGAAGGTCTATCTTGTCGAAAAGCGGGGTTAAGCTCATATGCAAAGGTGGATAGGTGTCATATGCTAGCGCGTATAGCGCTGAAGAAACTACCGATTTACCCTGATGGCCGGAGAACCAAGCCCATGAAACCCCAGACCATTCGATTTTTGAAAAACGGCGAAGCCATCACGCTGCATGCAGTGCCCCCGACCCGCACCTTGCTCGAAGTCTTGCGCGAAGACTTGCATTGCACCGGAACCAAAGAAGGTTGCGGTGAAGGCGATTGCGGTGCCTGTACCGTGGTCATCGGACAAGAGCGCGACGGAAAATTACACACCCGTGCCATCAACAGCTGCATTCGCTTGGCCCATTCGGTAGACGGACTTGCCGTTTGGACAGTGGAAGCTTTAACCCAAGACAACGGCGCACCCCACCCCGTACAAGAGGCCTTGAAAACTAACCATGCCTCGCAGTGCGGTTTTTGCACGCCAGGCTTTGCCATGAGTTTATTTGGCCTGTACCAAAAGCATGCCGATCAACCGATTGACCGCACAACTGCGCAGAACGCCCTGTCGGGGAATTTATGTCGCTGTACGGGGTACCGCCCGATTGTCCAAGCGGCCCAAGCCATGCAACAACTTCCGGCAGTGAAGTTAGATCACCCAAAAATCCTCAAAGCTCTCGCGGCCATGACTGACACACCGTCAGCGCAAGACGCATACCTTTTACCGCGCAATTTAAAAAGCCTGCTTCAACTTCGCAAGCAATGGCCCGATGCGCAATTGGTTGCGGGGTGTACCGATGTCGGGCTTTGGGTGACCAAACAACACTGCGAATTTGCCAAAGTAATTGACATCACGCGCGTCAAGGAATTACGAGACATTCAAGAGTATCCACACCATTTAGCCATTGGCGCAGCAGTGACTTTGGCAGACGCCTTTGCCGCCTTGGTTGCAGACCGACCCCAACTGCAAAGCTTTGCCCACCGCTTTGCGGGCTTACCGGTTCGCAACTCTGGCACCTTGGGCGGCAATGTGGCTAACGGCTCCCCGATTGGCGACTCGATGCCTTTACTTATTGCCTTGGGCGCGCAAGTGATTTTGATGTCCACGCGCGGACACCGTCGAATGCCATTGGAAAACCTTTATACCGGTTACCGAAAAAACGTGATGCAAGCCGATGAAGTTTTGGCGTGGATTGTGGTTCCTAAAGCCAATAAAGCCATACCCGTCAAACACACTCGAAGCCAGTGGTGCGAGGTCTACAAAATCTCGAAACGCTTTGAAGACGATATTTCTGCGGTGTGCTTAGCGCTTGATATTCATATTGACAAGGCCGTGGTGACCCACGCAAGCATCGGAGTCGGCGGGGTAGCGGCAACGCCGGTGCGTGCCCGTGCAACAGAAAAAGCCTTGCTCGGCAAACTTTGGAGTCCGCAGACATTGCAAGATGCCATGGAGTGCTTGCGCAACGAGTTTTCGCCGATTTCAGATATGCGCGCTAGCAGCAGCTACCGGCGCGAAGTGTTGGGGAATTTACTTTGGCGCTTTTGGTTAGAGAGCCAAGGCCAGGCAGACATTGATTTGCAATCCCTTGAACCCTTAGGTTTGAAATGGGATCTCGCGGGAGCTGCGGTATGACACGCATCCTCGCCGCAAAAAGTTCGGGTCCTGCCGCTGGCGCAACCACTGCCCATGAAAGTGCTCAGGCACAAATTGCCGGGGCTGCGTCGTACATTGATGACCTGCCGGAACTGAGAGGCACTTTGCATGCGGCGCCCATTCTCTCGACCCATGCCCATGGTCGTTTACGCGGAGTCGACTCTCAAGACGCACGGGCTATGCCGGGCGTGGTGGGCGTGGTGTTATCCCAAGATATCGTGGGTGATCCGATGCTGGCCGCCTTTGCAGGTGACGAACCCGTCTTTGCCATCGACACCGTTCAACACGTCGGTCAAGTCATCGGACTGGTGGTGGCGCGCAGCGTGATGCAAGCCCGGCGTGCCGCCCGCAAAGTCGTTTTAGACATTGAAGCCTTGCCCGCCATTTTGACTATCGAAGACGCACTGCAAGCGAAAAGCTATGTACTACCGCCCGTCTTTGTGAACCGGGGCAACGCCGAAGCAGCATTGAAAAAAGCAAGCCACACGCTCACAGGAACGCTAGAGGTCGGAGGCCAAGAGCATTTTTATTTGGAAGGGCAAATTGCCTATGCCGTTCCCCACGAACAAAACCAATGGTCGATTTACAGCAGCACGCAACACCCTGGCGAAGTCCAGCACTGGGTTGCCCACGCGCTGGGTTTGGACAACCATGCCGTGCGCGTAGAGTGCCGGCGCATGGGCGGTGGCTTTGGCGGCAAGGAAACCCAAGCCGGCCACGTTGCGGTCTGGGCCGCCGTAGCGGCGCAAAAATTCAAAGCTCCTGTCAAGCTGCGCCTTGACCGCGATGATGACTTCATGGTGACAGGCAAGCGCCATCCTTTTGCTTACGAATACACAGCGGGCTTTGATGACACTGGACGACTGACCGCCCTGCAGCTGCAGATGGCTGCTAACTGTGGCTTTAGTGCGGATTTATCAGGCCCCGTTGCTGACAGGGCGATTTTTCACAGCGACAACGCATACTTTCTTGAGAACGTTGCGATTGCTTCCTACCGCTGCAAAACCCATACCCAAAGCCACACTGCCTTTCGTGGCTTTGGCGGTCCGCAGGGTGTCATTGTGATTGAAGCCATCATGGGCGATATCGCTCGGCATTTAAAAATGGACGCCTTGGATGTGCGCATGCGCAACCTTTACTGCGATGAGTTGTTATCAGGCGAAAAATCCAACGATCCCAAAGCGGCCCGGCGCGACACCACGCATTACCAAATGAAAGTGGAAGACAATATCTTGGCTCCCTTGCTCACCAAGTTGGAACAGACCTCGGACTACCGCCAACGTACCCAGTCGATTGCCGACTGGAACGCCACCAGCTCCGTTCTAAAACGCGGCCTATCGATCACGCCGGTGAAGTTTGGCATCAGTTTTACCGCCACACTTTTTAACCAAGCAGGCGCCTTGGTGCATGTGTATTTAGATGGCAGTGTGCAGGTCAACCACGGTGGAACGGAGATGGGTCAAGGCTTGCATACCAAGGTCTCACAAATCGTGGCCGATGAATTAGGCGTTGCGTTTGATCGCGTGTTGTGCAGCGCCAGCGACACCAGCAAGATTCCCAATGCGTCTGCGACTGCTGCGTCCGCAGGGACCGACCTGAACGGCCGGGCTGCGCAATTTGCCGCTCGCCATGTGCGCGATAACTTGGCTGCTTTTGTTTGCGGCTTAGACAGCTGTGGAGCGGGGGCGATTGAGTTTCGCGGGGGCATGGTTATTTCTCCCAAAACCACGCGCAACTTTGATGATGTGGTGCAAATGGCGTATGCCAATCGGATTCAATTGTGGAGCGACGGCTTTTACCGTACTCCCAAAATCCATTACGACAAAACCACGCTCACCGGTCGGCCGTTTTACTATTTCGCCTATGGCGCTGCGTGTACCGAAGTGGCGATTGACACCCTGACCGGAGAAAGCCGCGTTCTGCGTGTAGACATCTTGCATGATGTCGGTCGCAGCATCAACCCAGGTCTAGACATTGGCCAAATTGAAGGTGGCTTTGTTCAAGGCATGGGCTGGCTTACCACCGAACAATTGGTTTGGAACAAAGAAGGCTTTCTCAGCACCCATGCACCCAGCACCTACAAAATTCCAACAGCGGGTGATATTCCAGAACACTTCAAAGTCGATCTGTGGCCTGAACCGAACCGCGAAGACAATGTCTTTGGATCCAAGGCTGTCGGCGAACCACCTTTTATGTTGGCGATCAGTGTGTATGAAGCGCTGCGTGATGCGCTTGCCCAGGCGCGAAATTCCCACACCCCCGTTGTGCTCACTGCGCCAGCCACGGCTGAAAATGTTTTAAGTGCTTTGAAATAGGTGGGCTGCGGCACAATCCACGCATGCCGACCCTGCTCATTCGCAACGCCCAAACGATCGCGACCCAAGACGATTCTCAAGCCGAACTTCACAACGCCAGTATTTTTATCCGTGACCATGTCATAGAAGCCATCGGCCCGGCCGAATCTATGCCTGACACTGCCGACACGGTGATTGATGCTCGACACCATGTGGTCATTCCCGGGCTCATCAATACCCACCACCATATGTACCAATCGCTAACCCGCGCGATTCCTTCGGTACAAAATGCCGAGCTGTTTGGCTGGCTGCGCGGGCTCTATCCGATTTGGGCCGGCTTGACGCCCGCCATGGTCTACACCAGTACGCAAGTCGCGATGGCCGAATTACTCTTAAGCGGCTGTACCACCAGTTCCGACCATCTCTATATTTACCCCAACGGCGTGACTCTGGATGACAGTATTGAAGCCGCTCGCGAAATTGGCATGCGCTTTGTCGCAACGCGCGGAAGCATGAGCGTGGGGCAGTCGCTTGGCGGCTTGCCACCAGACAACGTGGTTGAAAACGAAGCCTTTATTTTGAAAGATACCCAGCGCGTCATTGAAAGCTTCCACGATGCCCGTGCGGGCGCGATGACCCAGGTAGCGGTAGCGCCGTGTTCACCGTTTAGCGTAAGCCGCGATCTGATGAAAACCTCCGCCGAGTTAGCCCGCGCTTTGGGCGTTCGACTTCACACGCACTTGGCGGAAAACGATCACGATATCGCCTACAGCTTAGAAAAATTCAACTGCACGCCGGCGCAATACGCCCAAGACCTAGGCTGGCTCGGACCCGATGTGTGGCACGCCCACTGCGTGAAACTCGACGACGAAGGGATCAGCCTCTTTGCCGCCACCCGAACCGGCGTTGCGCACTGCCCGTGCAGCAATATGCGCTTAGCCAGCGGAATCGCACCGATTCGCAAAATGCGCGATGCGGGCGTGCCCGTGGGTTTGGGTGTGGACGGAAGTGCGAGTAACGACGCGGCTCATATGCTCAACGAAGCACGGCAAGCCATGCTCTTGGCACGCCTTCGTAAATCCATGGAAGCGCCCTTTGGGTGCGATACCGCGCCGCTTGAGATGACCGCCCGCGATGCGCTGCAGTTGGCCACCCGTGGTGGCGCAGAGGTCCTTGGTCGCAAAGACATTGGGCAGATCAAAGCAGGACTTTGCGCTGATCTGGCTTTGTTTGACCTTCGCACGCTTAATTTTGCGGGCGGCGCAGTCCACGACCAGGTGGGCAGTTTGATGCTGTGCGCCAGCGCCAACGCCGCCTACACCATCGTTCATGGCAAAGTAGTCGTCAAAAACGGCCAACTCTGTACTGTCGATCTTGGCCCTTTGATTGAACGCCACAATTCTTTTTCCAAAGCATTGGCAAACGCTGCATGCTGAGCCTAGACACCACCCTCACTTTTTTCGCAGCCTCGCTCATGTTGGCCTTGGTTCCTGGTCCTGACAACGTGTTTGTGTTGTTGCATTCGGCAACCCACGGTTGGCGCTCTGGCTTCTTGGTAGTACTGGGTTTGTGTACGGGTTTGTTGTTTCACACCGCAGCCGTTGCCTTGGGTTTGGCCGCGCTCATGGCATCTTCAAGCATTGCGTTTACTGCGCTTACGCTACTAGGGGCTTTGTACTTGCTCTGGCTGGCGTGGCAATCATGGAATGCACCCGTACATTCCTCCCAAGCAACATCGTCATTGGATAACCCTGTGTCCGATTCCATATTAAGTACACGCCAAACGTATTCCCGCGGTGTTTTGATGAACATCACCAACCCCAAAGTAGCAATTTTCTTTTTGGCTTTTTTACCCCAATTTGTAGTTGCCAATCAAGGCGCTGTGGGACTGCAAATCCTTTTACTCGGCGGCATTTTTATGGTCGCCACGCTGTTCACCTTTGGGGCCATTGCATTTTTGGCTGGCCGGTTTGGCCAAGCGTTTCAAAGTTCAACGATCGCGCAGCGGAGTCTTAATCGGCTGGCGAGTTTGGTTTTTTGCGCGTTGGCGCTGCGCTTGCTCGTGACAAATGTGTAATGTGTTCTGCACACCGCAAAGCCTAGGGTTAACCCGAGCTACAAGAGGGCGCTACAGGCTTTAAAGTGCCTTATGCGCCCTATTCTTTACTTCATCCCCTTCTTCTTCCTTCTTATCGCCATTGAAATGTGGGTCGCCCACCGGCGAGGATTGAAGCTGTATCGTCTTCAAGACACCCTCACCTCGCTCAACATCGGCACGGTCAGCCAGTTCGCCAACACCGTTGGCGGAATCATCAGCTTGGTGATGTATTCCATCATCGTGGACCGGTTTGGTGCTTTTACCTGGGATCTCAAAAATCCTTTGACCTGGATCACCGCCTTGGTGCTCTACGATTTTTTCTATTACTGGGTTCACCGCACCGGCCATGAGGTCAACATCCTTTGGGCGGCCCACGTGGTTCACCACAGCAGCGAAGAGTTCAACTTATCGACCGCGCTGCGCCAGTCATCAACAGGGTTTTACTTCCGCTGGGTTTTCTACATTCCTTTGGCCTTGTTGGGTTTCCCTGTTCAGGTCTTTATCATCGTCGGCTTGATTGATTTGGTGTACCAGTATTGGGTCCATACCCAACTGATTGGTCGCTTGGGATTTCTTGAATTGTTTTTAGTGACCCCGTCTAACCACCGCGTTCACCACGGCCAAAACGACTACTGTATTGACAAAAACTACGGCGGAATTTTGAGCATCTGGGATCGCATGTTCGGCACCTACGCTGACGAGCGCGAAGATGAAAAACCCATGTACGGCGTTCGCAAGCCCCTGCAAAGTTGGAATCCAATCTGGGGCAACGTGCACCACTACGTCGCCATCTACAAACAAGCCCGTGCAACGGCAGGCTGGCGCAATAAATTGATGTGCTTTTTTGCAGGGCCGAGTTGGGTTCCGCCTGAGCAAGCGGCTCACACCGAGACGTTTGAACCCTCAAAATTCGTCCGCTTTTCTACACCATCGCCCCAGTGGATGAAAACGCTGGCCATCACCAGTTCGGTCATAGGGACTGCGCTGCTCGTTCACTTTTTGGTCGTCCAAG
>Ga0247844_1008184_pt1 | contig 11478 bp, 9 predicted proteins | sample LaCtaG_FD_192421 | JGI IMG/M metagenome (GOLD analysis project Ga0247844, IMG submission 192421) | Freshwater microbial communities from meromictic Lake La Cruz, Castile-La Mancha, Spain - LaCruzMarch201714.5m_1 | ecosystem: Environmental > Aquatic > Freshwater > Lake | place: Spain: Castile-La...
ATGCGGGAAATATAGAGAAAGATTTCGAATGGGTGAGCAGCCACGCTACTGCGTATGATGTTCAGGTAGAAAATATTTCAAGTAGTATTGGTCAACTTGCCATTCAAGGGCCTAAAAGTGAGAGTGTGGTTCAAAAGTGTGTGAAAGAGGAACTTTCACTCTTGAAATTTTTTCACTTTATCGAAACGGAAATAGATGGGTGTAAAGTGATACTATCAAGGTCTGGTTATACTGGAGAGGATGGATTTGAAATCTATTGTCAAGCAGAAGAGGGCGAAAAAATTTGGAGTGCCATTTTTGCAACTTCACCAGAGGTTGTAGCCATAGGGTTAGGAGCTCGGGACAGTTTACGAGTAGAGGCAGCGCTTCCATTGTACGGACATGAACTGAGTGGTGAGAATATTCCTTGGGAGTTTAAAAATATTCAATTTGCCATAAAGCTTGATAAAGAGTTTATTGGGAAAAATGCCATATTAGAGTTTTCAAAATTTCAAAAGAGTGTCGTTATTGGTCTTGAAACGGTTGAAAAAATCATCCCTCGCGAGGGGATGGAAATTTTTAATTTTTCTGAAGAGTGCGTCGGAAAATTTACCTCGGGGTGTTTTAGTCCCACACTTTCAAAAACGGTTGCTTTAGCACGGGTAGATGTGGATAAAATGGGCACAGATAGCGAGTTTTATTTGAAACGTGGGAAGAAGATGGTAGCACTGCATGTGACTGCTATGCCATTTTTTAGTAAAAAATACAAGAGATAAAACAGTTGGCACACGGATGCCTCGGAAAATATCTGATTTTCACGGATAAAAGAAGTTTTACTAGGAATAAAAATGAATAGAACAGGGAGAAGGAATGGTTAAGATTGAATTTCTTGAAGTGAGTTTAGAGACGAAACTATTGAAATATGCTGTGATTGTGACCCGTTATCAGAATATGTGGGTGTTGGTTAAGCATAGGGAGCGCTCAACTTGGGAAATTCCTGCTGGAAGAAAAGAGACCGATGAAACCATAGATGAAACGGCTAAACGAGAACTCTTTGAAGAGACGGGGGCGCTAAAGTATGATTTGAGAGCTATCTCACTTTATAGTGTTGAAATAGAGGGGAGTGTCAGTTATGGAAAACTCTTTTTTGCAGAGGTGTATAAATTCACTGAGCTACCTGAGAGTGAAATAGAGAGGGTAGAGCTGTTCAAAGAGCTGCCAGAAAATTTGACCTATCCACTCATTCAACCGATACTGCTTGAAAGAGTAAAAATAGAACTTGAAAAATAAGAGTTGCCACGGATTACACAGATTTTCACGGATAAAGAGAGTTTTACCACGAATAAAAGCAAATTGGAGAAGATGAATGAACCATTGGCATAGACTAAGGGTGTATGGAAGTATCAACACTAATCGTAAGTTACTTTGTGTTTCTAAATACATTGAAGGAGATAAATCAAAATGAGAATTGTCTCGTGGAATTGTAATGGAGCTTTTAGAAAGAAATTTAAATTTATAGAAGAGTTTGAGGCTGATATTTATATCATTCAAGAGTGTGAAAATCCTGAGGTTACATTTCATAAGGAGTACAGAGAGTTTGCAAACAATTATTTATGGATTGGTCATAAAACTAAAGGATTGGGAATTTTTGCTAAAGATAAAACCATAGAATTAAAAAATCATGAGTGGAAGGATTTTGGATTAGAATGGTTTATCTGTTGCCGTGTGAATAATCAATTTAATTTGTTAGGTGTTTGGGGCTGTAGAAATTACATTGAAGATGTTTTTGTTTATTTTCAAATTCATAAAGAAAAATTTACCAATATTGTTATTGGAGGAGACTTTAATAGCAATACTCGATGGGACAAAAAACATGGTAGGCGAACACATAGTGCATTTGTGAGTGAATTGGAAAAATTAAATTTGGTGAGTTCTTATCATGTATTAGAAAATGAAATACAGGGAAAAGAAAGTATACCAACTTTTTTTCTGCATAGACATCAGGAACGAAAATATCATATAGATTATTTTTTTTGTGAACAAAGAATAAATCGCCATATTCAGATTGGAAATTTTGAAAAATGGATTAATTTAAGTGACCATATGCCAATTTGTTTGGAGTTAGATATGAATTAGTATAAAAAATATAGTTGAGAAATTTAGGAGGGTAGTGTGGCATATTTACCGCATAAGAGAGAAGAGCGTGAAGCAATGCTTCAAACGATTGGTGTTAAGAGAATTGATGAGTTGTTTTCTGATATCCCAGAGGTGTTAAGGGTAAAGGGAGAGCTTGGATTAGGAGCGCCGATAAGTGAGATGGAACTTCGCTCGAAACTGTTAAAGATGTCAAGAAAAAACATTGATGTCACAGAGATGGCGTGTTTTATGGGGGCTGGGTATTATGACCACTATATCCCTGCCATTACGAATGCGATTGTTTCCCGTGAGGAGTTTTTAACGGCATACACACCGTATCAAGCGGAGATTTCTCAAGGGTTTTTGCAAGCGATATTTGAGTATCAAACGATGATTTGTAATTTAACAGGGATGCAAGTCTCTAATGCTTCTATGTATGATGGGGCTACAGCGATTGTTGAAGCGAGCGTTATGGCTCTGAATGCTTTGAAGAAACGCAATAAAATTTTACTTTTTGGAACACTTTCAAGCGAAAATTTGACCGTTTCCAAAAGTTATTTTAATAAAATGGAGATAGAGTTTGAAATTTTACACAGTGAAAGCGATAGGGTTGATTTAACTCTGTTAAAAGAGAGGCTAGATGAGAGTGTGGCAGGAGTTGTGGTGCAATTTCCTAACTTTTATGGAAGCCTTGAGGATGTGGAGGCCATTTCAAAATTGGTGCATGAAAATGGTTCACTTCTGATTGTCTCTACGTATCCCATAGCGCTTGGAATTTTGAAATCTCCTGGTGAATTTGGGGCGGATATCGTTGTGGGTGAGGGGCAATCTTTGGGGTTAGAGCTGAGTTTCGGCGGACCGACATTTGGATTTTTAGCTACCAAATTAGAGTATGTGCGTTTGATGCCTGGGCGAATTGTGGGGGAGAGTGTGGATAGTAAGGGTGAAAAAGCCTATACCTTAACCCTTCAAGCACGTGAACAGCATATTAAAAGACACCGTGCACTTTCAAATATCTGTTCTAATCAATCCCTTTGTATGTTGAAAGCAAGCATTTATATGAGTTATATGGGGGCAGATGGGTTAGAGACAGTGGCATACAACTCTTTGCAAAAGGCGCATTATTTAGCCGAAAATTTAGCAAAAGTTCCAAAAATAAAAGTTTTCAACACGGAGGAGTTTTTCAACGAATTTGTAATAGAACTTTCATGTGGTGTGGATAAAGTGATTGAAAAGTTAGAGGAAGTGGGAATTTTAGGAGGGGTAAAACTTTCTGAAAACAGACTTTTGGTGGCAGTAACAGAGAAGCGAACATTAGAAGAGTTGAAACTATATTGTGATACGGTAAGGGGGCTAGTGTGAAGACCATTTTTGAAAAATCCATAGAGGGGCAAATTGCGCACACTCTAAAAAAAGTCCACTTACAATGTGGCACACTCAAAGAGAGAAAATTTTTAAAAGATAAGCCTGCCTTGCTTCCTGAACTATCCGAATTGGAAATTTTAAGACACTATACTGAGCTTTCAAAACGCAATTTTGGTATAGAGGACAGTTTTTATCCTCTTGGGTCATGTACGATGAAGTATAATCCGAAAATCAATGAAGAGGTGGCAAACTATCTCGGATTTTCACACCTTCATCCTTTGCAAAAGGAGGCTCATATTCAGGGTGCTTTAGAGGTGATGGTTGAGCTTGAGAGTAATCTGTGTAAATTGATGGGGATGGATGCGTTTACCTTTCAACCTGCTGCGGGGGCTCATGGGGAGTTGACTGCGATGATGATGTTTAAAGCGTATCATCATGAACGTGGCGAGATGCAGAGGCAGGAGATTATTATTCCGGATTCTGGGCATGGAACCAATCCGGCAACCGTTTCAATGGTCGGATGGAAAGTGATAGAAATTGCAAGTCAAAATGGGCGCGTGGATTTAGAGGCGTTGAAATCGGTAGTGAGTGATAAAACGGCGGGACTGATGATAACCAATCCCAATACGTTAGGCCTTTTTGAGCAAGATATTGCAAAAATAGCTGAAATAGTCCACTCGGCAGGGGGACTTCTCTACTATGATGGGGCTAACTCTAATGCGATTATGTGTAAAAGTCGGCCGGGGGATATGGGATTTGACGCGGTGCATTTGAATTTGCATAAAACTTTTTCCACGCCTCATGGTGGTGGTGGTCCAGGTGCTGGCCCTGTTGGGGTAAAAGCATTTTTGCAAAAATACCTTCCAACACCCAGAGCCATTTTTAATGGAGAGTGTTACGCATGGGACAGGTCACATGAGGCAACTTCCATTGGTAAAGTGAAGTCAATGTATGGGAATTTTGGTGTGGTACTAAGAGCGTATGCCTATATTCTAGCCCATGGGGAAGAGGGGCTAAAGCAGGTGACTGAGGATGCAGTCCTGAATGCCAACTATATCAAAGCGCGGTTAAAAGCACACTATCACATCGCTTTTGATGAGGTGTGCAAGCATGAGTTTGTCATCTCAGCTCAGGATAAAGTGAAAAATTTTGGTATATCGGCACTTGATATTGCAAAACGGTTGATAGACTTTAAAATCCATCCACCGACAATCTATTTTCCGCTGATTGTTAAAGAGGCGTTGATGATAGAGCCTACGGAAACCGAGAGTAAAGCACGTTTAGACGAGTTTATAGAGGTGATGATACAAATAGCAGAAGAAATAGAAAGCAGTCCTGAAATTTTACACTCTGCGCCGAACAGTTCAACGGTTGGACGGGTAGATGTGGTAAAGGCAGAACGGGATAAGAAACTGATATTTTGTGGGTGTGAAAAGGGCTAAGGTTTCGAGCCTGACTGTTAATGAAAATTTTGACACGGGGCTACGCCACACGGACAAAGAATGGGACTAATAAGGGATTAGTATAAATTTTTCTCTGCGCCTCTGTGTCAAATGTTTCCGTGAAAATCCAATCCTTTTCCGTGTGTAGCGAAGCTACCCGTGGTCGAGGGGTTTGATTTTGTGTTAATCTGTGAAATCAGTGGCAAATTATTTTAAATTTCCCAGTTTTCAAAAAATATGATAAAATGAAGTAAAAAAAGGTGAGGAGAGAAGATGAATTTAGCAAATTTAAAAAGTGTTGATAGAGAGATATATGATTTAATTGAATTAGAGCAAGAGCGTCAAGAGATGGGACTAGAGCTTATCGCTTCGGAAAATTTTGTTTCACCAGCCGTTTTAGAGGCAGTGGGAAGTGTTCTAACGAATAAATATGCAGAAGGCTACTCAGGGAAACGTTACTATGGAGGGTGCCATATCGTGGACAAGGTGGAAACTTTAGCCATTGAGAGAGCGAAAAAACTTTTTGGTGCAGAGTATGTCAATGTTCAGCCACATTCAGGGTCTCAAGCTAATATGGCGGTATACATGGCTCTGCTACAACCTGGGGATGTGGTTCTTGGAATGGACCTTTCTCATGGAGGGCATCTAACCCATGGTTCACCTGTAAACTTCTCAGGGAGTTTGTATAAATTTGAAGGCTACCAAGTGGATAGTGACTCAAAGCGCTTAAACTACGATAAAATTCGTGAAAAAGCTTTAGAAATTAAGCCGAAAATGATTGTGGCGGGGGCAAGTGCATACTCACGTGAGATTGATTTTAAAGCCATTTCTGAGATTGCAAAAGAGGTTGGGGCTCTGTTCATGGTGGATATGGCGCATATCGCGGGACTTGTGGCAGTAGGACTTCACCAAAATCCCATTACATTTGCAGATATTGTGACAACCACAACACATAAGACACTACGTGCCACACGTGGGGGAATGATTTTGACGAATAGTAAAGATATCGCCGCTAAATTCAATAAGACCATATTCCCTGGAATTCAAGGGGGGCCACTGCTTCACGCCATTGCAGGTAAAGCGGTAGCATTAGGAGAGGCGTTAAAACCTGAGTTTAAAACGTACCAAGAGCAAGTGGTAAAGAATGCTAGAGCATTTGCAGAAGAGCTTGTAAAAGAAGGATTTGATGTACTTACAGGGGGAACTGATAACCATCTCTTAATCGTTGATTTAAGAAGTTTTAAGCAGGCAAATGGAGAGAAGGTAACAGGGAAGTTAGCTCAAGATGAACTTGGAAAAGTTGAGATTACAGTAAATAAAAACTCTATTCCTTTCGACACTGAGAGCCCGATGGTAACAAGTGGTATTCGACTAGGAACACCGGCACTTACAACAAGAGGATTTGATGAAGAGGCTTTTAGAGAGGTAGCGAGACTGATTGCTAAAACCCTTAAAAATATAGGCTCTGAAGAGGTATACAAAGAGGTGAAAGAAAAAGTACAGGCACTGTGTAAAAAATACCCACTTTACAATAAATAATAGTTTGAAATTTCCTATTTAAAAATAACATAATATATATGGAGGTGATTAATGAAAAGATTTTGTATAATATTATTATTGGTAGCAATAACGGGGTTTACCTTTGCAGAGCGTGGAACACTCGTGAGTGATAATTGGTATAAAAGTAAAATTTATACGACCAGTATGTCTAATAAATACATTGAGAGTGTCAAGATTACTCCAGCTGCAAAAACATGGTGTATAAAGACTTTAGGGGCTCCTCAATATAATGTTAAAGCTTATCAGATAGTATATATTTCTGTTGATCATAGCGGAAAAGAAATTCCGGTTTCAGGTGTTGTATTGGTTCCTCAAACGAACTCTGATGCCCCTCTGCCTTTGCTGGTTTATCAACATGGTACCATTATTGATAACAGTGGAATGCCTTCAGGAATGGATAGTTCAGATGAAGCTAAGCTTTTGTTTGCAACTTTTGCCACACGTGGATATGTCGTAGCAATGACTGATTATGTTGGTTGTGGATTGGAAACAAGTGTTCCGAATGAATATCTTTATGCTGCTTCAGAAGCAGCAAATGGTGTAGATATTATTAAAGCGACCAGTCAACTTCTTCAAAAACTAAAAATGACAAGTTATTCTAAATTGTATGTGACAGGATATTCAGAAGGTGGGCAAGGAGCGTCGGCTTTATCTAGTTTAATCCAAGAGAATTACCCACAATATACCGTTCAAGCAGCAGCTTTAATGGAAGGTCCTTACAATATGACGGAACTTCTAAATTACTTTTTAAAACCAGGTGGCGTGACAAGTAGCGGTCGTTCATCAGGGTCAATAGTTTCAACGAAAGCCCTTTACTCATATAATAATATTTATAATTGGGGTGGAATGTCTAATATTTTCGTGCCGCCTTACGCTGTAAAGGTAAACAATATCTTTTCAAAATTAAACCCGAGTGTTCTTTCACTTGCAATGGCCTTTCCCGCTGATACTAGAAAAATGTTAACAAATGATTTTTATACGAGTGTACAGAGTGGTTCAGCAGGGATAGAGATTGCTTCAAATGACACAGATAATTGGGTACCTAAAATGAAAACGTATATAACGTCATCAAATGCGGATACATTAATTCCAGATACAGTGGCTTTAAATACGTATAATAAGATGAAAGCGGCAGGTGGAAACGTTGTTTTTCAGTACACGCCATTTCCTTTAGATCATTTACCTAATTTTTTACCCTCTTTAGTTCTAACGTGGGTAAATTTCAAAAATAATTAAAGTATATATTAGTAACTTGAAGAGTATGCGTTGTTGTGTAGTTAAAAAGCACAACTTGAGATTACAGTAAATAAAAACTCAATTCCTTTCGACACTGAGAGCCCGATGGTAACAAGTGGTATTCGACTAGGAACACCGGCACTTACAACCAGAGGATTTGACGAAGAGGCTTTTAGAGAGGTAGCGAGACTGATTGCTAAAACCCTTAAAAATATAGGCTCTGAAGAGGTATTCAAAGAGGTGAAAGAAAAAGTACACGCACTGTGTAAAAAATACCCTCTTTATAGATAATTAAGTCACATATCTAATAGAAGAAAACTCTTCTATTAGATATGTGACACTTTTTTTCATCTCAGTTATTTTACTTTTTCCTCAAAATCAGGTATAATTAAAAGTGAAATAGCCTATATATGGGCGTATATCAAACTATAAAGTGTGCAAAGCAGATGTATCATTAAACTCATTTAATTAAAAAAATCAATAATCATATATGGAAAAGGGTTCGTGTCATCGATATTAAAATCGGATGTAACGCAACTTTAAATAGTCTTTTTGGATTGAAAACACAGGGTTTTTTGAAAAAAAGAGTTTTCAATTATGAAATTTGAGTGAGTTTTTTTGTTTGTTAAATAATTCTTTACTTGATTTATCGGTAATTATTCGGTATAATTTATAGTGAGAATGCATTTTTGCAACTTTAAACAAAGGAGAGTAAACCAATGGGAATTATTGAAGGCGCAAAGAAAAAAGCCGCAGAGTTTTTTAGTAACTCACAAACAGCTAGAAATTTAGTGCTTAGCCAAGTAGTTAAATATCTAGAAAAAGATCCAGAGAAAAACGCTATGAAAATTTTTGAACTTTTGAAAAAGGGTGTAGATGATCCTGAGTCTAAAGATAGAGTAGACAAAGTGTTGAAATATTATAATGAAATGCCAGCAGTAAGAGAGTATATTAATAAAGTATTAACTAACACAAATTCAAATTGTTTGAAGAAATTCTTTACAAACTTCTTCGGAAACGCTACATGGTATGGAATTCCTAGACGTGAGCAAATGATGCTTGATCATGATGCAAAAATTCCTTTTATTATGTTAATTAGTCCAGCGATGCGTTGCAACTTGAAATGTACAGGGTGCTATGCAATGAATTATGATCCAAACGATGATATGCCAAAAGAAGAAGTGTTCAGAATTGTAAAAGAAGCCAAAGAGATGGGGATTTATATCTTTACCATTCTTGGAGGAGAGCCTTTCTTTACAGATTATTTAATTGAACTGTTCAGAGAGAATCAGGATGCGTATTTTATTACGTTTACAAACGGAACTTTATTTAATGATGAAGTAGCTGATGAGTTATCAAAACTTGGAAACTGTATGCCAATTTTCTCACTTGAAGGGTTTGAATCAGATACAGATCACAGACGTGGAACAGGTGTGTTTCAATCTGTTATGGATGGAATGGATATGCTTAAGAAACGTGGAGTTCCATTTGGAGTTTCTGCAGCAACAGGAAATCATAACGTTGAGACAGTAAGTTCGGAAGCGTTTGTTGATATGATTATGGATAAAGGTGCTCTAATGATATGGTATTTTGCATTTATGCCAATTGGTGATAATCCAAAAGGTACCATTGATATGATGTTAACACCAGAACAAAGAATATACATTGGAAGACGTGCAAGAGAGATTAGAAGTACAAAATCTATTTACACACTAGACTTCTTTAATGATGCACCATTTGTTGGAGGGTGTATTGCAGGTAAATTCTATTGCCATATCAATGCTAAAGGGGATTTAGAGCCATGTATCTTCTGTCATTTTGCAACAGAAAATGTTTTAAATAGACCTCTTATTGATTGTTTTAAAAACAACGAACTTTTCAAAGCAATCAGAAAAAGACAACCGTACAATGATAATTTATTGAAGCCTTGTATGATGGTAGATAATCCACACATGATACGAGAAATCGTTGCAGAATCAGGGGCTTATTCAACAGATGAAACGTCTGCTATGCAAATAAATGATGCTGAATTTATGGCAAAAATTGATAAGCATGCAGCAGAATTCACACCTTTTGCAGAAGCAGCATTTGAAAAAGACTTTAACGGAACTGGAAATTATAGACTTTCTAACTTTGAAAAAGGTAATGAAAAAAATGTTGGAAAAGATAACAGTGCGGAAGAGAAAAAAGAGCACGGACATGAATGCGGACACTGCGGTGGATGTGGTGGTCACGGGCACAATCATAAGTAAATAACTTAAGAGCTTACCGAAAGGTGGGCTCTTTTTTATTACAGCAAGAATATTTTTAGTGCGTTGGATTTTAAAAAATAGGTATGATGTGTATATTGTCTAATTTGTTAAAAAGAGTTTAGTGTACCACAGAAGAATCAAAGATAAATAGAGTAGAATATTTCCTGAAAATTAATATCGAATTTACTCTTATGTACAAAAATTTAAAAGAGTCCGTATTTTTATGATTTAGAGTAGATGTTGAGGAGCTAAAATAAAAAACAAAGGTATATTTATAATATAAATTAACTTTCAAGGAGGGAATATGAAAAAAGTATTATTTATCTTATTCGGAATGTTGGTTCTATCGCTCTCTCTATTTGCAGGTCAAGTAAATCAGTATAAATGCGTAAATCGTTCATTTCCTGAATCAGATATTTTTTATTTTCAATGTATTGTTGATAATTTATCTAGTCAAAATGTTACAATTGGAATAAAAGACGATGGTGGAGATGGACAAATACAGATTCCAGGAATAACTAAAAAAGTGTTACGTGGAGAAAATGATATTTTTGATGTCTATTGGTCATTGTGGACAGTATCTAATACTGATACCAATCATGCCGCATTTACAATTAATGGTAGAACTTATGGATATACTAATTTTCTTTCATTTCAAGCAAAGCAATATGATAAAAATATGCATTTTATTCAATATAATGAGTCAGCGCGTTATTATTATGGAGACTTTGAAGTGACTTTAAGTTCAGAAGGAAACACACTCAATATTACCATAAGAAACGCTGAAGATTCTCCCAATAAATCAATCATGTAACAAAAATTATAAGTTAAAAGTGTTACTCGTAGGTGAAGCGAGTAACATTTTTATTATTGTTAATATTTATTAGAAATGCTATAATTGAAAAAGAAAATATAAAGGAGATATTATGAATAAAAAAGGCATTAAAATTGCTGGACATATTGTATTGCTGATACTTTTTATCTGGTCAATTAGGTATTTCTTTTCAATCCACTATGTGACATATGGGTGGATAATGGTTTTAGCAACACTCTATATTATCATCAAGATTGTGAGAATATTTTTGAAAGATGAATAATATGGAGGTGTTTAAATTTTTAAAGGGAAATATCCTGCTGGTTATAACCCTGATTTTGATGATTTTGACTTCATGCCTTGTAAGACCTAATTTTCATGCCATCAATTTTCAAGTGCTCTTTATCCTGTTTGACTTAATGTTGATATCATCTGTTTTAGAAAGATATGGACTTTTAAAAGCCCTTTCGCTTCAAATTGTAACTAAGTTTAATTCACAACGTAAACTTAGCGTAGCGATGATTTTGTTAACAGCCCTTTTTGCTATGCTTTTTACCAATGATGTAGCCCTCTTTGTTGTAATTCCACTAACCATTGTAATATATAAAAATATTGGGAAAAATCCCATTCGTTTGGTGGTTTTAGAGGGGTTAGCTGCCAATATTGGGGGAAGTTTTTCACCTCTTGGAAGCCC
>Ga0247844_1008185_pt1 | contig 11477 bp, 1 predicted proteins | sample LaCtaG_FD_192421 | JGI IMG/M metagenome (GOLD analysis project Ga0247844, IMG submission 192421) | Freshwater microbial communities from meromictic Lake La Cruz, Castile-La Mancha, Spain - LaCruzMarch201714.5m_1 | ecosystem: Environmental > Aquatic > Freshwater > Lake | place: Spain: Castile-La...
CGCCTTAAGCTTCGGTCGGCGGCCGCGCGCCAATCCGACCATTTGGGAACGATGGAGGACGCCCATCGCGCGATGGGCGCGGCAGCGCCTTTCGAAAATCATGGGTAGGGATGCCGCGCCGTCGGGGTCCGATTTTCGCGGCGAAGCCGCCCTTGTTTCCTAACGCCCTCGAAAACAAAACCGACTCCCGCTTGGCAAAAACAAATATAAAAATGCAAAGATAACAGAAAAGGGGTCAGGCCTTGCTCATTGACATTTCAACAGTAAGACAAGTTCTCGATGCAAGGGTCGAGCATCTACGCGCGGAAAAGGGGTCAGGCCTTGCTCGTTGACATTTTCAACAGTAAGACAAGTTCTCGATGCAGGGGAGTCGAGCATCCAAGCGCTGACATAGGCAGACTTGGCTTGAATCCCAGAGGTAAAGATTCTGAAAGAGCCATCCGCTGCTGGCGGGGCGTTCGCACCTAAAAAAACCTGCCAAGGCGAAGTTTTTTTCAGGCAAAGCAGCACATATGTCAATAGGCAAGGCCTGACCCCTAATTCCTGACCCTCAACCCCCCTGTCCCCCAGAACGGCGCGTTCGCGCCTTAAGCTTCGGTCGGCGGCCGCGCGCCAATCCGACCATTTGGGAACGATGGAGGACGCCCATCGCGCGATGGGCGCGGCAGCGCCTTTCGAAAATCATGGGTAGGGACGCCGCGCCGTCGGGGTCCGATTTTCGCGGCGAAGCCGCCCTTGTTTCCTAACGCCCTCGAAAACAAAACCGACTCCCGCTTGGTAAAAACAAATATAAAAATGCAAAGAACACAGAAAAGGGGTCAGGCCTTGCTCGTTGACATTTCTAACAGTAAGACAAGTTCTCGATGCAAGGGAGTCGAGCATCCATGCGCGGACAGAGGCAGACTCGGCTTGGATCCCAGCGGTAGAGATTCTGAAAGAGCCATCCGCTGCTGGCGGGGCGTTCGCACCAAAAAAAACCTGCCAAGGAGAAGTTTTTTTTCAGCCGAAGCAGCACATATGTCAATAGGCAAGGCCTGACCCCTAACTTGGCAAAAACAAAACAAAAGTGCAAAAGAAAATCAGAAAAGGGGTCAGGCCTTGCTCATTGACATTTCAACAGTAAGACAAGTTCTCGATGCAAGGGAGTCGAGCATCCAAGCGCGGACACAGGCAGACTCGGCTTGAATCCCAGCGGTAAAGATTCTGAAAGAGCCATCCGCTGCTGGCGGGGCGTTCGCACCTAAAAAAACCTGCCAAGGCGAAGTTTTTTTCAGGCAAAGCAGCACATATGTCAATAGGCAAGGCCTGACCCCTAACCCGAACTCCTCGATATCCGCCTCGCCCGCCACGAGGACGGTTTCAAGCCCATGGTCCTCCAGGGCACTGCCGCGCTGCCACTCTTTCGACGCCGGATTCGCCTCGCGCGCCAACCTCGCCCTGCTCACAGAGCGTGGCTATTTATACATCGTCAACATCATGTGCAGCAGCCGCAGCAAGTCTGCCGACTCTTTTGAAAAAGAGACCCTCGAAGCCCTGCCCGGACGCTCCGATGCCCAGCCTGTGGAGGTGAAAAAAATCACCGATCCCGAGGACACCGCGAGCCATTTTGTCTTGGGCCACAGCGCCCAGCGCCGCCTCAAGGAGGAGTCCATGGTTTCCAGCGCCAAGAAGCGAGTCCTCGCCGCCGCCGCTCTCGGCAAGAGCATCGAAAAGGGCGTTTTCAAACGCGCCGCTTGCGCGATTGGCGGCGTCCCTGCCCTCTAAGTCGAAGGGCACGGCCGCGCTTCCACTCTTCCAGCAGTCCATCGAAAAGAGATCCCAATCCCCTGCGCCGCCCCCCCGACCAATACCCCGAAAATACCCCGAATAATTAATCGCTTTAGCGTTGACAGGCCTCATCCTCTTGCCCCTCGACCGCGCCATGCTCCACACCAACCCACACCTCTTTTTCCTAGCCCCTCCCCTCTCGCAGCCAGCAAACAGGCGCTTAGGGACCACTTCTGGGTTGTCTCGCGAAAACAAAAAAATCGCGCCATGGCAAAAGTTTTTCCCGAAATCCACCGCTGCCAACGCCGGGAGAAAATACTCCCCGCTCTTTTTCTGAACACGGAACTTTGAAAATGTCCTTCACTCCTCTGGTCTCCTGCTGCCTCTCCGATACGCAAGCCCCATCCCTCTGGGCTCTCCGTTTTATAGACCCCGCGAAGCTCCCAGCAGCCTGATGTAGAAATCACCGTTTCGATCACAATCCCATGCCCGCCCGACTTTCCAGCACCCCGACCGCACGACTCGATCGCCTGTCTGATCCCGCCAATCCTGGCCCCGCAGCCGACCACGCCCTTTCTTTCTTCTCAAACAATCCGCAGCCCGCAGCCCAAAATCATCCATCCGTCATGACCCGTCTTCCATCTTCCGTCTTCCGTTTTCTTCCGTGCTCCCTGCTCCTCGCGGCCCTCGCCTTGCTCCTCGCCGCGCTCCCGGCCTTCGCCAGCACCACCTTCACCAACCGCACCACGGCGAATGGACTGGGAGCCAACAATGTTCGCGGCGTCTTTGCCGAGGGCACCACGGTCTATGCAGCCACCAGCGGTGGGCTGAGCATCTCCACCAATGGGGGAGGGAACTTTACCACCCGCACCACAGCGGATGGGCTGGGAGACAACTTTATTCGCGGCGTCTACGCCGAGGGCACCACGGTCTATGCAGCCACCCAAGGCGGGCTGAGCATCTCCACCAATGGGGGAGGGAACTTTACCAACTACACCACGGGGAATGGACTGGGAAACAACACTATTAGCGGCGTCTACGCCGACGGCACCACGGTCTATGCAGCCACCGAAGGCGGCCTGGGCATCTCCACCAATGGGGGAGGGAACTTTACCAACTACACCACGGCGAATGGACTGGGAACCAACGATGTTAAGGGCGTCTACGCCAACGGCACCACAGTCTATGCTGCCACCTTCGGTGGTCTGAGTATCTCCACCAATGGGGGAGGGAACTTTACCACCCGCACCACGGCGGATGGACTGGGAAACAACATTGTTCGCGGCGTCTACGCCGAGGGCACCACAGTCTATGCAGCCACCATCGGTGGTCTGAGCATCTCCACCAATGGGGGAGCGAACTTTACCACCCGCACCACGACGGATGGACTGGGAAGCAACACTGTTCAAGGCGTTTACGCCAACGGCACCACGGTCTATGCAGCCACCAACACCGGACTGAGCATCTCCACCGATGGGGGAGCGACCTTTACCACCAGCAACACGACGAATGGACTGGGAGCCAACAATGTTCTTGGCGTCTATGCCATCGGCACCACGGTCTATGCAGCCACCATCGGTGGTCTGAGCATCTCCGTCCCCTCCATCTCCGCCACCCCCACCAGCCTCGGCAATTTCACCACCTCCGTAGGCAACGCCTCCGCCTCCCAATCCTTCACCGTCAACGGCACCGCCCTCACCGATGCCATCACCGTCACCGCACCCGCCGACTTCCAGGTTTCCACGGATGACTCCACATTCTCCTCCAGCCTCACCCTCGGCATCACCAGCGGCTTCATCGAGAGCGTTTACGGCGGCAACTTCACCACCGCCTCGGGCAAAATCTGGGAGGTAGGCAACGGTCAGGAATTTCCGAACCCTGAAGCCTTCGCGGCCATCACCAGCAACGGCTCCGTTGTCACTTGGGGCTCTGCCGCCAAAGGCGGGAACTCCAACGCCGTCGCCGGAAACCTCACCTCCAATGTCACGGCGGTCTATTCGACGGCTTCCGCCTTCGCCGCGCGGAAGACCGACGGCTCGTTGGTGACTTGGGGAAGTGGAGGCGCTGCGAGGATGGAGATGACAGAGGGATTCCCGCCGGGTGGCACCTCCACCTCCGTCGCCAGCTACCTCACCTCCAATGTCACGACGGTGTATTCGACTAAATTCGCGTTCGCCGCGCTGAAGTCCGACGGTTCGGTGGTCACTTGGGGCGATGGCTCCTGGGGCGGAAACTCCACCGCCGTCGCCGGGAATCTCACCTCCAATGTCACGGCGGTGTATTCGACGACCGGAGCCTTCGCCGCGCGGAAGACCGATGGCTCGGTGGTCACTTGGGGCAGTGCCGTCACTGGCGGAAACTCCACCGCCGTCGCCGGGAACCTCACCTCCAATGTCACGGTGGTGTATTCGACGCAATACGCCTTCGCCGCGCGGAAGACCGATGGCTCCGTGGTCACTTGGGGCAGTGCCGCCGAGGGCGGAAACTCGACCGCCGTCGCCGGGAACCTCACCTCCAATGTCACGGCGGTCTATTCGACCACATCCGCCTTCGCCGCGCGGAAGAGCGATGGCTCGTTGGTGACTTGGGGCAGTGCAAGCCACGGCGGAAACTCCACCGCCGTCGCTGGGAACCTCACTTCCAATGTCACGGCGGTGTGTGCGACCGAAAGGGCCTTCGCCGCGCTGAAGTCCGACGGTTCGGTGGTCACTTGGGGCGGTGCGGATTGGGGCGGGAACTCCACCTCCGTCGCCGGGAACCTCACCTCCAATGTCACGGCAGTCTATTCGACTCAATACGCCTTCGCCGCGCGGAAGACCGACGGCTCCGTGGTCACTTGGGGCGGTCTCACATACGGCGGGAACTCCAGCGCCGTCGCCGGGAACCTCACCTCCAATGTGACGGCAGTCTTTTCGACTCAAGTCGCGTTCGCCGCGCTGAAGACCGACGGCTCCGTGGTCACTTGGGGCTATGACTCCGGGGGCGGAAACTCCACCACCGTTGCCGGGAACCTCAGCTCCAATGTCACGGTCGTCTACTCGACTCAATCCGCCTTCGCCGCGCTCAAGACCGATGGCTCCGTGGTCACTTGGGGCTCTGCCGCCAGTGGCGGCACCGGTGGACCCGCAAACATCGGCGCGTCCGCCGTGCCGTCGACCCTCTACACCCGCATTGCGCCCACAGCGCCCGTCGGCTCTGTCTCCGGCAGCATTACCCTCACGAGCCCCAACGCCGCTCCGCAGTCCGTCGCCCTCTCCGGCACTGTTCTGGCCGTGATCACCCCCTCCGTTTCCAGCCTTGGCAACTTCACCACCCCCACCGGCACCGCCTCCGCGTCCCAAAGCCTCACCGTCAACAGCAATAACCTCACCGCAAACATCACCGCCACAGCCCCGGCAGGCTTCGAAATCTCCACGGACAACACCTCGTTCTTCTCCACCCTCGAAATCCCCGAAAGCGGCGGCAATGTCACGGATACCCCCCTCTACGCCCGCATCTCCGCCAGCACCCCCACCGGGCCCGTCTCCGGCAACCTCACCCTCGCCAGCACCAATGCGATCACCAAAACCGTTGCCCTCAGCGGCACCGCGCTCGCCGTGATCACCCCCTCCGTCGCCAGCCTCGCCAATTTCACCACCTTCCCGGGTTCCCCTTCCAATGCCCTATCCCTCACCATCAACGCCTCCGGCCTCATCGCCCCTGTCACGGCCACCGCGCCAGCCGGCTTCCAGGTTTCCACGGACAACTCCTCGTTCTCCTCGAGCCTCTCGCTTCCGCAACCCGGCGGCTTCATCGAGAGCGTTTACGGCGGCAATTTCACCACCGCCTCCGGCAAAATCTGGTCCATAGGCAACGGTCAGGAATTTCCAAATATTGGAGCCTTCGCTGCCGTCACCATCAACGGCTCCGTGGTCTCCTGGGGGGATAGCTCCAATGGGGGAAACTCCGCCGCCGTCGCCGGGAATCTCAGCTCCAATGTCACGGCCGTCTATTCGTCCGCTCTCGCCTTCGCCGCGCTCAAATCCGACGGCTCCGTCATCACCTGGGGCCATAACATCTTCGGCGGGAACTCCACCTCCGTCGCCGGGAGCCTCAGCTCCAATGTCACAGCGGTCTCTTCGAGTTACTATGCCTTCGCCGCGCTCAAATCCGACGGCTCCGTGGTCACTTGGGGCGGTCCCACATACGGCGGAAATTCCACCGCCGTCGCCGGAAATCTCACCTCCAATGTCACGGCGGTCTATTCGACGAACCAAGCCTTCGCCGCGCTCAAGACCGACGGCTCCGTGGTCACTTGGGGCGATTCCAACTCCGGCGGAAATTCCAGCGCCGTCGCTGGAAATCTCACCTCCAATGTCACGGCGGTGTATTCCAATCTGCAAGCCTTCGCCGCGCGGAAGTCCAATGGCTCCGTGGTCACTTGGGGCGATTCCATCTCCGGAGACTCGAGTGCGGTCGCCGGGAGCCTCACCTCCAATGTCTCGGCCGTCTATTCGACTGCCTCTGCTTTCGCCGCGTTGAAGTCCAATGGCTCGCTAGTCACTTGGGGCGATCCCTCCAACGGCGGGGATTCCAGCACCGTCGCCGGAAATCTCACCTCCAATGTCACCGAAGTGTATTCGACAGAAAAAGCCTTCGCTGCGCGGAAGACCGACGGCTCGGTGGTCACTTGGGGCGATGCCGCCGTCGGCGGGGACTCCACCGCCGTCTCTGGCAACCTCACCTCCAATGTCACGGTCGTGTATTCGACGACCGGAGCCTTCGCCGCCCTCAAAGACGACGGCTCGGTGGTGACTTGGGGCCATGTCACCGACGGCGGGGACTCCGCCGCCGTCTCTGGGAACCTCAGCTCCAATGTCACGGCAGTGTTTTCAAATTACTTTGCTTTCGCCGCGCTCAAGACCGACGGCTCGGTGGTCACTTGGGGCAATGCAGGCTTCGGCGGAGACTCCAGCGAAGTCGCCGAGAGCCTCACCTCGAATGTCACGGCGGTGTATTCGACTCAACTCGCCTTTGCCGCTCTCAAGGATGACGGCTCGGTGGTCACTTGGGGCAATGCCGGTGGTATTGATGGTCCGGCAAATATCGGTGCCGCAGGCACATTGCCAGCCACTCTCTACATCCGCATCGCGCCGTCGATGCCTGAAGGCCCCGTCTCTGGCAACCTCACGCTCGTCTCCGCCTACGCCACCACACAAAACATCACCCTCTCCGGCACCGTGGCCACCACCCTCTACTGGCTCGGCTCCACTGGCACCTCCTGGACCGACTCCAACAACTGGTCCACCGATTCCGCCGGAAGCTCACCCACCGATTTCGCGAGTGGTTCCCAAATTTTCTTCTCTGCGATTGGCACCGACTTCGCCACCACCAGCCTCGGCGGCGATCAAACCATCCGCTCCCTCGAGATCAATGCGTCCGGCCCTGTGGGCATCTCCGGCGGCAATCTCACGATCGACTCCGCCTCCGCTCAGGCCATCACCGTCTCCGCGGGCAGCCTCACCCTCTCCGCCCCGCTCGCCCTCGCCGGAAATGCCACCACCCTTGTGGCTAACGATCCCGTATCGCTCGCCTCGATCACCGGCGCCAGCGGCCTCGTGACCGATGGCACCTCCACCATCACCGTCCAAAACCGTGTCTGGGTCTCCGAACTCGGCGGCTCGCTCGATGTCCAATCCGGCACCTTGCAGCTCGCGGACGGCCTCTCCAGCGGCGTCGGCACCTCGAACGAAACCATCTCTGTCAACGCCTCTGGCATCCTCAGCGCCACCACCACCGTCAATGTCGGCTACGATGGAGACAACAACTCCCTCGCCGCCGCCTCGGGTGGAACAGTCACCGCCCCCGCGATCTGGATCGGCGGCCTCGCTGGCGCGGACTTCAACTCCGCCACTGCCAGCGGTGCAGGCTCGAGCCTCGTCTCCATCTCCTCCACCGCCGTCGGCTACGCCGGGTCGAACAACACGCTCGTGATTTCAAAGGGTGCCACTTCCGGCGGCACCTCGGCCGCGATCATCATCGGCCTGGAATCCACGGCCAACAACAACACCGGCACCGTCACCGGCGCGAATTCCACCTGGAGCACCACCGACGCCTTCATCGTCGGCAACAACGGCACAGCCAACACCCTCGCCATCGAGAATGAAGGCCGCGTCCTCACCGCCAACGCCGACTTCCAGATCGGCTTCAATGCGGGATCGAACAACAACGCGCTCACGATCGACGGCTCACTTCTCACAAACAACGGCACCCTCTATCTCGGCAACTCCGGCGCAGGCAACACGCTCACGATCTCCAATGGCGGCAACCTCACCATCCGCAACGGCCGCATCGGCGACAACACCGCAAGCTCAAACAACACCGCCACCATCACCGGCGCAGGCTCGGTCTGGAACAATACCGGCGCGCTCCGCGTGGGTAACACCGGCTCGAACAACGCACTCACCCTCACCAGCGGCGGCCTCGCCCGGGTTGGAGGCAGCTTCTTCCTCGGCCATGGCGTCGCCTCGGCCAACAACCTCATCACCGTGAACGGCACAAGCTCCCTCCTGCAGGCGGGCGACCTCACCGTGGGCACCGACGGCTCCTCAAATATCCTCGCCATCACCAACGGCGGCAACGCCACCTTCACCGGCTCGCTCGCCATCGGCTACAACGCCGCATCGGCGAACAACACGGCCGCTGTCTCCGGCATCGCCTCGATTCTCACCGCCGAAAACATCCAGATCGGCTCGGGCGCGAACAACAAACTCCTCGTCGCCGACTCGGGCGCCGTCGCCACCGGCAACATCGCCCTCGTCGGCACCAACGCCATCCTCCAAATCGGCGACGGAGGCCCCGCAGGCACCCTCTCGCTCATCGGCTCGATCATCACCTCCGGCACAGCCTCAGGCCGCGGCATCGTGTTCAACCACTCGGACTCCGCCTACACCTTCGGCCTCCCGGTCACCGGCGACATCTCCGTCCTCCAATCCGGCTCCGGCACCACCATCCTCACCGCCGACTACTCCTACACCGGCACCACCACAGTGACCGCCGGCACGCTCCAGCTCGGCAACGGCGGCGACACCGGTTCCCTCACCGGCACCATCCTCAACTACGGCACCCTCGCCATCGACCGCTCGGACAGCGTGACCGTTTCCTCCGACATCGGCGGCAACGGCACCTTTGAAAAACTCGGCTCCAACACCCTCACCCTCACCGGCAACAACACCTCCACCGGCGCGATCACCATTTCCGCGGGAACGCTCCAAATCGGCTCGGGCGGCACCACCGGCTCCATCACCAACAACATTCTCAACAACGCCGCCCTCGCGTTCAACCGCTCGGATGACACCTCCTACTCGGCCATCATCAGCGGCATCGGCAGTGTTGAAAAACTCGGCGTAGGCACGCTCACCCTCACCGGATCAAACACCTACACCGGCACCACCACGATCTCCGCAGGCACGCTCCAACTCGGCAATGGCGGCACCTCCGGTTCCCTCGCCGGCGACATCGTCAGCAACGCCGTCCTCGCCATCGACCGCTCCGACGACCTCGTGATCTTGAACTCCATCACCGGCACCGGCTCCATCCTCAAGCTCGGCAACAACACGCTCACCTACAACTCGACCAACATCCAGATCGCCACCACCATCGACGCCGGCACCCTCCGCGTCACCGGCACGGCGGGCGCGGTGACCATCAATAGCGGCGGCACCCTCGCGGGCAACGGCACCGTCGGAAATATCCTCGTCAACACAGGCGGCATCCTCTCGCCCGGCAACAGCATCGCCACCCTCAACACAGGCAACCTCACCCTCTCCGCTGGCGCCGTCTTCAACTGGGAAACCAATTCTGTCAACGGAACCCCCGGCACGGATTGGGATGAAATCAATTCCACCGGCTCCCTCGACATCACCGCCAACTCCACGGCTCCTGTCGCCTTCAATGTGACCGCCCTCGGCAACGCCACGCTCGAAGGCGTCAAGACCGCCCAGTGGGTCGTCGGCACCTTCCCCGGCGGCATCAGCGGCTTTGACAAATCCGCCTTCACCGTCAACGCCTCCGGGTTCACCGCCGCCACCGGCTCATTCTCCATAGGCCTCGGCGCGGGCAACAACACACTCGTCCTCAACTACGCCACAGCCGAAGTGTTCCCGTCCGTCTCCAGCCTCGGCAACTTCACCAACACCTACGGCACGCCCTCGGCATCCCAGTCCTTCACGGTCAACGGCACACAACTCCTCGGCGACATCCTCGTCACCGCCCCGTCGGATTTCCAAGTGTCCAGCGACAATGCGACCTTCACCTCGAACATCACATTCACACAGGTCTCAGGCAATGTGACCGACGCCCTCGTCTATGTCCGCACCAGCGACACAGCGAACGCCGGCCTTGTCAGCGGCAACCTCTCGGTAGAGAGCGAGGACGCCACCACCAAGTTCGTCGCCCTCAACGGCACCGTGACCCCGCTGCCGCTCTCGGCCAATATCACGCGCCAGCCGATCCAAACTCGCGCCGGCAGCCCGATCACTTCCAGCCCGACCTCCAACCAGCCGCTGGTCGTGAGATTCACCTCCAATGGCACCGCCCTGGGCAACGCGACCGTCACCGCCGTGATTAATTCCGGCAACTTCACCGTCAACTCGACCACATCGGTCACGACGGATTCCAACGGCAACGCGACCTTCTCGAACCTCGTCCTCACCCAGGCCGCCGCCGGTTACACGATCACCTTCACCGGTAACAAAACCAACTACGCAACCGCAAACGCCACCTCGGTCCAGTTCCCGATCATCGCCTCCAACGCTGCCAACGCGACCCTCACCACCGCGCCCGGCAACGCCACCTACGGCTCGTCCCTCACCCCCGCCGCCGTCGTGACCCTCAGCGACCTCTACGGCAACCCGGTCTCGAACACGAACATCACGGCATCGCTGAACTCCGGCAGCTTCACCTCGACCTCAAACACCACGCTGCGCACCGCTGCCAATGGCACGGTGACCTACTCGAACCTCGTCCCAGCCCAGGCGGGCAACTTCACCGTGATCTTCGACCCCGCCGCCGCCGGCGTGGCCAATGCCACGGCGAGTGTTTCCGTCGCCACCGCCAACCTCACCATTGATGTCAGCAGCGCGAACGGCACCGCCAGCCTCACGATCCCGACACCGACCACCGCGCCGCAGCTCACCGGCCTCGTGCTCTCGGACAACTCGACCTCGATCCTCGGAGCCACCACCACCTACACCTCGACGAACAACACGACGGTCGCCGGGGTTTACCCGAACGCACTCGGCGTGCAAACCAACGGCCCCGCCGCCGCAAATTACAACATCACCCAAAATCGCGGCACCCTCACCATCACCGCCGGCAACGCCACCGCGCTCACCGAACTCGCCGCCCCCACCACCACCGAGGCCGGACGCCCGATCGAAGGTGTAAACCTCGACACCTTCGTGCCAGAGCCTCCCGCTGTGGTTGTGGAAGACGAATTCGGCAACCCTGTCTCCGGCATCACCGTCAACGCCACCCTCTCGACCAACCCCGGCAACGCCACACTCAACGGCACTACCTCCCTCAACACCGACGGCAATGGCACCGCCGTGTTCAACGACCTCGTCATCACAAAATCAGCCGACGGCTACAAACTCTCGTTCTCCGCCACCGGTCTCACCGACCTCGTGACCGAAGAGTTCAACATCGAGCCCGCCTCGGCCCACGACATC
>Ga0247844_1008188_pt1 | contig 11476 bp, 15 predicted proteins | sample LaCtaG_FD_192421 | JGI IMG/M metagenome (GOLD analysis project Ga0247844, IMG submission 192421) | Freshwater microbial communities from meromictic Lake La Cruz, Castile-La Mancha, Spain - LaCruzMarch201714.5m_1 | ecosystem: Environmental > Aquatic > Freshwater > Lake | place: Spain: Castile-La...
AACAACGACAATCGTAGTTCCTAAGATAAGATAATCAAAAAGTAGTTTCAAACTTGTAAGATCAAATCCTAATTCCCTTTTAAATAAGGAAGATAATAGAAGGGACAAAAAGATAAGCGCGGCCGACATCAACGCCCAAAAACCAACTCTATTGGCAAGATGACTTAACCTTTCTTGTAATGGAGTAGGATCTACTGTTGCAGAAAGTTCAGATCTCAATTTTCCATATTCAGTTTTGTCTCCCACCAGTGTCACTTCCATAGTTCCACGGCCATCTGCGACTAAAGTACCAGCTCTTAATTGTGAGTCTTGCGAAACATTTTTTGATATAGGAAGTGATTCACCCGTTAAAGTTGATTCATCAATTTGTACGTCAATACCAGAAAGGAGCACTCCATCTGTGGGTAATTTATGTCCTGCTTCAAATTCAACAATATCTCCAACTACTAATTCATAAGCTGATATCTCTTGAGGTATGCCCTCTCTAATAACTCTTACCTTGAAGGATTCCTTTTCAATCTGCAAACTCTTAAATTGAACTTGAGAACGCCAATGGTTATAAGAAGTAATAAACACAGCAACAAAAACGGCAAATAAAATTGAAATTCCATCTACGTACTTACCATCACCAAAATAAGCAATAATAAGAATGATAATGGCTGCGATCATTAAAATTATTAACGTGCGATCTTCAAGGCCTTCTTTAATAATTTGCCAAAGATTCTTGCCTTTAATTTCAGTTAGATGATTTGAACCATTTTTTAATCTACTTTGAATAACTTCATGTGCCGTCAATCCTGTAAAATTTTTGGACCTGTCTAAGTTCAATTAAGCCTCCTTAGGTAAAGAAGCCGAATAGAAATAAAGAGGCATAAAGTAATTAAACTTTGCGAATAAATGATAGATCTCGTGTCGATAACTCCTCGGCGAAAACTTGAAAATCGACTAAAAGCACTCGTGTAATCTAAAATTTCTCTAAGTAGTCCAGGCCCAAGAGTTTCTGTCGATTTTCCTAGTAACCAAAAAACTAATAGAATAATAAATGACAGTGTCGCAGCCCCAACTTGATTTGATGTTAAAGTTGAGGTTAAAAGTCCTACTGCAAGAAAAAATGAACCCATACAAATTAGGCCTAAATATCCACCCAAAATAGGCCCTGGATCAGGTTGACCTATTCGACTTAAAATCAATGGATAAGCTAGTGTCGGAAGTAACATAATAATAAGAAATGAAACCGAAGCGAGATATTTAGAAAGAATAATAAGCATTTCGCTAATGGGATCAGTAAGAAGAACTTCCAGTGTTCCAAGCTTTAATTCTTCCGCAATAAGTCTCATCGTTAAAAGTGGAATAACAAAAATGAGTAATATTGCCATGCTATTAAAAACATTATCTAAATTTGCAGCACCACCATCTTTAAGAGATGTTACAAATAAATAACCATTCCCAATAAGAAATACGGCCCACACTAAATAGCTCATGGGAGAATATAAATAGGCTTGCACTTCACGAATAAATAAAGATTTAAACTGATGCCACCCGTTCATAGGTTTTTCTTTTGGTTTTTATCTGTAAGTTTGGCAAAAATTTCTTCTAAACTTATACTTTTAAGAGAAAACTCTATAATACTTGCACCCGCAATAACTAGCTCATTGGAAATTTCACTTCGCACTTCTGTATCAATGAGATTTTTCCCTCTTAAATTTAACCGTATTGTTGAATCAATATTTTTTTCCTCTAAATCAAGATCAAATTTCTGCATAAGCGAGTTAATTTTATTTAGAATCGAATTTGTGTCACCTAAGAGTTCAACAGTGAGGTAATGAGAATTTACTTGGTTAGTTAATTTTTTAGTCTCGCCACTCAATAAAACTTTTCCACGATCGACAATGATCACGCGATCGCAAACGGCCTCAACTTCAGACAAAATATGAGTAGAAAAAAGAACAGTTCTATCTTCTCCCAATTTTTTAATTAGAGTGCGAATATCTCTCATTTGGTTAGGATCTAGTCCTACCGTTGGTTCATCTAAAATAAGTACTTCTGGATTGTGAATCAACACGGCGGCAAGACTAACTCTTTGACGAAACCCTTTAGATAATTGTCCAATAATTCTTTTTTGTACTTCTGATAAATTACAAAACTCTAGAGCTTGATTAATTTGTGCTACCCTCTCGTTAGCAGGAACACCTTTAATGGAAGCACGGTAATCTAAGTATTCTCTGACCCGAAGTTCCATATAGAGTCCGGGATTTTCTTGTAAATATCCTAGACGCCGTCTTACTTCGACAGAATCATTGGCCACATCAAAACCTGCAATCTGGGCACTGCCTGCACTAGGAGTAAGGTAGCCAGATAAGATCCTCATTATGGTAGATTTTCCCGCTCCATTTGGGCCAAGTAGACCTAAAATTTGACCTTTTGTGGCAGTAAAAGAAACATCGTTTACCGCATTTAAATTTCCATATTGCTTCTGTAAGTTGTTCACCTGAATCATAATTTTATACCATGTCTAAATGAATTAAGGTTTTGCTCCAAAACGGTTTGCCATTTGCCTAATGTCAAACCAATCTGTTCCACCAGTAGGAAAGGTAATACTGTCTACTTTTAATTTAGATACCGCTTCTAGTGCGGCCAAATTTGATCCCCCACTTCCTGCTAAGGCGCGCGTTTTTGATCGTTTGATTTGTCCTTCTGATTGCGCTTGGGCCATAATACCTTTTGCTTTAAGCTCATCGCGGTACAAATTAGCTTCTGCTTTTATTTTTGCTACATACTTATCTGCTTCTGCTTTTACTCGTAAAAATTCTGCTTCAGCATTGGTCTCAATAAGTTTTACTTGCTTGCTTGTTTCTAATTTAATGACCTCAACCTTTGCTTTTTCAACAGCAGCACGTGCCTGTGCTTTATTAAGCTCTCCCTCTTGATCAGCTAATTTTTTATCTTTGATTTTTTGTTCATATTTAGGTTCAAATTCTACATCTTGGATCATGATGCTTACTGCTTCTAAAGACCTCGGGCCTAAAACTGCTTGAAGACTTTCAAGGGCCTCTTTTGATTTGGCGTCCCTTGTAGCTGAATCATAAAATTGCTCTGCTCCCATTGTGCCAAACACAGCACGTAATCTATCTTTTGCCAACGACTTTAAAACACTTAAGTGGCCGTCCCCTGATCCTGAATCTTGCAGCACTTTGTAAGCACTCCCATTTTTTATTTTGTAAAAAATATGTAGATCAAGCATGACTCTATCACCATCACTAGATTGAACAACTAGTCCATCTTCTCCTAAGAGCGAACGGTGCCTGGGATCTTTCGTCATCTCTACTCTTCTTACTCGAGAAGGAAAAATGTTCCATTTATGTAATAGTGGCAATCCAAAGTGCCAACCAGGCCCAAAATCCTGTGCAACTATTCCTTTGTCACTAAAAATAGAAAAATTGTTAACTTTTACTCCCACTTGATCTGGCGCTATATGAATAATAGAAACCATTAAAAATAAAGCACAAAAAAGAGTGATAATAAAAATTTTGTTCTTATGATTTTTCATTTACTTTCCCCCTGCAGTAGTTCTTGATGGCCCATCCACGACTGTGGAACTATTTTTTTGATTAGAAATTGGCTCTAACAGGGATGCAGGATTTTGCACGACTCGATATTGTCCCACTCGCCCATCTTGAGTAAATGGAACACCTACAAAATTAATTTTTTCTAGTTGTTTGGTGTATTCAAGAGCTACTAAATTTACTCCGCCAACTCCCGAAAGCGCTGAAGCTGATTGTCTTAAAGACTCGGCATCAGCTAGTCCCATAGCAAGCTGACCTTCCGCCTGCTTTAATGTCGTCACAAGTGAGGAATCTGCTTCTAAGCGAATTTTTTGAGCATGCCCAACGGCCTCCGCTTTTGTTCTCTCTGCTTCTCCCTCAGCTGTTGCTTTTTTTGCTTCAGCTGCAAATTCGGCATCGGCAACTTTCTTCTTTTGTTCTTGAAGAGCAAGTCTTGCTTTTGCTTGTTCTTCTTCAACTTCTTGGTCGGCCAGTTTTTTCTTTTTAATTACTTCTTCATATTCTTTGTAAAACCTAAATTCTTCTGGAACGACTGCAATAATTTCAATTCCCTTTTCCTTTAGTTCCTTATTTAGCTCCTCCACAATCGTTTGCGCTTTTTCATTGCGAAGACTAGCATCATAAATTTGTTCAGTAGTAAGCTTGCCAAACTCTCTTGCACCCATGGCACGCACTGATGACCTAATCCAAAGCTCACCGAAAGAATTATTTAGTCCGGAACTTTTAACAACTTCTGCGGCTTTTGATGAAATGAGCCTATAAGTAACTTGAGTATCCATTGAAACGTTACTTCCATCGGAAGTTTTTATTTTAACAGCATCGCCTCCTCTAAAAGAATTACTACCTTGCTCACTCATTACCAGTGATTGAATTCTTCTATCCAATCGATAAGGAGTGTAGGCCAAAGGAATAATGAAATGAAATCCTGACCTCTCTTCAACGCTCATACTTCCGGTTAAATTATTAAGAAAAATTCCCACCTCATATTCTTTGATATGAATAAAACTTTTTACCAAAAAAGTGAGAAGAAAAATTCCAGAAATAGTACTCATTATTTTTTTAGGAGAATGAAAAAAAGTATGAAAGTGCTCCATAAAGGGGGAGACATTTATTATTTTTCGGAAAACGATCTTGAAGGTTAAACTAAGAAAATTTTTGATTTTGCTAACTATGCCTTGTTCGTTTTTTGGTTTGTTCTCACTTGGATCATTTTCTTCAAAGATCTTGGCAAGATTGGACTCATCCATTCTTCCTCCTTAAATTTATATTTTCGATGTAATAGTTGTAGGCAATGAAATTTGTGTTTTATCTTCGTCAATTAAATTGTTTTTATCAGAAATAGTTTCTGTCACACCCCATGCACCAATAATTCCACAAACAATTGAAAGAACACCATAATCATCAACAAATCCCACACCAAGTATGGCATCAGGAATACAGTCAAGAGGATTAAGAAAATAAATCAAGGCACCAATGGCCAGGGCCTTATTTTTTCCAGAAGCAAAGAGTGAAGCGTTTGCAAGTGATTTAAGAGATTCTAAAACAGAAGTTAATTTACTTTCATTTGCCTTAGATAAAGAATTATCGGTAATTTTTTTTATTTCATTGTCTGATAGTTCATTTCCTTGGTTTTCTAATTGATCTAAAAGGGAATTCCACTCCACTTTCGATACATCTGAAAAAGAAAAGTTGTTAACCCCATTTAATAAAATTTTATAGGACGAAGGAATTTCTGTTTCGTGTGGCTTTTTAAGCAAACGCCTTAAAGTCATGTTAGAAATATTTACTCTCTTAGAAAGTGCTTCCGGCGATATTTTATGAAAATGCATGTAGGAATAAAGATCACCAATTGTTTGAAAAGTTGTTACCATGAAACCATCCTTTAAATAACTGCAAGACTCTTGCCCATATTAACAAATGTTAACTTTTATTCTAGTTTGGGAATTTATTACCCCCTTAAAAATGAAAATGAACTTCTAGAAATTACTGTGACAAAAGAATGCAGCAGGATCGTCGGAAATCTTGCTTTATTTTCGTAATTTTCCAAGGATACATCTTTTTAACTCATCACCCTCCAAATTAGAATTACCTCTCAGGCAAAGATCCTTAGCGAGTCTAAGCTTCTCTTTAGGATACTTCCGAACAAAGTCCTCATACTGCTGTCGATCTAGGGGTTCTTGTTCACTCGATGCACAAGTACAAAAAACAATTAAACTAAAAAACGCAAGTATTAATTTCATCATGACCTCTTGTTTATATATTATGTTAAGTTAACAAAAGTTAATAATTGATTAAAGACTGGAATTTTTTTCAGTTAATAAAATCGAGGAATGGGATTGAATTTTGGTCAACTTAATGCATTAATAATACGCCATGCAAAAATGACCAAAAAAAGAGAAAAACCAATGAAAGCTTTTGAAAAATTTTTTGAGTCCTTCATTTTCGCTAGCCGGTGGGTGCAAGCACCTATCTATGCTGGGCTAATTGTAGGTTCAGTTCTTTATGCGTACAAATTTATGATTGAACTCGTTCATCTATGCGTTTCTGTTGGTACCATTCAAGAAGAAGTTTTAATGCTTGGATTGCTCACCTTAATTGATATTTCCATGGTTCTAAATTTATTAGTGATGGTCATTATTGGTGGATATGCAACATTTGTAAGCCGCATGGACTTAAAAAACCATGAAGATCGCCCAGATTGGCTTGAAAAAATTGATGCTGGCACTCTAAAAGTAAAATTAGCAGGCGCACTTGTTGGAATTTCTGGAATACATTTACTGAAATCTTTTATTAATATTGGAAATAAAAGCTTTGATCAAGTTAAGTGGCAGATTATTATTCACGTTGTCTTTTTATTCTCCACACTGCTTTTGGCCTACACTGAAAAAATACTTCACTCGTCTCATAAAAAATAAAAGCTTTATGCCTCATTATTCCATGGGCCTAAAAGTCCAATAACTACTGAGATAACACCAAGGTCATCTACATAACCCAGGCCTGTAAGCATATCTGGAATACAATCAAGAGGGTTTACAAAATAGATTAATGCGCCCAGCACAATGGACCTGGTTTTGCCAGACTTTAAAGGTAAGCATGACATGAGCTGCTTTACTTGCATCTCTACAGATTGATGATGTAATCCACCAAGTTTTTTCTTAACATCTTCCATAAAATTGCTAAAAGACTTTGCAGTTTTTAGGTTATCTCCCTCTCTTTCCAGATCACCCATTAAAACATTCCAATCTTGTGAATAGTGATGAGTAACAGATTGTACAAGATGATAATTAAAATGGTGTATGTATTTTTCTGGAAGGCGGGTTTTGGAAGGTCTCTTTAGAAGCCTACGAATCGTCATATTGGAAATATTAATTTCTTTCGCCATCGTTTCTGGTGAAATTTTATTTAGCTCTAAAAAAGCTTTCAGTTCTCCGACTGTCTTCATACACCACCTTATAGTTTCTTACTAACCATTCCTCTTAAAAAAAGCTGCACTCTTCCATCCTCATTTTCATCGAAAATATCGCCCACAACTACTTCGAGAACATCTTCAAGTGTTATAATACCTTCAGGATGATCCTCATCTCCTACTATCATAAGGTGAATACGCTCTTTTTGCATTCTCTTTAAAACATCTAGTAACTTAGCATTTTTTTCTATAAATTTTGGAGCTCTCATAAAACTCATCCAATTCTTCTCTGCCCCCGCTCTGAAAAGATTTAAAAACTCTTTAGAATGTAAAAAACCGCAAACTTGTTTATTCGCCAAAACAGGAAGTCTTGTATGTCCATTTTTTAAAATTTGATCCACCACTTCCTCGGAAGTTGCAAGGTAATCAATAATGTCTACTTCCGCCCAAGGCATCATCACATTTTTTACAACTTTATTATCCAATTCTAAAACATTAAAAACATACTGCTTGTGTTCTTTCTTTAATCCTGCCAAAGATACTTCTTCGGCGTTATGAATGACATTTTCCTCATCTTTTTTAGAAAGCACCAATCGAAGTATAAATTTTGTGGCCATCCCCATAGGTGCAATGAGTGGCCCAAGTAAAAAAACTGCCAACTTTAACCATCTCGACATTTTTATAATGATTGGATAGGCAAAGCTTAAAGCGATAGATTTAGGAACTAACTCACCAATGACAACTGATAATGTTGTTAGGGGTAAGACTACAAAAGCAATGGCCAACATTTCAGCTGAACCTTCACTTATGTTAAACCAACGTTCAAAAAGAGGAGCAATACTTTCTTCGGCCCCTGCCCCACTTACAGCTGCGGATATAGCCCCAACCAAGGTAATTCCAATTTGAATAACCGAAAGAAGTTTTTCAGGTTGTCTATGCATTTTCTCAATAATAGATGCTCTAGCGTCACCTTTATTCACAGCGGACTTTAATTTTCTTTTATCAACCGAAACGAAGGCCATCTCTGCACAGGCCAAAAGCGCATTAATCAGAAGGCAGCCTAAGACAATTAGAAATGAAATCATAAAAAGAAATATCTCCTAGGATTCTATTAAAGGAAATCATAGCTTAACGATTAACAAATGTTAATTTTTATGAAACTATATTTTTGCCTAGAAAAATGATTCACAAAATCCTACTCCTTTTCAAAATTATTTTTTGTATTTATATTTTCTAGGCAAATTCATCTCTGACCAAGCTCCTACCTTATGGGATTGCTGGTATCCCCCATTTTGATGCTTGCGAATCCTTCACAAGTGCATGCTGCGCCTTATGTATGGCCATAATGATATTTGACACCTGGCCTGTGGCTACAGATAGGAATGCAAGGAAAACTCCAATTTTTATCAAAGAATCAATTTTCATAGTTAGTTCCTTTGGTGTTTAATTTTTTTCCAAAAACTTTGCATTAAATTTCAAAACTTGAGAGATTGTTTTCGCAAACCACCTTCCCTTATTTTTTGTTTTAATTCTCTTGAAGTTCATTTCTCTTGCAATTTTATGCAAGCTACTTCCCTGAGTTCTTTCTTTAAAAATCCACTCCACATTTCCCCATTGCTCTAAGTCTTTTTCTAAAATCCCATTAATTGAATTCCATCCGTAGGGTACCTGCGAGGAATTGGCCTTAAGCTCTGGAGGAATTTGATCACTAAATTTGCCAATTTTGAAGGTTCGACACAACCGGCGAACGGTTGTCGGCGACACATGGAGGATCAGTACGGCCTCTGAAAGTGAGCGTTTTTCTACTTCAAAATGCACCTTTAACGCAGAGACCAATTGTTCTTGTGGGATAGTGTTCATATCCTTTAAATCTGTATACTTAGATGAATTTTGAGCAGCTTTATTTTGTGGTAGAATTGTTACTTCGAATGATGACGTGATAGGTTCGACATTTAACCAATCGGTCACCCCATTTTTCAAGGTTCTTTGTTCTTGGTTCTTCACGTTTCATAGTGGGTAAAGTCAAAAAGCATTTTAAGAACAAACACTTAGAACTCGTAACCGGTAATTACTGGTTCTTCACTTTCCCCATCGAAATTCATAATAATTTGATTTTTCCATGAATTGAAATTTAATATTGTGCTCTTTGCATTCGCCACGTCTAACTTTTTTAAAATAATGACTGCGTTTCAATACCTGCTCTTCATCGATCCAGTTGCATGGAATACTTTTCTTTATTAAATTTAATTCTTTTTCTTCGGCAAAATAAAAAGCTGTTTTTATCTTTTGATTAACATCAAAAAATATCCCAATTTGTGGATATATGAATTCTTGAAAATTGTATAGGATGTCATTTTCTGCAATTTCATCCGCTACACCAAACTCTTTCTCAATATCTTCTTTATGAAAATTTTGCATATAAGCTCGATCGAGAAAAAGAAATCTTTCTTCTTTTAATAAAGAACGACTAGAGACACATGACATTAAAAATAACACCAGTAATATATGTTTCATTTTTTAAACCTTTTATTAAAAAATTCATAAACTTTAGGATTATGATTTTTTACAACTTCTGGTGTTGTCACAAAGAGCCCAAAATAGTTGGAAAAAATCCTCTTCCTTATCTAAGTCCGAGTCCGGCTGGATTAGATTTTCAGGAGGGTAATCAACAATTTTTTCCTTTTCACGTTTGTAGGTCCAACCAGAAAGCCTAGGAAATTCTTCCAAGTCTTTTTTGTTCTATTTTTTCGTAATGCAAATGTGAAAATTCGTGAGCAATGATTTTATCTGACGGAGCAGAACTAGCAGGATTGCCTTGATAGATAGATTTCGTTGCGCAGTAAAGATTTAGCTTCCCAATAGCAGTAAGTACTTTAGATAAATCTTCCAAAGCTTTTGTAATTTTATTTTGTTCAGCCGAGGAACAGGATTTAAATTTCTCATTTTTATGAGGCCATGCTTTTGGCATCACTTGATGAAATTCAGTTTTTTAATGCCCCATCACTTCGGTAATGTTTACAGTATTGCGACACATTTGTACCTCTAACATAGGTTCCACCTCTGTAATGAGCTTGCCTATGATGCCCCTGGACTAAGTACATTCCATCAGGACAATCTTTGGCAAAAGTACTTTTAACAAAGAAGGATAGATACAAAATTAAAATTAATGATTTCATTGAAAAATTTTATCCGCTTTACTTTGCAAACTCCCAACAATATTACCTAACGTGACCTCAAGCCAATTTTTGTTCTTTCTCTTTTTAGCGTAGGCTCTATTTGCTCTCTCATTTGAAGTAAAGCATTTAACAAAAGCTGATAATTCTTGTCTGATTTTTCCTCTACCTTAAGAATTCTTTTCTCTAGTTCTTTATAAGTCGAGGCTAAATTTCTTATACTTACAAATGTTCTCATAATTTGAACATTAGCTTTTATAGCTCGCTTACTATTTAGCACACTGGACAACATTGCAACACCTTGCTCCGTAAAAACATAGGGCAACTTTCTTCTTCCACCATGGTCAGAACTTGAAATCACATTTTGTGATTTCAAGTTTGCCCATTCAGTCCCCGAAAGCCTAAAGGCAAAATCCTCAGGAAAACGACCTTTATTTCTTGAGACTGCTTGATTAAGAACCCTTGTTTCCACACCATAAATATTAGCCAAGTCACTATCTAACATCACCCGATGTCCCCTAAAGAAGAATATTAAGTTTTTAATCTCACTCTCTACGTATTTTGACATAATATTTCCTTTCTATCTTGATATCACAGATTGGACACATCCGCCAACTTGAAATCACAAAATGTGATTTCAAGTTTTTCGATCCGTTAAAAATTTTTCATTAAACTTCAAAATCTGAGAAATTGTTTTAGCAAAACATCTTCCTCCGTTCTTAGTTGGAACCTTAAAATGTTTCAGCTCTTTTACAATTTTGTGCAAGCTAAGACCTTGGCGGCGTAACCGAAACATAAGCTCTACATTCCTCCACTCCCCTATGTTCTTTTCCAAAATTCCAATGTTGCAATTCCATCCGTAGGGTACTTGAGAGGAATTAGACCTATGGGTTCCAGGCAATTCATCTCGGTATCTGCCGATTTTGAGGGTTCGACATACCCGGCGAAGGGTTGTTGGTGACACACCCAAGTACAAAACAGTGTGACAAAATGACCTCTGTCACCACAGAAAGTGGTCACTGTTTTTAAGTTCATAAATAATTTTTTTTAAATCTTCTAGGATTATTTAAATAAGAAAATCCTATTTCATCTTAAAAACACATTTTTTGTAACTTGGAAGAGATCCAAATCCTAAAGAGCTTAAATTTTCTGAAGTAAAATATTCGTAACTATGAGTGCCTTCTAAAAAATTGAAGGTGATAATTGTTTTATCCGTTTTACTAGAATGATCAAAATCCCGTCAACCCCCTTATTTTGGACACAATTACTTAATTTAATTTTTGATTAATTTTATATCCTATTTTCTAATTTGTTATTTTGGCCGTTCGCTGGGG
>Ga0247844_1008190_pt1 | contig 11476 bp, 15 predicted proteins | sample LaCtaG_FD_192421 | JGI IMG/M metagenome (GOLD analysis project Ga0247844, IMG submission 192421) | Freshwater microbial communities from meromictic Lake La Cruz, Castile-La Mancha, Spain - LaCruzMarch201714.5m_1 | ecosystem: Environmental > Aquatic > Freshwater > Lake | place: Spain: Castile-La...
CTGACGCCTTTGACGCAACAGGTTCTGGTGCCTTTGACGCAACAGGTTCTGGCGCCTTTGACGCAACAGGTTTTGGTGCCTTTGACGCAACAGGTTCTGGCGCCTTTGGCACAACAGATTTCTTTACTTTTGATGCAAAGGTATCTTTTGCATTTTGAACAACAGGATCTACAACAACTTCGGCAACAGGTTCTTCAATAATTGGTGCAAGAGTATGAGACATTGTTTCAATTTCTTTCTTCAAATTTTGAGCACCAGTTGATTTTTGGTCATCCAATAACGAAAGAGCAAATTTAATCTGCTCAAATGCACTTCTCAGTAATTCAAGAGCTTTTTCTTGCTTTTGTTGAAGAGTAACCACAATTGCACTGGATTCCTCTTGTTTTTCTTGTATTTTTTCAATATTATCCTCACAAATTTCATCTTGAGGGATTTCTTCAATTTCATCATCATCATCTTCCAACTCTGGTTGGGATGATGTTTCAGAAATATCAGATACAAATTGAGCTTGAACTCGTGTTGCCCTTTGAAGGGCTAAAAAATCGTAATCAGCTTTCAGCATTCTATTTTTTGATGTAGTAATCAGATAAAAATCATGTAAATAATTTATCAATTTTTTCTACAATATTATATGGAATATCTGAAAGACTTTTTAAATAATGCTCAACAAAATGCGATATCTGATTATAAATATATTCCAGACACAAAAATACATGATTATAAGATGAAAAAAGGTGATTATATAAAATTTATGCTTAAGGAAAATTATAAATTTATGGAAGGAGGTATTATAATAAATATAACCCAATATCCCATCATTACAATAAAATTATATCAACCTAATCAACCGAATTATTCATTAGATTTAACAAAAGTCTATGTATTTCATAAGAAAAATCAGAAAAATCAGACACGCCGAGAGTATTTTGAGGAATATCTTAAGAATCTTTCAAAAACATAATAAAAATATTTATTAATATTATGAAAACCTATATTTTATATCAAAATGGTAAATTAACAATGAAGGAAAAAGCTGAAAATAAAAAGAAAATATCAAAATATATTAATAAGCCAAAACAACTTCCTCCTACCCAATCTGTTCAAAAAATTCAAATTCAAAAAGAAAGGTCATTAATAGCTCCTCCATTAACAGAAATATTAAAAAATACACATGCACCTTCCCCATCTTCTTCTCAACCTAAAACTCAATCAGGTGGTAAAAAGGTAAAAGTTAGCGAACTACAATTAGACTTATTTTCTAAATTATGTAAAATAATTAATATTGATAGCGCTAATCCAATTGGACATGATATTCCATTCGATAAACTACAAGATGAGAATGTCATAAAAAACCTATATGATATTCAAGAAAAATTAAAAGATGCATTCCCTAGCAGTAAATTAACAGCTTTACACACGAATGCACTGAAAAAACAGTCATTTCCCGGAGTAAATATTGTTAGACAAATTTTCAAAGAAATGGGCTATAAATTAAGACCAATTAATACATCAGAAGGATATGTTGGTAGCAAAAAGATATTACGTCGAGTATATCATATTGAAAAATTATGAATCATTCACTTCATTTACCTCTTCTACCTCCTCTATTTTTTTAATTATGACTTCAGATTCTCTTTCTTCTTCTGCTATTTTAGAAGTCTTTGGTGCTATTTCAGCCTCTTTTTCAGCCCCTTTTTCAGCCCTATTTTCAGCCTTATTTTCTTCTACAACATCTGGTTCTACTTTATCAACATCTTCTTTTGGTGGTTCTTTTGGTGTTTTCCACATTATAAATAAGAATCCTGCTAAATCAACTGACAATAACATCACTAAATTTCTTGTATAATTTGGAATTTCTATACCTGTAAAACGGACTGTTATATAAAGTAATCCAAAAATTAGTATTGTTATTAATATTGCTAATACTTTTCGGAATCCAAAAGAGCCAATATTATATTTAGAAAATAAATTGAATAATATATGACTAATCATTAGATTACCCATATATAATATAAATCTATATTTTCCTTGTTATTCTTTTTTAGAAAATGTTCGCCTTAAATTAATTTTTTCCTCTATTTCCCGATTTCCCAATAAATATTCAGTAATTTCTTCACTTTTTTTTGAATTACTCAAATATGTTGATAATTTACCAACTAAAAATTCACGGTTTATTGGTTTTTTATGAATAGATACTGAATATTTTAATTTCCCATTATTTGTATTACAATCTTCTATACTATGTTTTGACATAAATTCTATAATTTCAGGTGTTATTGCTTTTTTTTGTTCATTTAATTCTTTTTCTGCTTTTTTTAATTCACGGATATTATCATCTATTGTTAGCCATTTATGAACTAATTTTTTAAATTCATCAACTTCAAATTCAGGTAATTGAGCCATATATTTTAAAATATTTTTATTTTAATAAAAATATTTTAAAATATTTTTTCATTTTATAATATTTTTATTTTTTTCTTTTTCCTTTCGTTGGTCAAAAATATTTTTATCTCCTCCGCTCTCAATATATTTATAGTATTTATTCTGACTAATTGACAAATGGTCAGCTGTTATATTATTTAATTTCTCTTTTATAATTTCTCCATCTTCATTGCTATAATATACAGACTTAATTCCATATAATTGCATATAATAAATACAAGTATTACATGGCTTACTATTTACTAAATCTCCCATTTGATTCACACGTATAACAAATATTTCCAATTTCTTTCGCAAACAGCGATGTATTTTATTACTATTTGATACCAAATTCTTTTGATTCTCGTAAAAGATAGGATTTTTTTTTCCTACCCATCATCGTGTAATGTGAATCATTCATAAAACTCCGCAAACCATATGCATTATTCATATTAAAATAATTATTTAATACATGCATCTCAGCATGACAAGATAAAATCAATTTATTGGCATTACAACTTCGCAAATGATTATGCCCCAAACACATCATTTTGCCACCACTCAACAACATAGCTGAATGCTTGCTGACCATATTACTCATTTCACTTTGCGGAATCAATTGTTCCAAAATACGTTGAATCTTACAACTCGGGGTGCTCATTTTAATGTGCATAGTATATTCCTTTTAAGCCTACAAAAAATGATTATTTTTATTTCAATCCTATTAATCTTTAAAAATGGAAGAATTATTTGGAATTACACCGATTGAAATAAAAAAATATGATGGCACAAATTTTCCACCATTAGTAAATGAAATTCTTAGAAAATATAAAAATAAAGCATTTTTTGGAGGAAGTTCTCTTCTTCATGATGCCTTTTTTAAAGATGAACATTGGGTAACAAGAATTGATTATGATATTTGGTGCAAAGACAGTGTTTATCAAAATATATTGTCTGATATTGAAGAAAAAGGACTAGTCAAAATTCATCATTCAAAGTATGATGTAAAATATTATCAAACATTTAATATTAAAGAATTAGCAGAATTTACATTTGAAATTGATAGAAAAGCATATATTATTCAATTTATTAATGTTGGACATAATTTTTTTCTAATGATTGAAAAAATTGACTTTACTTTCAATACAGTACTATATAATGGAGAAGATTTAATATTTTTCAAAACAACTGAAGCAGATGTTCTCCAAAAACGCGGTGATATGCATATTGATATTATTACAAATAGTTGTACATGTGAAGATTGCAAGAACAAAAAAGTATCCCATAAACAGATTAGTAGAATTCACAAATACAAGGCACGAGGATTTAAAATAACAAATTTCTGCCCTTTTTGCTCAATCAATGACTATAAAACTATCACTATTTCACATTTTCAATCATGTGTGCTTAATCTATCTTTCCCACCATATGTTCTTCATCTTGAAGATAACCAATTTCAAAAGATTATGAATTTAGTGCATGAATCAACGAATCCGAATATTATATTATGCTGTTTAAATATTATTGCTAGAACTTTGCATATGGAAGAATTTTTATCCATCTTCCATGAAAAAAAATGTTCCAGCATTTTTGACACAAATTCGCGTTTATTCAATAATATATTGATTGATTTTACAATAAATGGACAATTTACCTTTTTTAAATTATTTTTTGATTTGTTAAAGAGTAAAATAAAACTAACAGCCATTCCAATTCAAATATTATTCAGAAAAGCATGTGCATATAATAATATCAATATTGCGCGATATATTTCATCACATTCAGAAAGATATGAATTATTAATATTTGAAGACAGAATTTATCAACACAATATTCTGACTGTTTTTGAACATTATGTCAAAACTAAGAAAATTCAAGCCGTTTTGGATGAATACCCCAGTATAACTCTTTTTGAAAATCAAGAAGAGAATGAAGATTCAATTTGTTCGATTTGCAAGGAAAACCAATGCAATATAAGATTACCATGTGGGCACGAATTTTGTAATTGTATTTTTACTTATTTTGTGACTACTTTTAGTATGAGGTGTGGAATCTGTAGGGGGGAACTTACGTTCCCCCCTTACCCCCCCTAGAATATGGGGGAACTTACGTTCCCCCCCCCTAGAGGAAATCAATAATAAAAATATATTCCTAGAAGTCTATATAATTTAACAAAAATAAATTTATAATAAATAAAAATTTTAATTTCACAAAATGAAATTAAAATTTTTTATGTAGATTTCCGCTACATTGTTAGGTTAGGAAGAACTACTGTTCCGCTACTTAAAACCGTATAAAACCGTATAATCAGATTAAAAAAGATTGTGTAGCTGACATCTTGTGATCACAATAATTCTCTCTGGAATCTACGATTAAACGTTAATGTTTTTAATGACGTAAGCGGATACGCCATGTCTTTAAAGAAAAATCTAAAAGACAAAAAATTTAAACACTAAATACATTTTCATGTACTATGTTTTTTTCTGGTACTCCAATTCCCAGTTTTAAATATGGTTTCTGTTATTGTTTTTAAAGAGGATTCTTGAAAGCCATAAAACATCTCTTCCTATTTTATAATATAAAGATTTCTTTAAATCAAAACTATTTTTTTATTTTAAATTTCATAAAAATGTCATTATACGGTTTTATACGGTTTTAATCAACTGTTAACTAACCCTTTTTCAAGTTGCCGATATATTATGTGTGCATGTTGCAAGGATCACAAATTCTGGCTCTGAGATTCAAACCTAGGATTTGAAGAACCTATAAATTGGAACATGTGCCCACACTGTGATGCAATAATTTGCAATAGGTGTGCTACGTGTCATTCCAAATTCAGGGTTGAAACAATGAATCGAAAATGCAAATGGTGCAAAAAAAGTGTTTTTCCTCCAAAGAATCGGCTATTTTCCCCAACAAATCCAGTTGATGTCTCCGACTACAACCAATATATATTGGCTGGTTCCGGTCTAAGGCATTTTAGTTATTGGATTCTTCTAGCAAAACGAAGATTTGACTTCTCCAAGATAGTCTGGAAGTTTCAATTGGATACATTTGGGTGGAGATTTTTTCTAACCAGCGACCTCTTATGGAGAAAGGAACATTTGAATCAATATCGGTTTCTGTTAGCAAACATGATTTTGAGCACTAAAAGAAATGCTCAAAATCGAGAGAACCTGATGGTGTACCATCAGCCTCGTCAGATTGCAATTATGCATAATTTGGCAATGGTTATTTCACGGAAGCTGTCATGTCATTATTTTTTGCGCAATTACACATTAAAGCGATATGTTCATTCGCAATTTGCTAAAAAAATACAAAATATGTATGGTTATTTTCTGAAAAAAAAATAATAATCCAAATGAATCATCAAATTTTATAAGAAGACGGCACAATTGGGCGGATTGTTTCAAAATAAAAAAATTGATGGGTTTTTTTAGAGTATTATTCAAAATTGATTCTTCCATAGTAATGGATAGATATACATTACCGGACATTTTTCAAAACGAACGTCTTTACGGGATTCCATGTGCATGTTGTGATTGTCGAAAATGCACTTCTAGTTCCGTCCATGATAAACAGTCCCGAAGAATCGTAGATTTATGTCCCCACTGTCAAGCATTTATTTGTGATACGTGTGCAAAACAATCACTTAAAAATCAATGTAGGTGGTGTGGCTCTGCAATGTATCCAAGAACTCCATTGCTATTATCTTTTCATCAACAATTTAATGATCCATCCTTTTTGTGCTATAGTGCTGCGAATGAGAATGTTAATGAGATGCGTGATTGGGTTGAAGCAATGTCCATGAGTCATCAATCGAAGTTTCACTTCTCCAAACTTTTCTGGATAAACATGATTGAAAACATGGGCTGGCGTTTTTTTTTGAAAAGTGGTTTTCTTCTCAAGCAACAACATCCAATTCAATGCCGTCTTTTGGTATCGATTATGAAGTGGTCTAGCAATAGAATGCTTCCCCATAGAAGGCAAACTTTCCCGAGTGAAATGATTAGTTCAATTCTTGCTGAAAACCAGTTTATTTATCCAAAGGCACAAACAATTGTCACAATGCATCATTTGTCAATGATTGCAATGAGACGTTTAATACGTCCTGACTCATTTGAATTAACAATGAAATACCTGCTTTCAAATTTTGGAGAGAGATTGTTTCTAGGTCTTGGGATTTGTTCAGACCTTCCAGTTTGTGAAGATAATGATGATGAATATAATATTGATGATCCTGATAGATAATTTTTTGTCATTTCATAGGATTTCATATATCAAAAAAAATTCATGGGTAAAAAATTATAAATTTTTAGGGAAAAGATACACAAATATGTCTCAATCTAGAGGAGGTTTAGCACCTCCAAATGAATTTCCTGATTGGATATTCATGGGAAGAAGTAGTCTTCTTAGATATATGAGCAAAGGAGTAGTTCGAAGACGCACTTTGTCTTCTCTATTTGAAGTTTTACCATGTGCTTGTTGCGATGAAAAATTACCCTCATTTGAAGAAGTTCCAGGAGAGTGGTTATTTCATTTTATAGATTGTTGTCCAGAATGTAATGCACCAATGTGTGAGGATTGCAGTGAGTTTTTGACTGACTACTCATATTTACATTTTCGGAAAGACAAAAGATGCAGATGGTGCGCATCTTTTATCTTTCCTTCGCACAAAATTAATTTACATGCGCCGCACTTTGACGATCTAGCATTGTTATTGGACATAAATAGAGCCAGAGAGAATTTCGTTTTTTTTTCTACCTGGAGATATAGATTCTATCAACAATGTCTAGGATTTAACTTCTCCAGAATCTTCTGGACTTCATACTTTGACCAGAAAGGTTGGCTCTTTTTTGCGGATGCAAAATGGTTTTTTGAGCAAAAACTTACAAATGAGTACAAAATTGTCATTGCAAGCATGCTCTTTCAGGCATCTCATCGCTTACTTCAAGTCCGCGTCCGCCAACAATTTGTTGAGTTCTACAAGCTTTTTCAAGAAGACCCAAAGAGCTTCCTTTTTTGCCAATCAGCAAGACTTCTCCAAATAAATAGATTTGCACATAAAATGTTGGCAAAAATGGACCAAAATTTGTCTCAAAATAATGTGCAACATTTGCAACTTCTTGTTTTGAAAAGGTTGAGTGCAGGATTTGCACTGAAAATGTCGAATGGTCTTGGTATAAATATTCTTCCTACATGTTATTAAAATAATTCATAAAGAAGTGTATTTTCTGTATATTCTACGTATGGCATCATCAATATTGAAAAAAAAATTATAATAGTCATAAAAATATTCTGGACTCTCTCTGAATTATATGGAGCCAATACAATTTCATGAACATCGCCAGTTTTTCGGGGAATATCCATAACATTCCCACTTTTTGTAATGCATAAATTTCTCTTATCATTATACCTAGTCTCAACATCCGTATTCTCTGGATATAATGGAATAAATGGATACAACTGTTCTTTAATAACTTCAATATCATTATTTACATCATCAGTTGGCATAATAATAGAATAAGGCACAATAAATCTTTTCTCATAATCTAGTCCAATGGTCAGGATTTTGCAATTTAATTTCCGCGAAATATACCAAAAACCAGTCCTCCAGCGGTCTTTCCAGCGGCTTCCTTCTGGGAATATCCCCAGAAATATATTTCGGTTATTTGTAAGAGAGTTTTTTCCAATAAATTCAACAATTTGACTAGTAGTATCGGTTTTCTTATCCCAATAAATCGGGATAAATCCAATATAGCGCAAAATATACCCAAATGGACCCCAAAATAACTCATACTTTGCGGCACCTAATGTGGGGACTTTCTCACGAAAAATATATAAAACAATAATAAGACTATCCCAGATGGATGTATGACTAGCAACACAGACCAAATTTTTGTTTTTTTCTATAATATTTTGTAAATTATTTGTTGGGCGAATAATATTCTTATATTTTGTGCAAAAATACATTCTGTTATAATGAATACGCCAATCAAGGGCAAATAATAATATACGACTAATAATTGATAAAGTATTTAATATAAAAAAATTAAAAATATGATGATACCAAGAGCAATTATGCCCCCATATCGTCGGATGGTCCATTTTTTAAACTAATAAGTGCAAAATTCTTTAAGCTATTTTTATAAAAAAATTGATTAAAAATAAAATTGTATTTCTAAGGATAAAAAACTAATATGTGGGCAAGACGTATTCAAAAAGAAATTAAGGATCTTACTGAAAATCCTGAAGAATTAAGCAAAGAAGGAATCATGTTATTTCCAAATGAATCAAATATTCAAAATTTTACTGGTTCAATCATTGGTCCAGTTGGAACTCCTTATGCAGGATTAAAATATGAATTAGACATTAAAATTGGAATTGATTATCCGATGAAAGCGCCTGTAGTGCGCTTTGTTGGACCAAAAATTTATCACCCAAACGTGAATGCATATGGTGATATTTGTCTTGACATTCTCAAAACTGAATGGGCACCTACTCTTTCACTGGCAAAAATGATGCTAAGTATTTGTTCATTATTGAATGAGCCCAACCCATCCAGCCCATTAAATGGACAAGCTGCTCATGATTGGTTAAATAATAAACAAAAATATCAAGATGAAGTCCACCGTTTATGGCGGGAATCATTCAAAAAATAAAATTCAAAGGATTATTCCTTATTATTTATAACAATATAGAAATTAAAATATATGACAAAATTTTACCATTAAAAAAGACTGTTTAAGCGGAGATTGTTTCAATTTAAAATACCAGGACCTATTTTTAGTATTCAGATTTCCAAAGACACTCCCAATCATTTCGTTTTATTCTATGAAATATTTTAATTTCGTAGAATATGAAAGAATATACTTTTAAATTATATGATAATTTTTTACCAAATCCTAATGTAATCCAGAAAAATAATATAATTGTAAATTTTCATTATTGCAATTTGTCTGAATTGTCTTGGCTAGATGAAGATTTTAATGATAATATTTTTTATTTGCCAGATTGGATAATTTCCTTCGACGCTAGTTATAATTCTATCTATGCATTTTACAAGGGGAGTTCTCATGATTATCTTTTACCAAAAGACCTCCAAATATTAAATTTAAGTTTTAATAAATTGGACTTTATGCCAGACAAAATTCCCGCTTCTATTATCGCCCTGAATGTAAGCAACAACACTATCAAATATATCCCCAAATTACCCCAAAATATTCAAGTCGTCAATGCATCCCATAATACAATAAAATGGTTCGACCAAGAATTGCCCAATCTACAAAAATTAAACTTGGCGCATAACCGCATTCATTTATTTAAATTCGACAGGCTTCGGGAAAATCTACAATTTCTGGACCTTAGTAGTAATCAGCTAAAAACCATTGATGGCGGGATATTTCCTAAAGGAATTAAAATACTTAGATTGCGAGACAATCGCATAGAATCTATTCCAGAATTACCGGAAGGATTAGAGGAATTTGACATTAGTGATAATAAAATAAAAATACTGTCTAATTATCCAAAGAGTCTCAAATTATTAGATGTAAGTGCAAACTACATGGAAATTATTGACGATAAACTTATGGATTGTGTGGAATTGGAGCGACTCAACTACGAAAAGAACGAAAAAATTGAGCTCTCATTCGAATTATTGAAATGGATTGACGTGCAATTTCATAAGTCGCACCAAGAAGAGCAGCAAATAGAGACTAGCTTCCTCCAAAAATTATACAGTCAGAATTATGAGGATGTGCAAACGGTTTATAAGGATTCACAGAATGCCCATAATGTGAAAATTAGGAATGATATTATTGTTAGCATGGAAAATATATTGGACGACCCCATTCCGGAAGTTTCATTCGAAGATTCTTGCCTAGGTCTTCTGGATAAATTCAAATTGGAGGACAGCCATACAATTCTTTTGAACTCTAATATTGGAGAGATTGGATTAAAAGGGAGGAAATATACTTTGGCGGAGTTATTCCCTTATATATACCAGCGAATTATGCGTCATCAATACCGGGATTCCATTGTTCATATCTTAGAGGGTGAAATACAGCGAACAAAAAATGTCTGCTTTTCGGGTAAAATAGAAGCATATGTTTGTGCATTAGCCAGTTTCTATGAAGATGTTAAATTTTCACCTTCTATGTCAGATATGATACTGGCAAAGATTGAGTTGATTAAAAATAGACTACATAGGGACCGTATCCCGGCGGATTCTCTTCACTATCAAGTTGAATTGCGTTTTTATTTAGAGCAGGAATTGGATGGGCAGGAGGATAAACAAATTTGGTTATCTCCAATTGATGATTGTATAGAAGATTTAGTGGCAACTCTAGAAAACCATTATGGTAAAGACATTCTTGAAATTTTGAATATAATAAAGATGAAGAAGCCCATTAAAAATTATTTCATGGAGTTGCGGAAAAATAGGAATAATGTAGTATTATAATCTGTAATGTATAATAATAATTTAAAGAATGAAGTAAAAGAATCGAATAGATATTTTTTAGATGAAATTTTGCAAACCACGTATGCATACCGCAAACAGATGGACCTAAAAATTGAGAGGCAACTTATTTCAAAAAGGCTGGAATTGGATACCCAATTAAATAGTGTTTTTGGACAAGTCATCTACAATTGGAAGATGAAGGTGCGTAATTGTGCCCTGAAGGGCAAGAATTTTGCCAATTTATTCTTCTTCAACAAACCGGAAGAGAGTGATTTATTTTTTATAAAGAATGAATTATACGAAAAAATGCAATTGGAGCCTCCATTCTTGCGTTTGGAGGCTTTCTTCAAAGATTTCGGTTTTGAATTCAAATTATTGCGCAAGAATGGTATTCTATTGGCACAAGTAAGTTGGGAAAAGTATTTTGAAGAAGAAAAAACAAGCATCATTCATGATGAAGATGAAATCTAATCTCTCAAAAACTCAATAAAAGTCCGTTCTATATTATCACCAAATTTCTGTAAAATATTGGTGATATCACATGGGCGAAATTTATGGTCCTGAAGGCGCTCATAGTATTTTTCCCATTTTTCT
>Ga0247844_1008191_pt1 | contig 11475 bp, 14 predicted proteins | sample LaCtaG_FD_192421 | JGI IMG/M metagenome (GOLD analysis project Ga0247844, IMG submission 192421) | Freshwater microbial communities from meromictic Lake La Cruz, Castile-La Mancha, Spain - LaCruzMarch201714.5m_1 | ecosystem: Environmental > Aquatic > Freshwater > Lake | place: Spain: Castile-La...
AAGCTGGCTGGGTTGCGGCAAGGTGCGATGCGGCCAGACCTTGTCAAAATGTGCGCATCACTGACCAGCCAGAGAAACTGCACTTCTACAAATTCCCGTCTGAGTCACACATCAAATTGGTCCAAGAGATCAGCCCCATATTTGCATGGATATCAAGTGACGCATTTGAAGAGGCAAAGTTTCCCCCTCTGAATTGGTACTCAGATGATGTGCATTGTATGGACTTAATCAAAAAAGGCTATGGCCACTATGTGTCAGCTAGTTATGTCCACCACATTGGCAGCAACACCATTGGCATGAATGCACAAAAACTGCATGAGGATGCACTGCCATGGCTTAGAGAGAATCGACCAGAATATGCGAGTGCCTGGTTTGATTCTTAATCTTGGGTCTGGCAAAGACTGGAACGCTGAGTATCTGAATGCAGATATACAGGCCAGCAAGAATCCTGATTGGCTGGTCGATATCAGCAAGGTCAAGTGGGGCGACACGCTAAAGACGCGCTTTGGGCAGCTGGAGATCGTGCCAGGTATGTTTGAGGCCATTGTGGCCAATGATGTACTGGAACACATCCCCAACCTGGTCGATGCCATGACCAACTGCAAAGAGCTGCTGAAGGTGGGCGGCCAGATGCGCATCCATGTGCCTTATGACTTGAGTCTTGGCGCTTGGCAAGACCCAACCCATGTCAGAGCATTCAACGAGAATTCTTGGCGGTATTACACCGATTGGCACTGGTATCTTGGTTGGCCTGATCGGTTTGAGCTGACAACGCTGGAAATGAGGCTCTCAAAGGTGGGAGAAGCACTAGAATTGCCACAAGACGAAATCATCCGCACGCCACGCGCTGTGGACTCCATGTATGTGGTTCTTACAAAGGTCAAGCCATGATTGAAAACATCACCGAAAACTTATCTACCGACATTGCAGCACAGCAGCCAATGGATGATGCAGAGCTGCAAAGCATCGTCACGCAAGACCTGACCGATGCGGTGAGCTATGTGGACAGTGATCTGTCTCCCACACGCGCCAAGGGGACTGAATACTATCGCGGTGATTTATTTGGCAATGAGGTCGAAGGCAACAGCAAGGTGGTGGCCATGGAGGTGCGCGACACTGTCTCGGCCATGCTGCCAAGCCTGATGCGCGTTTTCTTTAATTCTGAGAATGTGGTCGAGTTTGCACCCCGTGGACCAGAAGATGTGAAGATGGCCCAGCAGGCGACCGACTATGCCAACTATGTATTCCAAAACGACAACAACGGGTTTTTGACCAGTTATGCCATCTTCAAAGATGCACTGGTCAGGAAATGCGGCATTGCCAAATTTTGGTGGGAAGACGAAGAGAAGGTCCGGATTGAGGAATATACGGGCCTCGATGACCAGACTCTTGAGATGCTGATGCAAGAGCCTGGTGGTGAGGTCAAGATCATTACGTCTTACCCAGACCCTGCCATTGACGAATTGCAGATTTCCACAGTCGACCCATTGACTGGCCAGCCGGTTATGGCGCCACCCGCCATGATCCATGATGTGCAGATCAAGCGCATCACAAAGGATGGCCGGATCAGGATCATGGCCGTGCCACCCGAAGAGCTGCTACTGGACAGACGCGCCAGATCGTTTGATGACGCGACCATCATTGCCCACCGGCAGATGGCCACTGTGGCCGACCTGATCGCCATGGGCTATGACCAGGATGAGATTGAAGAAAATTTGTCAACGACAGACCTAGACAGCAATGACGAGTATTTAGCGCGTCAGCCACTGAGTACAACATTTGGTACGAATGACGCTGCCAACCCGATGATGCGCAGAGTGCTGTACATAGAAGCATATTCCCGCGTTGACTATGATGGTGACGGCATTGCAGAGCTGCGCAAGGTCTGCTGCATGGGTGGTGGCTATAAGGTGGTCAGAAATCTGCCAGCGAGCTACATTCCCTTTGCTGACTTTCCCTGCGATCCAGAGCCACACACAAGCCCACTTGAGGCCATGTCGATTTTTGACATCACCCGCGACTTGCAAGAAATCAAGTCGGAAATACTTCGCAACACATTGGACAGTTTGGCCCAAAGCATTCACCCGCGTATGTCGATCGTTGAAGGACAGGTCAACGTCGACGATTGCCTTAATAACGAAACAGGCGCAATCATTCGTATGCGTGCGCCTGGCATGGTCCAGGCCCTGACAACCCCATTTGTGGGTCAGGCTGCATTCCCGATGATGGAATACATGGACCAGATCAAGGAAGACCGGACCGGCATGAGCAAGGCGGCCATGGGTCTGAATGCTGATGCATTGCAGTCCAGCACCAAGGCAGCTGTGAATGCCACCATCAATGCCAGCCAAGGCCGCATTGAGCTGACAGCCCGAATTCTGGCTGAAGGCATGAAAAAACTATTCAAGGGCATTTTGTTCTTGGCCACAACGCACCAGGACAAAGCTCGCATGGTCAGAATGCGCAATGAGTGGGTGCAGATCGATCCAAGATTCTGGGACACCAGCATGGATGCGAACATCAATATTGCTTTGGGCAATGGCGACACCAACGAGAAACTGCAAGCGCTGATGATGATCATGTCCAAGCAAGAGCAAATCTTGCAACAGCTTGGCCCTACAAACCCATTGGTTACGCCACAGCAATTCAGTAATACCCTACGCAAAATCGTAGAGTTATCTGGGTTTAAAGACTCGACCAGCTTTTTTCAAAATATCCCTGCCGACTATGTGCCGCCACCACCACAACAAAAGCCAAGCCCCGAAGAGGTGCTGGCCCAAGTGCAGGCCGAGTCGATCAAGGCAGATATACAAAAGAAAGCGGCAGAGCTGGAGCTAAAGCGCCAGCAGATGATCATGGATGACGATCTGACCCGCGACAAGATGGCTCAAGATTTGTATCTCAAAAAGTATGAAATTGAGTTAAAGTACAAATCACAGATCAGCACAGCGGAAATTGACGCTGCGCAGAATATTGATCGTGAAGCGATGCGTCAGCAGGCGCTCTTGGCCCAGCAGCAGGCGGCACAGTTTGTGTCCCAGCCGCAGCCACCAGCGCCTGAGATGATGCCCCCATCAACCTTTCAAGGAATGGCACAGTAAGTGACAAATGAAGACCAGGTAAACAAAGGCCGAAAGGCCAAGCAGCTGCTAGAGGATGAAACCCTCAATGCAGCAATTGCAAAATTAGAAGGTGACCAACTTTGGGCATTTCGTTCATCGAAACCCGAAGAGTCTGCGAAACGCGAAACAGCGTGGTGTATGTTGCAGGCCATTGACGGCCTGCGGCAAGAGTTGGTCAAAGTTATGGACAACGGAAAGATTGCACAAAACGCTATCAGCAGATTGCAGAAACCTTAATTTAAGAAATTACTATGGCAGAAATACAATCAATGAATGTGGCCGATGCGGCCAGTGCTATCTCGGCAATGTTAGCCCCCGAAAAGGGACAAGCAGAACTTGACGAGACGCAGCCAGCCGAAGAGTCCGAGGAGGACTTAGAGGCAGCGGCTTCTGAGGAGGATGAGTCTGGTGTGGAAGACGCGCCAGATGAAGAGACCCCAGAGGAACAGTCCGAAGAAGAGGAAGAGACCGAAGAGGGCGAACAGCCACAGACTTTCACTGTCAAAGTAGACGGCAAGGAAGTTTCTGTCACGCTAGACGAGCTTCAGAAGGGCTATTCCAGGACTCAGGACTACACTCGGAAAACGCAGCAAATTGCCGAAGTGCGAAAGCAAGTCGAGCAAGAAACCCATGCAGTCCGAGCCGAGCGCGAGCAATATGCTCAATTGTTGGGAGCATTGCAAGCCCAACTTCAGTCTTCAGAGCCTCAAGTCGATTTGGAGCGTCTTTATCACGAAGACCCAATCGAGTGGGTGAGGCAAAAGGAAGTCATGCGGGAGAGACAAGAGAAATTAGGTGCTATTCAGTCTGAACAGCAGCGACTTGCTCAAGTGTCCCAGTATGAACAGCAGCGCGCCATGGAAGCCCAACTTGCCAGCCAGCAAGAAGCTCTATTGGCAGCCTTGCCAGATTGGAAAGACCCCAAGAAGGCAAAGGCCGAAAAGGCGCTGGTGATTGAGTCTGCGAAGGCAGCAGGCTTTACCGATGAGGACTTGAAGAGCGTTTACGACCACCGACTGGTTTTACTGCTGCGCAAAGCGGCACTGTTTGACCAGATGGTAAGTAAACGCCAAGGCATTAAGCCTGTGGTGAACAATGGCCCACGAACAGCCAAGCCTGGTGCAGCTGGTCGGGTTTCGACAACAACTGAGAGTGTGCGAGCAAAGCAGCGTCTTGCAAAAACTGGTCGCATCGATGATGCGGCTTCTGCAATTGAACTCTTATTGAAATGAGGAAATTATGGCTATCGTAAGTAACACATTCCTGACTTACTCTGCAAAGGGTATTCGGGAAGATTTGAGCAATATCATTACAAATATTGCACCGGAAGAAACTCCATACATGAGCAACATTGGCCGTGAGAACGTGTCCAATGCTTTGTTCGAGTATCAGACTGATACATTGGCCGCAGCTGCTGCCAATGCACAACTTGAGGGTGACGATGTTGCATCGTTTGACTCAGTTACTGCTACTGTGCGTTTGCAAAACTATGCACAGATTTCACGCAAGACAATCATCTTGTCAGCCACTGAAGAAGTGGTGAACAAGGCAGGAAGGCGCTCAGAATTGGCCTACCAAATTTCTAAAAGAGCGAGCGAGCTAAAAAGGGACCAAGAATTTGTCATGCTCAATGGCGGCATTGCTGTCGCTGGTGACTCGACAACTGCCCGTGTGACTGCTTCTTTGGGTGCGTTTATCAAGACGAACACAGACAAGCAAACCAATGGCACTGATCCATCTTACACAACGCTGCCAAACAGCGCCCGTACAGATGGCAACGTGCGCACATTCACTGAAACCATTCTTAAGAATGTGATTCAGAAGGTGTGGACTGCTGGTGGTACACCTAAGATTTTGATGTGCGGTCCTGTTAACAAACAGCGTGTGTCATCTTTCACTGGTATTGCCTCCAGCCGTTTCAACATTGATGGTGGTGCAAAGCCTGCCACTTTGGTTGGTGCTGTTGACATCTATGTGTCTGACTTTGGTAATGTCCAAGTTATCGCTAACCGCTTCCAGCGTGAGCGTGATGCATGGGTGATCGATCCTGACTACGCCAAGATGACAGTGCTGCGCCCTTATCAGCAAGTCGAATTGGCTAAGACTGGTGACGCTGAAAAGCGTATGTTGATCGTTGAGTGGGGTCACAAAGTGTTGGCTGAAAACGCCCACGGCTTGGCCGCTGACTTGATCACTTCTTAATCGGAAGCAATGGAAAGGGCCAGGGAAACCTGGCTCTTTTTTAAAATGATTGAAAAAAAATTATTTGATGTAAATGCCCAGCAGGGCATCACACGCACCTGGCACTACAACACCGAAAACGATGAAGTCACCATCCAAACACAACAAGATGTGACCGATGTCATTGAGGCCAACAAAGCCATCTACAACGCTGTGGATGAGAAAGCCACCTGGAAAGGTGAATGGCACTTGGTCGCATCCATCCCAGAAGCTCTCTATTACAAAATGAAAGCCGAAGGCAAGATCGATGACCAGGAGCACATGAAAAAATGGCTCAACGATTCTGACAATCAATTCTTTAGGACTCGACCTGGAAAAGTATGAATTACATTGCAGTCTGCACACCGGCCCGTGATCAGGTCCACACCAACTACACATATTGCATGGTCAACATGGTGGCTTATCACACACTCAACACCACAGATGCTATCAGTCTGAAATTGATGCAAGGCACGATCATCCAAAACCAAAGGGCTGACCTTTGCTTGGATGCCATGAAAGAGGGCTGCACACACATACTCTTCATTGACTCGGACATGACGTTTCCACAGGACATGGTCCAGCGGCTCTTAAAGCACGACAAAGAGATTGTGGCTGCCAACTGTGCCAGGCGCAGAATGCCCACTGGCCCGACTGCCCAGAACTATGACGAGAACGGCAAGCGCCAGGCGGTCTACACCATGCCAGAATCCACTGGATTGGAAGAGGTGGGAAGCATTGGAACGGGCATAATGCTGATCAAGCGCGAGGTGTTTGAGGGCATGAGCGAGCCATGGTTTGATATGCCTTGGCAGACCACCAGAGGCTACATGGGAGAGGATGTGTTCTTTTGTAAGAAAGCGCAAGAGCTTGGCTACAAAGTCTACATAGACCATGATGTCTCAAAGGAAATTGGCCACATTGGCACATTTGAGTTTCGCCATGAACACACTTGGATTGTGAAAGAAGAGATGGAAAAAGAGGCCCAATAATGGCACTGACTACATACGCGGAATTGAAGACATCCATTGGCGACTGGCTTAATCGGTCGGACCTGACTTCTGTCATTCCTGACTTTATCTCTCTGGCCGAGGCGCAAATCGAAAGAACATTGCGCACCAGGCAGATGATTGTCAGAGCCAATGCGTCTTTTGATGCGCAATATGGTGCTGTGCCTGCTGACTTCTTAGAGACCAAATCCCTCAAGCTCACAAGCACAAACCCACAGACCCCATTGTCGTTTCTCAGCATTGATGCCTTGGACAATGAGGCTACAAAATACACTGGCAGTGGCAAGCCCAAATTTTTTGGCATTGTTGGTGGCCAGTTTCGATTAGTGCCATTGCCAGACGCGAACTACACGACCGAGCTGACCTATTACGCAAAGTTGGCAAAGTTATCAAATGCAAACACGACCAACTGGCTTTTGACATCAAACCCCGACATTTATCTGTATGGAGCATTGCTCCAGGCTGCACCATACTTGCAAGATGATGCGAGAATCCAGACATGGGCAACACTCTATGAGCGAGCCTTGAACGATTCACAAACTGCCGATGATCGCAGCGCATCTTCTGGTGGTGCATTGCTTACCCGTGCAAAGACTTTTGGATAAGGACTGTATATGTCATCTTTTACCGACTACACCGAAAACCTAGTATTAACGTACTTGCTGACCACTGGCTCTGTCACACGCCCCACGGCTTGGTATGTCGGCCTATTCACTGCAGCGCCCAGTGACACGGGTGGTGGCACTGAGGTCTCAGGCAACGCCTATGCGCGGGTGGTGACTGGCACGATCACTGTTTCTGGCACAAGCCCCACAAACGCAACCAATGCAGCGGCCATCGAGTTTGCAGCTGCCAGCGGTGGAAACTGGGGATCAATTGGCTGGGCTGGCATTTTTGATGCAAGCACTGGCGGCAATCTATTAGCCTGGGCAGCGCTCACCACAGCTCGCACCATCAATGATGGCGATGTGCTGCGCATTCCAGCTGGCGACCTTGACGTTACCCTGACATGACATGGCAGCCTATGGTCTTGGCCCGTATGGACAAGGGAAGTATTCCTATGGCGTAAGCCTTGGGGCGGTTACTTTCGCGGCCACCAGTACGGCTGCATTCAATGGTCAACGCATCTGCATAGGTGCGTTTTCTGTTTCTGCCTCTAGCGCAGAGACAGTCGCGGCCAATGTCGTTAAGACGGCATCATTCTCGGTTTCAGCGTCTAGCAGTGCATCAGCTGCTGCACAAAGAGTGGCCAATGCCTCGGCCACGGCCACTAGCACCAGCTCCATGGCCGCAAGCGCTTTGCGCTATGCCATAGGTGCATCGACACTCTCTGCAAGCTCTAGCGCGAGCTTTGCGGCCAGACGGGTGGCCATTGGTGCATTTGCCTCAGTCGATACAAGCACCATGGCGGTGGCAGCTGTCAGAGTGCCATTAGTGCAGATTCTGATTGAAGACTTTGCCACCATGACAGTGGCCACCAAGGTGGTCTTGCGCGCATCGGTGCTGATTGCAGCCCAGTCTGGCATGAGCATCAGCGCGACCAGACGACAAAGTTTTGCAATCAATTTCACTTGCCAGTCATCCATGACGATTGCTGGCAATCTAAAATGGGTGGCAGAGAGTGATACGGCAGAAACTTGGAATGCAATCTCTGACAATGCAGAGACCTGGACACCGATCACAGACACATCAGAAACATGGACCGCAATTAGTGACAGCAGTGAAACTTGGACTGCAATTGCGGATAATAGCGAAACTTGGCAAATTGCCGCATGAGGTGAAAAATGGCAGATACAACAACCACAAATCTATTACTGACTAAACCAGAGGTTGGAGCCTCAACAGATTCTTGGGGAAATAAGGTAAATTCAGACCTAGATTTAATTGACGCATTGTTTGATGCAGGCCCAGTGCTAAAGGTCTCAAAGGGTGGCACAGGCATTTCAAGTTTTGGCACAGGCATTGCCACATTTCTGGGAACACCAAGCAGCGCAAACCTACGTTCTGCCTTAACTGATGAGACAGGAACAGGCTCTGCTGTTTTTGCGACTTCTCCTACTTTGGTAACTCCTGCTCTTGGTACTCCAACAAGCGGAACATTGACAAATGCAACAGGACTACCAATCTCAACTGGTGTGTCTGGTTTGGGTACTGGTATTGCAACGGCTCTAGCGGTTAACGTAGGGTCTGCTGGCGCACCAGTAGTCAATGGTGGTGTTTTAGGAACTCCCTCTAGCGGTACTGTAACTAACTTAACTGGTACTGCCTCAATCAATATTAATGGTACTGTTGGAGCAACAACCCCTGCAGCTGGAACATTTACAACTCTTTCAGCAACATCTTTAACAGTTGCCAAATCTACATCTTGGACACAATCCACAGACACATATTCTGGTAGTGGTGCTTCTGATGTGCATACATCAATGAGACGTTGTTTGTTGCGTGATGATGGTAGTGTTAATTATTATCTTGACCCAACTAACTCAACCTTAAAAGCAGATGGGACATCCTCTGTTTTGACGGGCGCAGATGGTATGGTCATGGTGGAAATTCCTGCTTTCTATGTAAAGTTCACAGCAGGTTCAACACGAACATGGTCTATTTCTTTGTTCCCTGCTTCTGGTTATACGCTTCACCCTGCTTTTATGAAAGATGGTGAGTATGTTCCTTATCGTTACATTGGTGCATACGATGCTTGCGTAAATTCAACTGGGTCAACTTACGAATCTGGCTTGAATTACGATAACAATTGGACTTCTGGTCAGAGCTGGAGTACCGATACAACACCAAAACTTGCCTCAGTTTCTGGTGTTTACCCTGCTGTCGGTATTACTCGCGCAAATGCAAGAACACTAGCAGCTAATCGTGGAACAGGTTGGAGACAGGTTGATGTCTATCTGGCTTGGGCTGTTGAATTGCTATTTTTGGTTGAATATGGAACTTTCCGTACTCAACAAAACATTGGTGATGGCAATGTGGCTGTTGGCGCTGGATACCCTGCAGGTTCTGGAAACCAAACCGACTCACCTCACTCTGTTGCTGGTAAATCAAATAGCATTGGCAACGCAAGTACAAATACAAGTACTGGCGCAAGCAGTGGAACTCGTGACACAGCGTTTATGTCGTACCGAGGAATTGAAAACTGGTATGGCAATTGTTGGAATTGGGTTGATGGATACAACATCAATAACAACCAAGCCTATGTAAGTAATACTAGCGTAAACTTTGCGGATGACACGGCAACCAATTATGTTGCCGTTGGTGCGGCTATGGTTGCTTCTGATGGTTACGTTACTAATTGTCAGCAAGAGCCTTTTGCTTTTTTACCATCTGCTGTCGGTGGTTCAACTAGTACTTATTGGGCGGATTATTATTATCAGAATAGCAGTTGGCGGGTCGCTATCTTTGGCGGTGATGCGGGTTCTGGTGCGCTTGCGGGCGGTTTCTATTGGGCTTTGAGTGTTGATTCCTCTTATCTGTATGGTAATGTCGGTGCGCGCCTTGCGTTTTAAATAAAGGGGTTATTGTGCAAGTGATTGGATTAAACAGTTGGCAGGTCACTATCTTTGGCAGTAATGCGAGTAATGGTGCAACCATGTCAGTTTAAAATTAATAAAAACATACCCAAAACAACTTAGAGGTGCAATATGAAAGTTTATTCTGATGAGCAACTACCCACATATCAGGTGGTAGGACAGACTCTTTTGGTACATTGGGATGGTCAACAAGTGCCAGCCCCTAGTATGGGAGAGCCTCGCGTGCAGTGGGAGCAGAATGAGGCTGTTTGCGCTATTTCAGACACTAGAGGACAGTTAATTAGCAAAATTATTGGTAGCGTTTATGACTACAACGCAGAATTTGCGGCTATCAATGATGGCGGTGAAAAATATACAACTTATCAAGCATTCCGAACTCAAGCTAAAACATTGGCTGATGGTTGGATTGGCTCAATTGCCTAAAGAGACTCCAGAGGAGTAATCATGGAAAACGAAGTCACCCATAAGCAAATCTACGATAGGCTCATTGAAGTCGAAACCAAGGTAGATAGCATAGACCAGAACACAAAGGGTCTTGTAGAGGCTATGAAGGCTCTTGATGGGGCTTTTAAGGTCTTGGGATGGTTGGCTTCTGCTGCCAAGCCTATTCTGTGGGTGGGCGGTCTAATCATGGCTGCTGGTGCTGTTTGGCAGACTTGGATTAAAAAATGAAAGATTGGGCCGTGGCAATCACTGCTGCGGCTCTTTTGGTCATCACCATCATTTGGTGCTTTTTTGTCATCATTTCGTTTTGGCCATGATTTATGCTCTGGTCTTACTAGCAGCAACCACAGAATATCGATGCACCAGGTGGACATGGACTGGTGATGTCTACAATCGGAAGGTTGTTTGTCTCAAGTGGGAGAAGAGAAAATGATCGATCCAATCACGGCCCTAGCAGGAATACAAAGCGCCATTAGCATGGTCAAGAAGGCAGCCAATGTTGCCCAAGACTTAGGCTCACTTGCGCCCATGATTGGCAAGCTATTTGACGCTAAGTCTGTAGCTACAAAAGCCATGCTCCAGGCTAAACAGTCTGGCAAAGGCTCGAACATGGGAACGGCCTTGCAGATTGAGATGGCACTGGAACAGGCCAGAGCATTTGAGGAAGAGCTAAAAATGCTTTTCATGCAGACAGGCAAGATTGATGTTTGGAACAAGATTAAAACCCGTCAAGCAGAGATGGACTTGGCAGATGCAAAAGAGATAAGTGCTTTAAAGAAGGCAGAGAAAGCCGCTAAAGAAAAAGAGCAAGAACAACTAGAGATTGGCTTGGCAATAGGTGGAATCTTCTTTGTGTTGTTTTTAGTCTTTGTTGGCATTTATGAGTTGATGGATTTCTGTCAAACAACCAGAAGGTGTGGTCGGTGAATGAGTACCAGAAAACCTTTGATATGTGCCTCAAGATATTCGTTTATGGGTGCGTGGCTTTGTACTTCTTGGGTTTTCTGAAGTTCTTACCTGATGATTTGTCGGACAAAGTTGTTAATCTTTTACTTGGAATGATTGGACTGTAATGCTATCTTTATTTTCTACTCTCGGTGGTTTATTGATTTCTGGTTTACCAAGGTTACTAGATTTCTTCCA
>Ga0247844_1008193_pt1 | contig 11471 bp, 8 predicted proteins | sample LaCtaG_FD_192421 | JGI IMG/M metagenome (GOLD analysis project Ga0247844, IMG submission 192421) | Freshwater microbial communities from meromictic Lake La Cruz, Castile-La Mancha, Spain - LaCruzMarch201714.5m_1 | ecosystem: Environmental > Aquatic > Freshwater > Lake | place: Spain: Castile-La...
TTGCTTTGAATAGATCCATCATTGAAGTAGCTTAACTGCTCACCATGCTCTTTACCATTTTTATATTGGCATCGTTCAGATATTTTTTCGGAGAAGTTATGGAATTGACGCTCTTCGCCTGATAATTCTCCATCTTCAAAATTGGCTTCGCGAACCAGGGTTCCCTTTTCGCTATAAAACTTCCAGATACCTTCTGGCTTTCCGTTTTTGAGGTTTCCGGCCTGTTCCAGCCCTCCATTTTTATAAAATCTAACAAAATCAAAATCAGGTAAAACGGGTTCGGAGTATTGAATTTCTATCGTTTCCCTGGTTTTTTCATTCGTTTCGATCCACTTTCCAATTTTTGCACCCCGGGAATATTGACCATGATTCAACACTTTCCCCAGGCTGTCTTTTTGCAAAAACCATGATTCAAATCCATCATAATTGCAGCCTGATTCATAGGGAGCGGTTGTGTTTTCTCGGAAATACTCGAGCGCGAATGTGCCATTGGGATGCCAGGATTTGAAATGCGTCCATTGCAAGCCCTCCTTGGTTTTTGATATCGTTCGTTCGGATTTAGCGTTATAAGGGCATGTTTCACAACTTGCTTTTTGCGCCGTTAGTGCTCCGTTATGATAGGTGGAGACAGTCGTGCCTCTATTGTTCTCCAGGATTTCAGTAGCCTCTCCGTGTCGAAGACCGTTTTTATATCGAGTCTCACTTTTTAAAGTACCATCGTAGCGGAAATGCAACCATTTCCCGGTTGGTTTCCCTTCCAGAAAGTTGCCTTCAGCGGCTTTTACACCATCTGGAAAATACCAAACAACCGTGCCCGTGTAGGCGGTTTCGGTCATTTTTTTATAAGCAGAAATGATCTGAAGCGTGTTGTAAAATTTCTCGGGATCATCGGTTCTACTGCACGAAAACCAGTCGCAGACGGTTGCATTGAACTCGCCATTGCTGTGCATTTGACTGAAAATCAGCCAATCAGAGTTTGAGTTAAGCATTTGCCCTCCGGCAGTTGTGTTTCCACCGGTTTGTATGACCACGAAGCTGCTATCCACCTTCCCTTTAAAAACTTCGTTCACCTTTGTCTTGGAAAAATAGCCGCCTTGCAGATTGGCAGCGGTATTGTATACCCTGCACAAAAAAACACTTCGGTTGTATTGGTCGTGCAACAGGAGTTCCGTCAGGGTATGAGGTTCTCCCATACAGCAGGCGAAAGAGGCACAGAGGCTGATATGCGAGACCAGCATGGTAAAAATTATTTTTTTCATGGCCTTGTCCCGTACATCTTTCCTTGCCGGGTCATTTTGATGAGGTAATCAAGCCTTTTTTGCGCTTCTGGCCGACGGCTGATACTTTTTATTTCAGCGATCCAGCCAATTTTTAGGCGTTTGTAAAGCGGTGGGAAGGCCTGAAAATTATCCCAAACCATCTGGTCAGCGCGCAATTGTTCCTCCGCCCATTCCGGGAACTCAAAAGGATCTTCTGGCGAACCGAGCTGGTCTTTGATCGGCTCTATCCCTGCCGGTGTCATCAAACCATTGGCCTGGAGTTTCCATATCCGCTGGCGATTGAGTTCCGATAGAAAGCTCTTTTTGCGACGCGGGGTGATTCGCTGTACCGTGCTCTCCGGGTCATATTTTTTCACTACCCCATCAATCCAGCCAAAACAAAGGCATTCCTCTACCAGATCGTCGTATTTTAGGGTAGGTTTCCCCGAAGCTTTGTTGAATGTTTGAAGCCAAACCTCCGTTTCGCTGCGATGCTTGGCCTCAAGCCAGGCACGCCATTCGGTACGACTGGTGGGGTAAAAAACAAGCGTAATTTCCATGGACTGATAATGTAATGTGGATTCATTACAGAGCCAAAGTTCTTAATTATCGTTTGATTTTCTTCTGCCGATGTTGTTGGCCTCGCTAGATCTGTCAGGCTAAAGGTTACTTTTAGAGATTTTGGACAATACTTTGGCAATACCTTTATTAAGGTTTTGTGTAACTTTCACAAAAACCAAGCGGTATTTCATGCGAAAATCAACCATTCAAATTAGGCAGATTTACCCTTACCAACTGCTTTTCAAGATTACCGGAGCTTGACTCGATTGCCTGATGAATACGAAGTGCAAGGGCCTGGTAATCTCGGTCTTCGGTGCAGATAATAATACCAAAATGGTCGGGAAAGAAGCGATGTAAACGCTTGAAGTGGTTGTAGTTGAAGGTCAGTACAATTCGTTCTTCCGCAACAGCGAAATCGAGCACTTCCTCGTCTGGAATTGCTTTGTTCGCAAAACAAAACGGGCATCCCGTCCTAAAACGAGATGCCCGCTGCTATATCAACTTGAAACTCAAAACTCAATTACCATTTCTTCCGGCCGCCGCCGCCACTGCCGCCTTTCTTTGGCTTGCGGTCCCATTTCTCAAACACTTTATCCTCCCTTCTTGGGGCCCTTTCACGCTCTGAAGCATCGTCCACACGGATCGGGCGACCGTTGATCGTGAATTCGGGTAAACCCTGACGCACTACGCCCACATACGCAGCATCCAGATCAAAGTGCAAGTGTGTACGGCTCACATCAATTTGGCCGATTGCCTTACTGGGCACTCCAAACGAGCGGTCAAGCAAAATGAGGAAATCCTTTTTGTTCACACCATCCATCTCTCCGACGCTAACGAACAAGCGAACGGTGCCTGCGGCTGCACCCGTATTCGGAGTAGCGGAAGGCCGTGCGGCACGTTTGTCGCCCCGTGGATAAATGTTGATGTCGGGTGCGCTGCGGTAGTAAGAAAGGAAGCGGTTGAACTCCACGCTGGCAAAGCGCTTGATGAGTTCTTCCTTACTCAAATCTTTCAGTTCTTCTTGAATACGCTCCATATATGGCTCAATATCAGCGTGGTGTACCTCCTGTTCATGGATGCCTTTGATGATATTGAACAGTTGAGCCTCACAAACTTCCATGCCCGTGGGGAGCATCTTTTTGACGATGGGGGCTTTCGTTTTGCGTTCTATCTGACGGATTCTTTCCTCGTATTTTGGGGTCACGATGGTGATACTCACACCCGTTTTGCCAGCACGGCCCGTACGGCCTGAGCGGTGGGTGTACACTTCGATTTCGTCGGGCAAACCGTAGTTGATAACGTGGCTGATATTGCTCACGTCCAATCCACGCGCGGCCACGTCGGTCGCAATGAGGAGTTGCAGGTTTCCTTCGCGGAAACGCTGCATCACACGGTCGCGGTCGGCCTGGGCCAGGTCACCGTGCAGTGCATCGGAGTTGTAGCCATCGCGCACCATTTGCTCGGCCACTTCTTTCGTCTCGATTCGGGTGCGACAAAAGATCAGGGCATAAATACCCGGTAGTGCATCTACGACTCGTTTGAGGGCGTTGTAGCGGTCGTCGGCGCGGCACACATAATATACGTGCTCGATGTTTTCGTTGGTTTGCGAACTACCCATCACGGAAAGTTCGTGCGGGTTTTTCATGTAGGTGTTCGCAATGGTGCGCACCTCTCTGGGCATGGTGGCCGAAAAGAGCCAGATGGATTTACGATCCACTACTTCAGACAAAATGAAGTCAATGGCCTCTTTGAAACCCATGTTAAGCATCTCATCCGCCTCGTCGAGCACTACACGGCGCACGCTTTCGAGTTTGATGGCTTTGCGGGTGATGAGGTCCATGAGACGGCCTGGAGTGGCCACTACGATTTGTGCTCCGGCCTTGATTTGGCGGATTTGGCCTTCAATGCCTGCGCCGCCGTACACTGCCACCACCTTGTATTGGTGGGCGTGTTCGGAGTAATTGACCAGATCGCCGGCCACCTGAACACAGAGTTCGCGGGTAGGGCACATGATGAGCGCCTGAATGGTGCGCTCCTTAGGATCAATGCGTTGGAGGAGTGGGAGGCCGAAAGCGGCGGTTTTGCCGGTGCCGGTTTGGGCGAGGGCAATGATGTCATTGTCACCTTCGAGGGCGACTGGGATGACCATTTCTTGAACAGGGGTAGGAGTTTCAAAGCCCATGGCTGTGATACCCTGCAAGAGGTCGTCGGCGATGCCGAGCGTCTTGAATGCAGACATTAATAAAGTACGTTAGGACGATGGGACTGTTTGACTTGCGCGCTGTTGTTCACGTAGTTATGTTGCGCGTTGTCCGTTGTTTCCGAATCGTTTTGACGGAAACCAACAAAGCCTGCACACCTCAAGATTACTCCCTGCCACAGAAACCTACGCACCTAATGTCAATGCTACCCACTGCCGGTATGAGAATGAAAAGGAAACAAAAACCACGAATGGAGGTTTTTGTTTTCAAAAGAGCGGGCAAAGGTAAAAATTTTCTTTTGTAGAAAGTAGAATTTGGTTTTTAAATTCTGTTTGCTGGGGTGCGTTAGGCTTTGAGTGTGATGTAAATTTTGCGGGATTTTGATTTTGGGTCAACTCCTAACTTCCGAATTTGTTTTCTTTCCCAAATCATCAGAATGTTTTTAGTGATTATAATCCCCAAAAAGATGTACTTTTGGGGATTATAATCACTAATTTTATGATTAACCGGTATATTGAATCGTTTTTTGCTGAAAACCTGTGGTCGGACACCAACAAACTGCTTTTATTATTGGGGCCTCGCCAAACGGGAAAAACTACCTTGGTTCGCAAAATCGCATCACAGTTCGATGGCAAGATGCTCTATCTCACAGGTGATGACCCTACGGTGCGTACTCGGCTCACCGATGTGGGCATTGAAGCCCTCCGCCCAATGATGGAAGGGTATGACTTATTGGTGCTCGACGAAGCGCAGCGAATTCGAAACATCGGTATTACCCTCAAACTTATGGCGGACCATTTTCCCCAAACGAGGGTGATTGCCACCGGGTCTTCCTCTTTTGAACTGGCCAATCAGATCAATGAGCCACTTACGGGACGCAAGATGGAGTTTTACCTATATCCTGTGTGTTGGCAGGAATGGGTGGCACATACGGACCTGTTTGCGGCGGAAAGTGGCTTGGAGCAACGCTTGCTCTTTGGGATGTATCCAGAAGTGCTGACCCAACCAGGCAAAGAGCAGGAGGTGCTAGCCGGCTTAGCCTCCGATAATCTTTACCGAGACCTTCTTTCGTTTGCGCCCATCCGGAAGCCCGAACTTTTGGAACAATTGCTTCAAGCCCTTGCGCTGCAGGTCGGTTCAGAGGTGTCGTACAACGAACTTTCAAATTTATTGAAAGTGGACAAACAGACCATTTCCAACTATATTACGGCCTTAGAGCAGGCGTACGTCATCTTTCGCCTGGGCCCTTTTAGCCGCAATTTACGCAATGAAATCACCACGACCCGCAAGGTTTATTTTTATGACAACGGCATCCGAAACGCGCTGATTGGCAACTTTTCACCGCTGGCGCTCCGGCAAGACAAAGGCGCTTTGTGGGAAAACTTCCTCCTCAGCGAACGCCTTAAGCGCAACCGCTACGCCAGGCGACATTTTGTCAACACCTATTTCTGGCGTACCAAGCAAGGACAAGAAATTGATTACCTTGAAGAAAGTGATGGGCGCATCGCGGCTTTTGAAATAAAATGGAATCTTAAACGCAAACCTTCGGCGCCCTCAGCTTTTGAATCAGCTTATTTGGAGTATGATTTCACAGGCATCACACCAGAAAATTTTGCTTCGTTTTTGGAACTTCCTTGAAATGCCCCAATAAGTATGAATGGAGGTTCCTATGAACTTGTGGTAATAGATCTAGTGCCGCATCCGGCAAATAGTGCACTAATATAGCGGCCAAATTTTTCCTTTCTCTACGTTGTTCGTCGGTTAAAATGTCCCGCATTGCGCCCTCCTCCGGCCTTGATAAAGAAAAAATTTGTCTCCCCAATTCGTGCATTATTTGCCGGATGCGGCACTAGCATAAGTAAGCAAAGCAGGATATTCTTACCAAGTAAATTCAAAATGCAATTTTGAATTTACTTGGTAAAACACGATCTTTGCAACATGATTCAACGCCGCGCCACCGTTTCAATACTCGAATCGCTATCGTTTTTCCCTGTAGTGGGCATCATCGGTTCGAGGCAAGTGGGCAAGACTACCCTTGCCCGACATTTGCAAACCTTAATGCAGAAGGATAGTCTATATCTTGATCTTGAGTTGAGCAGCGATTACCAAAAACTGTCCGATGCCCAAGACTACCTTTCCCAGCACACGGAGAAGTGCGTGTTTATTGACGAGATACAAGTCAGGCCAGAGTTGTTCGCCCTGCTCCGTGCGTTGGTAGACCAACAACGGGTACCTGCACGGTTTGTCATCCTTGGTTCAGCATCACCCTACCTTGTCAAGAATAACTCCGAAACGCTGGCGGGGCGCATCGCCTACCACGAGCTGGCTCCATTTTCGCTGTCAGAAATCAGTACGGTGAGCGATTGGCGCACACATTGGTTTCGTGGGGGATTCCCCAATGCGCTTTTAGCTCCGTCAAACAGACTTAGCCAACGGTGGCTGAGCGATTTCACGGATACTTTTATAGAGCGCGATTTACAACGGCTTCGCTTCGATGTGCCTGGCCCCGTGCTTCGGCGGCTGCTTTCCATGGTCGGCCATTTGCACGGCACACTGCTCAACCAATCTCAAATTGGTCAATCGTTGGGGGTAACACAACCCACCGTAAATCGGTATCTAGAATTATTGGAGGGCAGTTTTCTTATCCGTCGCCTTTCGCCTTGGTTTCGGAATGCCCAAAAACGTTTGGTAAAAACCCCCAAGATTTATTTTCGCGATTCAGGACTTCTTCACAGGCTTTGGGGCTTGCCCGACCTGGACTCCTTGTATGGACATCCTTCCATGGGAGCCTCTTGGGAGGGTTATGTAATAGAGCAGATTATCCAAGAAGCAGGGGAGTTTTCTGAGTTCTTTTTTTACCGAACCCAAAATGGCGCAGAAGCCGATCTGGTATGGATTACCCCTAAGAATAAGGTCGTTTGTATCGAGATAAAATACTCCTCTGCACCGGTTATTTCAAAAGGGTTTTACCAAAGCGTGGAAGATCTAAAGCCAGATTTCAAATACATTATTGTGCCGCAAGGAGAAACTTTCAACAAGCCGGGGGAGCTGCGGGTGTGTGCATTGCAGGATTTTTTAGAAAAAGAAATGCCCTTATTACGTTGATATATTTCACTCCCCAAAAAAACGGAAGCCGCCCATCCCAATATCGAGACTGCGACTTCCGAAAAAAGAAGGTAAGGTAGGGCGTTTTTTTATAATCCACTCAATTTGTCGGTGCGCACATGGGAATTGTGCCATCTGCCTTTTTGAAGGTCAATTTGTTTAATGGGACGGATGCAAAGCCTTCTTGCCCTTCCTTTATCTTGATGAGCTGGTTGGGCTGCACGTTTTTCAGCACTTGCGTGATACCGCTGGCAGGCCACTTGATTGTGATTTCATCAATTACGGTAGCTTGGCCGATGCCGATTTCACGGCGCAGGGGAGAGCAGCCAAAACTGCCCCCGGAATTGAGTTCGCGGTACACCATGCGCTGCTTACCTTTTTCGCGAAATTTGACGGTGATTTTTGTGCCGATGCCAGCCCGGTTGGACTTGGTGCCTTCCAACTGGAGGTAAATCCAGTGGTTGTCGTTCTGGCCGGGGTTGATGTAGAGCGAATTCGGGTATGCATCGCCCCGGTATGCGCCACCCATGTCCGCATGGATGTCCTGGTCGCCATCGTTATCAAGGTCTGCAAACGACACGCCGTGCCCTTTTTGCAAGTTGCCGGTGCGGGAGGAATTGGTGGCATCGGCGAATTTTTTACCCTCCAGGTTCACGAATAACTTATTCGGTACCAGGGATCTATAGCTGGGGTTGCCCGTTGCCAGATACATATCCAGCCAGCCATCGTTGTTGATGTCGCCAAAATTTGAGCCCATCGCGAAGACAATGGTGCGGAGGCCCAATTGCTCAGAAACATTGGTAAAAGTGCCATCCTGGTTATTGTGGTATATAAAAGCCTTGCCCGCCTTATCCTTGGATGGGTGCAGCGCTTCTTTGGCCGCATAGTAGGAGAGGGCTTTTTCAAATTCGTAATTGCAGATAAAAAGGTCGAGCCAGCCGTCGTTGTCGTAATCGAAGAAAAAAGTGGGGAAACTGTGGTAGGTCTCCTTAGTGAATCCTGCTTTTTCAGATGCATTTTCAAAGTCTACCTTATCACCTACAAGCCCTTTATTGCGCAACAACACTTTCTGACCGCTCATGGTGGACAGGAAAAGGTCGGGCCAGCCGTCGTTGTCATAATCGCCCGAAGCGACCCCTTTAACGAACAAACCGATATTGATCTCCCAATCTGTTGCTACGTTTCTAAAGGTGCCGTTTTTGTTGTTGATGTAAAACTCGCACAGGTGTTGCGTGGTGGCATCGGAGGTTTCATTTCCAATAAAAACATCAATCCAGCCATCTTGATTGAAATCATTCCAGGTGGCCGTTTGGGTGGGGTGATATGAAAGCATTCCGGCCTCAATGGTTACATCGGTAAAGGTTCCGTCGCCATTGTTGCGCAACAGTGAATTTGGCTGATCTCCATAATACCCGGATTGTCCTTGCCATGCGCCACGAAGCACGAAAATGTCCAAAAACCCGTCGTTGTTATAGTCGGTTTGCTGGAGGTTGAGACCGCCCACGATCGCTTTCAGACCCGACTCCACTGAACGGTCGGAGAAAGTGCCATCTCCATTGTTCTTGAAATAGTGCATTGGGTCGGTTAGGTCCCAAGCCGATGTTACGATGTCCAGATATCCATCGTTGTCAAAGTCGTCTGTAATGCTCCCCCCTGAGCGGTTGTTCGCGATGACTTTCAAATCTGTTGCCATGTCGAGGAATGGGCGAAGGGGATAACCAGCTGCGTCCAAATTGGGGACAAGCCACTTTTTGGGCACTTTTTGAGGGTATTCGCCCAAGGTCATGTAAGTAATGTTGAGCAACCATTGCGTGTCGTAATCCGCTTGTTCTAAAGCTAAAAGCGCTTCAAAAACCTCTACCGCTTTTTTTGCGGCGCTTTTGTCGGTGTGTATGCCTTTGCCACGGATCGGCATGATGCAGGCGTCTTCGTTGTGCCCCATCACGCAGTTGTTTCGTTCGGCGAGCCGCAGGTAGGCGGTGCCCAATTGCTGGAGCAGGATTTTTTGAGCTTCTTTGTTATTGCCGACCGCATTTCTGAGTTGCTCCAGAATAGCAACCGCCTGCTGCTCCTCGCCATATTCCAACAAATAGACTGCTTTGTTCAAGGACGCTTTGACTTGAGCGGTGGGGTCTTGCGTGGAGGCCAATTCGGACTCGCATTGGGCCAATTTCGCTTCCACCGCAAACATATTCTTAGCCGTGTTTCCTTTTTTGTGAACGTCAGCCAGGATCTGCGCCATGTTTTGTTTCGACTTAGCGGAGGCTCCGTTGCTGCTTGAATCTTTGCCTGAAGTATGGGTACAAGCGAGCCAGAAACAAGACAATAAAACGGCGAGGGCGTTAAGCACTGCGACCGACTTTTTAGTTTCGGGAGTTGGAATCTTGAACATGAAATTAAAAAATAGTAGTTCTCGGTGAATTGGGGCACAAGGTAGGCAGTTTGATGAATCCTTAACGTAAACTGGGATCTTAAAAAGCCTGATATTCCACGCACAAAGAGTGGTAGGCTGACCGATAATTCCTGCTACTTTTGCGCGTTTACTCGCCGAAGCCTTCCCGCCCGCCAAAGCGGGGCGGGTAAAGGTGAAGGCGGCCTAACCAACCCTCACCATTTTACCCGCCATAGTCCCGAGTGTTCGGGACGAAGGCGGGCTCAACAACATTTTATGGACGCGAACAGCCGCATCTACGTAGACTCCGAAATCGGAAAACTCAAAAAAGTAATCGTGCACCGCCCTGACGAGGGTATCGCCCGCATCACCCCCAAACGCGCCGAAGAACTCCTCTTCGACGACATCGTACACTTGCCCAACATGCAAGACGAGCACGATATTTTTGTGAATGTGCTCCGGGCATTTGTCGGGAAAGAAAATGTGCTCGAAGTGGGCGATCTTTTGACCGAAAGCTGCCGCAATGAGGAAAGTCGCTACGAGATCATCAATAAAATCGTTGATTTTGAGGAACTTCCTTACTCTTTTATCCCACGCCTCGCCAGCCTTTCGCCCGAACAACTGGCCGATACGCTCATCACCGGTTATCTGGAACCTGAAGACCGCATCCTCTTTGACCCTATCCCCAACCTGATCTTTACCCGCGACCTGGCGGTGACCGTGAAAGAACACGTCATCATCACCAAAGCCGCCAAAGAAGCCCGATTCCGGGAAAACTTCCTCACGCGGCTTATCTTCTCCAGTCACCCTGTGTTCCGCCGCCTCAAGGCCGATGGCAAAACCATCAACCTCAACCGGGTAGACAAATTCCCGCCCAACAAACGCGGCGAAACCATCAGCATCGAAGGCGGCGACGTGATGATGTTCAACAAGGATTATCTGCTGATTGGCAACTCCGAGCGCACGAACAACTACGCTTTCGAGATGCTCAAAAATTACCTTTTTGAAAAGGGCATCATCAAAAATATCGTGCAGGTGAACATCCCCGCAGAGCGTACCTATATGCACATTGACACGATTTTCACGCAAATCAACCACAATCACGTGGTGGGCTTCAAACCTATTGTGCAAGACGGTTTAGGCTCTTATGTGGACGTACACCGCCACACTGGAGAGGAGCTGGAATACCCTAGCATCGTGGATTTTCTGAAAGCCGAGGTAAATCCAAAGATGGAATTTATCTGGGCCGGGCTGGGTGAGTCACCCTACCAGGAGCGCGAACAATGGACGGACGGCTGCAATCTCGTAGCCCTCAAACCCGGTGTGGCCGTCACTTACGACCGCAACCCGGTGACGGAGAAGGCATTTAAAGAATTTGGCTATAAAGTAGTCGGCGCAGAAAAAATGATCCGCGACATCGAAAACGGTAAAGTGGATCCCGAAAAAGTGGAGAACACGATTATTACCATTCCTTCCAATGAACTCTCGCGGGCACGCGGCGGAAGTCACTGTATGACCTGCCCGATTGAAAGGGAAGAGGTTTGATCATAGACTTAGGGACTTTGGACTTTTGGACTTTGGACTTTTGGACGTTGGACTTTGGGACTTTGGACTTTTGGACGTTGGACTTTGGGACAACTGGACTTTGGACATTAGCCTGGATAAATACCATGGTTGAATACAAGGTTTTCTGCCTCCGAAGTTCAACAATCCAAGGTTCAATATCATAATTCTACTCGTCCAACGTCCAAAAGTCCAACGTCCAAAGTCCAAAGTCCCAAAGTCCAACGTCCAAAGTCCAATTGTCCAAAAGTCCAACGTCCAATTGTCCAAAGTCCAAAAATGGGTAGTCATCCGCTTGAGTGTTGATGAGCCGGGATTGTGTATAAAAGTTCTTTGACAGACCAAACATGATCGGACAAATCGGCGGCCATAGCGGGCGACCGATGCAAC
>Ga0247844_1008206_pt1 | contig 11459 bp, 10 predicted proteins | sample LaCtaG_FD_192421 | JGI IMG/M metagenome (GOLD analysis project Ga0247844, IMG submission 192421) | Freshwater microbial communities from meromictic Lake La Cruz, Castile-La Mancha, Spain - LaCruzMarch201714.5m_1 | ecosystem: Environmental > Aquatic > Freshwater > Lake | place: Spain: Castile-La...
TTTCAAACTAAATACAAAAAAATATCGCCTGCTATGAAACAAGGCTTGACAAAACGTATCTATTCTCTCGAAGAAGTGCTCATGATGAGACCTTTAATGATTGCCATAACTTAGTGTTCCAGTACCAGAAATTTGTTGTGCAGAAAATTTGTTGTGCAACATTAATAGCGTTGTTAGTCGCTGATAAGTGTCTCTATCAGAGGTGTTCTGTTGTAGCTCCTTTAACAACATTAATTGTTCTTTTTCTAAGATTAATTCCATACCATACTAACGAAATCATACTCCCACTTTATTGCAAACCTAATTTAGTTCAGTATACATCCACCCAACAACTTCAAAATCGTCGTTTTCCCTGTATTATTATTGCCTAGAATGACATTCCATTGTTGGTAGCGTCCATCGGGGCGAGTAAAAGAAATCCGGTGCTCTCCCTGAAAGCAATTGAAGTCTGTAATGGTGATTTTGCTTAAATAAACGCCTTCTGTTTCCTGACTCATAAAATCCTCGTCTTTTTTGTAAACTTACTTAAAAACGTGTTTTATTGCCAAAATATCCCCAATTTTGCGGTTTAACTACCAACTTCTTAGTCGAAACTGATGAAAATTGCCATTGTAGGTTGCGGAAACATGGGTATGGCCTTCGCCAAGTCGTTTTTGCAATATGATTTAGTGAAAAAAGAGAATCTTCTTTTGATTGAAAAAAGTGCAAATCGCGCCGAATCCCTCCGTGCTGAAAATACAGGTGTGGTGATTGAAACTATCAGCTCACACATTGGTGAATACGATATTGTAATATTGTCGGTGAAACCGCAGGATTTTGCAGCAGTGCAGGATGACTTGCGGGGAGTACTGCAACCGCAGCAGGTCGTTCTTTCCATCATGGCCGGGATTCCCATCAGCAATATTCAGGAAAAATTGGATCATCGGTTGGTCATCCGGGCAATGCCTAATACACCCGCGATGCTCGGCATGGGAATCACGGGCTTTTCGGCGGCAAAAGAATTGAGTTTTGCCCAATTATTGAAAGTCGATAACCTCATCAACGCCACGGGACGTTCGGTGTTTTTGGAAGACGAATCTATGCTGGATGCTGTCACGGCATTGAGCGGAAGCGGCCCGGCTTATTTTTATTATTTGGTAAAAGCGATGGTGGAAGCCGGCAAACAAATGGGCTTTGAAGAATCATTGGCAACTTTGTTGGTTAAACAAACGATGTTGGGGTCTTTTCACCTTATCAACAACGCCGACAAAAGTCTCGACGACCTTATTAAGGCCGTAGCGTCAAAAGGAGGAACCACCGAGGCTGCCTTGCGCGAATTTGAAAGCGGAAAATTGTCAGAAACGCTCCAGACGGGGATTTTGGCCGCCGAACGCAGAGCAAAAGAGTTATCGAAGGGATAGAGGATTTCAGCAACACTCAGTAAAAATGCTGAATTGAAAAATTTCAAAGGCGCATTTTCGTTTTTTCTACATGAAGCACTTTTTACGCACTGCCTTTTTATTTTTGTTTATTATCAACGGAATTGCAGCCCAAAATCCTGCCGCGGTTCGTTTTGTGCGAAATCAAGGCCAATGGGATGCCTCGGTTCGCTATCGTGCCGATATTCCGGGAGGGTATTTGTTGCTCAAAGAAAAATCGTTGATGTACGTATTTTTCGAAGTAAATGCTTTGTTGAGTCGTCATGCATTGGGCGGAAATTCTGTCGCTGCCCGTACTTCTGATGTAGTAAACGGACACGCTGTAGAGGTGCTGTTTGAAGGGGCGAATACGGCGATTCAGGTCAAAGAAGAGCACCCCAACGCGGTCAAATTCAATTATTATTTAGGAAATGACCCTAACCGTTGGGCGTCAAACGTGCCGACTTTTGGGGAAATCATCTACCGCGACGTGTATCCAGGCATTGATTTTAAAATGTATGCCTTCCGCGAAACCTTGAAATACGAATTTTTGGTGGCTCCCAATGCGGATGCCTCAAAAATTAAACTGCGTTATCAGGGAAGCAAAGAGTTGAAATTGGCTGATAATCAGCTTTCTGTTCAAACTTCGGTCAACTCATTTCGGGAATTAAAACCATATACTTATCAGGAAATCAATAACCGTACCCGCGAAGTAGTGACCCAATACCATTTAGAAGGCGAGCATTTGTCATTCGATTTTCCCAAAGGATATGACCGTACGCAGTTATTGACGATTGACCCCGAATTGGTATTCTCAACGTTCTCCGGCTCGCTTGCCAATAACTTTGGACACGCCGCTACGTACGATGAATTGGGAAATATGTATTCCGTAGGAACGCTTCACTCTTTAGGTACTTTTCCAACGACGGCCGGTGCTTTTCAGCGGCAATCCGGCGGGAATGTGGATATAGCACTGTTAAAGTTTAGTCCCGATGGTACCAAATTGTTGTACGGTACCTACATTGGCGGTGGTGATGTGGACGTGCCGCACAGTATGATTGTGAACAGCAAGGATGAATTAGTTCTTTTTGGAACAACTTCTTCGCAAAACTTCCCGCTCACGTCGGGAGCCTACCAAACGCGTTTTGGGGGCGGAACACCGGTTGAGCCGATTGGAGGTTTTCAGTATTTTAACGGCAGCGATATTTTTGTGTTGAAACTCAATTCAACCGGAACTGTCCTGACGGGCAGCACACTCGTGGGCGGGAACGGCAACGACGGGATTTGCCGCACGTTTGACTTCAATCTGGTAAATTATGGTGATGAATTCAGGGGAGAAGTAGTGATTGATGGCAAAGACGATATTTACGTAGCTTCCTCTACCACTTCGACTAATTTTCCGTTAGTCAATCCCATCAGTACTCAATACGGAGGTCGTCAGGATGCTGTCCTGTTTAAGTTGAGTTCAGACCTTAAAACCTTGGTGGCCAGTACCTATCTGGGGGGAACAGCCCCTGATGCTGCTTATGGATTGAAATGGGCACCTTCCGGAGCGCTTTACGTGACCGGGATGACGCGCAGTGCTAATTTGCCCGTCAAAACGGGCGCATTTAAAAGCGTAATCTCAGGCGTAGAAGATGGATTTTTGGCCAAGTTTGCCAACGATAAATTAGAACAACTCACTTATTTGGGTACGGATAGTTCGGATGTGGCTTATTTGGTAGATGTAGATCAGGAAGAAAATGTTCACGTTTTTGGACTGACGCGCGGCCGTTATCCAACTACTGCCGGTACGTACGTAAATGCCAATGCAGGGCAGTTTATTCATGCTTTGGATAAAACGCTCTCCAAAACCCTTTTTTCGACGACCCTTGGCTCATCGCGTGCGCGGCCTGATTTGACTCCAACGGCCTTTTTGGTGAATGAATGCGGGAATATCTATTTATCGGGCTGGGGAGGAATTGTCAACAGCCGGAATGGCTATAACCCCACCAGTAATACCACAGGCTTGCCTACCACGGCTGACGCATTCCGACAAACAACTACGGGAAGTAATTTCTACATTGCGATTTTAGAAAAAGGGGCTAAATCATTACTCTACGGCACTTTTATTGGCAGTACGGTTTCCAGTTCGGATGGAGACCACGTAGATGGAGGAACAAGCCGTTTTTCTAAAAACGGCGTAATTTATCAGGCAACCTGCGTATGTCGGCAAGCCAATTTTCCTTCCACGCCTAACGTATGGTCGGTCAACCGGGGCAGTCAGGATTGTAACAATGCCGCTTTTAAATTTGACATCGACCGTCTTAAAGCCGATTTTGACCCTTACCAAGGTGCTACAAAAGGCGTAGTTTCGGGTTGCGTCCCGCTTACGCTTGATTTTGTAAATACCAGCGAAGGCGGAAAAACCTACACGTGGGATGTGCAGGGAAACAATATCTCACGCGACCCGCTGAAAGCCACTTACACCTTTACTCAACCCGGTGAATACCGAGTTACTTTGCGGGCGTTCAATCCATTAGTTTGCCGGGGACAGGATGTAGTGACCAAAATCATCAAAGTAGGAGTAAGCAAAGCCAAAGCAAGCGGCGACACGACTGTTTGTAGTAACGTCGGCGTGCCGCTCCGTGCTGAAGGGGGTATCAAATATTCATGGACTCCAACGGCAGGGTTGAGTAATCCGAATAGTGCCAATCCAATCGCGAAAGTCAGTGCGACTACCAACTTCATTTGTACGATTACCGACTCAGCCTGTACGGTAACTCGCAGTGTAGCGGTTACGGTCAATAATAACAAAGCAGATTTCAACGCACTCAGAGATACTACGATTTGCAGCGGTCAAAGCGCTATCCTCACGGCAACCGGAAGTGCGACACGCTTTCGCTGGACACCTTCGATTACCTTGAGCGATTCCGTAGGGACGCGTGTGGTAGCAAAACCGCTTCAAACTACCGTTTATACTGTCACCGGTCTTTATGCGGATGGTTGTTTGTCGCAAAAAATCATTACGATTACGGTTATTGATAATAATAAACCTGATTTTCAAGTCTCACCCGATACCACTATTTGTGCGGGACAAAGCGCTCAGTTGCTGGCGCAGGGAGCGGGAACTTTTCGTTGGTCGGTAGCACCAACCTTGTCGGATACTACGATTAAAAATCCGGTAGCCAAACCGACCCAAACGACGACTTATACCGTTACGGCCACGTATCCGGATGGTTGTAAACCCAAGAAAACCGTCACAGTCAGTGTAGAGCGAGGTCCGCAAAATGTCAGTTTCGAGGCCGTTCCTACGTATGCCTGCGGCGAACCGACGACGTTGCAATATGTCAATCGTACATCAGGTGCCACCCGATATGAATGGGATTTGGGCAATGGCAGCAGATCAATCTCGGCTACACCGTCAGCGCTCAATTATGGGCAAAACGGTACATACCAAGTCACTTTACGGGCCTTTTCGCCGCGTGGCTGTGAGTCCTCCGTGACGCAGTCGGTGTCTGTATTGAATTTAGATAAGATTCCAAATGTCATTACACCTAATGGGGATAGAAAGAATGATACGTTTGTGATCGGTATTCCCAGTTCTCAAGTAGAAATTTACAACCGGTGGGGCAAACGCGTTTTCATGAGTGAAAACTACGCAGACGATTGGGGTAAAGATGTCTTGAATGGGACGTATTTTTACCAATTGACTCTTCCCGGCAACATCCAATGCAAAGGGTGGATACAGGTACTTCAATAAAAAAAGCGGCTCAAAGGCCGCTTTTTTATAAAGTTTTCCCTAAGTGGGCCGGGCCGCCAGGGCGGAAGATTTAGATGGGGTTTATTGCAGTTTAATCATCACTTCGACGTCCGAGCAATAAGCTTGCGTAATACATCAAGTTAGCTAATGCGCCTAAAGCCGCTACCACGTAGGTCAGTGCTGCCCATTTTAGCGCATCTTTTGCCATTGCATGTTCATTGCGATTTACGATGCCACGTTGTTCCACCCACGCCAATGCCCGACGGCTCGCGTCGAATTCGACAGGTAATGTAATCAGTGAGAATAGCGTTACGCCCAAGTTGGCTACTACCAAAATGGTTAATAAAGTAGTACTCACAATGCCTTGGTTGTAAAAAATGAATCCACCAATAAACAACATTCCCATATTGAAAATGTTAAGAATATTGCTGCATACCTGCACCACGGGCACCAATGCCGAACGCATCTTTAAGGGCGCATACGCTACTTTGTGCTGTACGGCGTGGCCGCATTCGTGCGCAGCTACTGCCGCCGACGATACACTCCGTCCACTGTACACATCTGCACTCAGATTGACAGTCTTGTCAGCAGGGTTATAGTGGTCGGTAAGCATTCCTTCTACCTGCGTAATACGCACGTCATAGATTCCGTTATCTCGCAGCATTTGAGCTGCGATTTCACTCCCGCTCATGCCATTCATGAGCCCTACCTGAGAGTACTCCGTAAATTTGCTCTTTAAACGCCATTGGACAAACATCCCAATGACCATAAATACGAGCCCAATAACAATTAAACCACCCATAATTTTTGGATTTTAATAGCTGTTTTTTATCTTCTCGATTAAAGAAGTAGTGGAATAACCTTTCACTAAAGGGACGGTTATCACTGCTCCTCCTCTTTCAACGATAAAATCCGCGCCAACGATATTGGCTACCGTATAATCGTCGCCTTTGACCAAAATATCAGGACAAATTGTCTGAATAAGCTCCAAAGGAGTGGGTTCACCGAACAAAATGACAGCATCTACAAACGACAGGGCTGCCATTAGGCGAGCCCGGGCATACTCATTCACCACGGGGCGCAGAGGTCCTTTTAATGTACTGACCGAAGCATCGGTATTAAGCCCCAAAACAAGCGTGTCGCCCAAGGCGCGGGCTTTTTCTAAGTAGTCAATGTGACCTAAGTGGACGATATCAAAGCAGCCGTTGGTAAATACTATTTTCTTTCCTTCGGCTTGCCAAGCGCGGGCGGCTTCTGCGCCAGCTTCCCACGACATGATTTTGTTGGCGGTAGTAGACATTTTTTATTTCTTAAATAGTACACAAAATGACAAAACCCTCTGATTGGCGTAGTAGTCTAACTGCTCACTTCTGATTTCTCAGTACTCACTACTACTTTTGGGCTTTTTACCAGCGTGATAATAAATGAAATACCACCTAAAATCAACATCAGAATCATTTGTGTACCGTGGATATACGTGGCCAGAGCCAGTCCGTTTTCTTTGGACAATCCATACAAAACTAAGGCGCTGCTCACCAAAATATGATAGGGGCCTATGCCGCCCTGCACCGGTGCTGACATACCCAAGCCTCCCATAATCAGGATGGTAAGTCCGGCTAACAGGGTAAGGTAGGAGGATTCGGGGAGTACAAAAAAGCATACGTAAGAACTCAGAAAATACATCGTCCAAATCAGTACCGTATGGAAAACGAACATTCCCGGATTACGTAATTTCCGAACACTCAGGAGACCATCTATCAACCCCAGTACAAATCCTTCTATTTTGGCAAAGAGCGAATTCTGACGCAGACGGTCGGCATTTTTACGATAAAACCACCAAGCCGCTGCTAAAAAGCCTATTCCTACTACTGTCAAACTTCCCAGAAAGACTATTTGAGAGTTGCCGTTGCCTTGTCCTAATCCCAGCTTTTCGCCAAAAAGACTCATAAAGAAATCACTCAAACGGCCAAATTCAAGAAAAAAAGCGAGACCAATTAAAAGCAAAAGTGAGATTACATCGAAAACGCGCTCGGCGACGACTGTCCCAAAGCTTACATTGACGGGGACTTTTTCGAGGCGGTTGAGCGTTCCGCAACGCGTCACCTCACCCGCACGAGGAATGAGTTGATTGGCAAAATATCCCGTAAAAACGGCCACGGTAGAATCAAAAGCTGAGGGACGATAACCCAGTGGTTCAAGGAGCATATTCCAACGGGCAGCGCGGCTCCAGGCGGCAATGATGGTAAATAGGGTGACTAAAATAAGCCAGCTGTGATTGGCATTTTGGAATTTGGACCACATCGCGGCCAAATCCATGTCTTTAAAAACGTACCACATCAATCCTCCCGCAATAGCGAGTGAGAGGCAGTATTTGAGGATATTTTTCATAGTTTTCAGTCGATAGTCGATAGTCAATAGTTAGCAGTCGATAGTCCATGGCAGAGAATGTTATTTTACCGTTGACTATAAACTGTTGTCTATGGACTATTTCACAATTTTGTTGTTTTCGTCAGGAAAAACGACTTTGGGTCTAAATGTTTTTGCGTCTTCTTCGGTCATCATTCCGTACGAAATGATAATGACTATATCGCCAACTTGGGCTTTGCGGGCAGCAGCGCCGTTGAGACAGATAATGCCTGTATTGCGTTCACCTTTAATAACATAAGTAATCAGGCGCTCTCCATTGTTATTGTTAACTACGTGGACCTGTTCATTTTCAAGAATCCCGGCGGCTTCCATGAGCGCTTCGTCAATGGTAATGCTTCCTACGTAGTTTAATTCTGCCTGCGTGACTTTAACGCGGTGAATTTTGGATTTGAATATTGTGACAAACATGGTGGAAAAATTAACTGATTATCGGAAAACCATCTTCTGAAAAAATGGCACTCGGATAACCTTTAAACAAGGGGCAAAGTTCACGCTAAAAAATCACATTATCAATCAGGCGTACTTTTCCCAAATAGGCCGCAATGCAAAGGGCCGTTTCTCCAATGGGTTGAATGGCTTCCACCGTTTGAAGTGTGTGGGCGTGGACAATTTCAAAATATTCCAACCGAAAGGCGGGTTGTTCGGCAAAATGCGCAGTCATTCCTTCCTGTACTTCCGCCGTTGTTTTTCCCGAAACCAAGGCTTCTTTAGCGTTACATAATCCTTTATAAATATGGGAAGCGATTTGACGTTCGTCGGGTGTGAGATTTCGGTTGCGTGACGACATTGCCAAGCCGTCGGCTTCGCGGAGGGTTGCGCAAACATTATGTTCCATTTGAAAGCCCAAATCAATCATCATGCGCCGTATCACAGCGACTTGTTGCAGGTCTTTTTGGCCAAAATAGGTGCGTTCGGGTTGAACGATATTGAATAGTTTGGCAACTACAATGCCCACGCCATTGAAATGGCCTGGACGAAATTTGCCTTCCATAACACGCTCTAAATCACCAAAATCAAATTTTAAAACGGGCTTTTCGGCATACATCTCCTCGGCCGAAGGCGCAAAAACCACATCACAGCGGGCAATGTCCAGCATGACGCAATCAGCTTCGAGCGTGCGTGGGTAGCGAGCCAAATCGTCTGGATTATTAAATTGAATCGGATTGACAAAAATACTGCACACTGTGAGGTCATTGGCGAGACGGGAGGCTTCGATAAGCGACAAGTGTCCTACGTGTAACGCTCCCATGGTAGGCACAAAACCGACGGATTTGCCCTGTAAGCGTTGCAAAAGTAAGTAGTAGCGGAGGTCTGCGATTGTATGGAAGACTTGCATCGTACCTGTTAGTTTTATGCAAATCTACACAATAACCTGTTATGTAGACGGTGGATTTTACAAAAGTTAAGCGTATACGAAGCTAATTTTTAAGGCTTTCTTTTTTATACCCTGTTGGCAAATAAGCTGTTAGTGCAATGCCCATTAAGCCTGTCGCACTTTCTGCAACCCCTAGTTCGGGTTTTGTGTTTAAACTCTATATTTGTGCAGAAGACCCGACAACTGTATACGCCCGACTTCTGTGGATCTTAACTGCTCATTATGCCCGAACAAACAGTTTCATGATTTACCTTGATAATAACGCTACCACCAAAATAGACCCGCTCGTGTTGGAAACCATGATGCCGTTTCTGACTGATAATTTTGCCAATGCGGCTTCTACGCACGTGTTTGGGGTAGGAGCCAATGAGGCCGTAAAAACAGCCCGTCAGCAAATTGCGGATTTGATTGGAGCCCAAATAAACGAAATCGTATTTACCTCAGGCGCTACCGAAGCCATCAATTTGGCCATCAAAGGCGTAACGGAACAATACCAAACCAAAGGAAAACACATCATCACCGTCCAAACGGAGCACTCCGCCGTGTTGGACGTGTGCCGCTACCTGGAAACCAAAGGATTTACCGTGACCTATTTGCCTGTACAGCACGATGGACTCATTGATTTGGAGGTACTGAAAGCGGCCATCCGGCCGGATACGATTTTAGCTTCGGTCATGGCTGTCAATAATGAAATCGGCGTGATACAGCCGTTGAAAGAAATTGCGGAATTGGCGCACAAAGCCGGGGCTTTATTCATGACCGATGGCACACAGGCTGTGGGAAAGTGGCCACTAAATGTGGATAACTTGGGTATTGACTTGCTAACGCTGTCGGCGCATAAATTTTACGGCCCTAAAGGCGTGGGGGCGCTGTTTGTGCGGCAACGGCGACCGAATCGCGTCAAACTGGAAGGACTCCTCCACGGAGGCGGGCACGAAGGTGGCAAACGCTCGGGCACACTCAACGTGACGGGCATTGTGGGCATGAGAAAAGCGGCCGAACTCGCCCAAAAACAACTTCAATCCGATGCCAAACGCGTTGGAAAATTGCGCGACACGCTCGAAAACGAACTGCTTCAAATTTCGGGGACGCGCATTAATGGCAACCGTGAAAACCGCCTTTACAACGTGACCAACGTATTGTTTGAAGGCTGCGACTCTGACGCGCTCATCATGGGTTTGGAAAACATCGCCGTGTCCAACGGTTCGGCCTGTACTTCGGCCTCCATTGATCCTTCTCACGTATTGATGGCCTTGGGAATGACCGAAACTGAGGCTTTTTTGTGCATTCGGTTCAGCTTGGGGCGTTTCAATACCGCCGACGAAATCCCGCAGGTGGTAGAGGTGGTGAAGAAAGTAGTGGGGCAGTTGCGGGCGATGAGTGGCTAAGCTTGGTACAAAAAAGCGGGCCCTAAATGCCTTTTTCTAATCCTCTATAAAGTCTTTTCAGAGGCAAGGGGCATTCTTGAATGGCATACAAAATAGCCGTGGCATCATCGCCGTCGTAGTCACGAACTATCCAAGTAGTGTCGGTTTGTTTGGTATAAACTGACACATGTTTGGTGTCTTGGTGCACCAGTATATATTCTTTAAAACTCGGAATCGTACGGTAATATTCATATTTGATGGTTCGGTCGTAATCTTTGGTCGAGCCGGACAGCACCTCAACAATAAGTAAGGGATTTGTGATGGTATCCTTACGATTTTGATAAAATTCGGGTTTTTCGCAAATTACTACCGCGTCGGGATACACAAATTTGTTGTATTGCTCAATTCTTATTTTGGTGTCACTGTTACTGACAATAAACGCTAATTCATTGCTCTCAACAAAACTATCAATAATAGTGGCTGCTTTTTGAGCTAACCGATTATGGGGTAGTTGTCGTCCTGCCATTTTTAGTATGCTGCCATTATGGTATTCGTGTTTGTAAATAGATTTGTCCTCCAACCTAAAATAGTCCTCAATAGACACTTTTTGGGTGGGTAGCAGTACTTTTCGACGAATAGGCTTTGTCAGCATGGTTACCTGATAATAGGATCAATCCTCTCATTAGTTCTCCGGTAAAGATAAATAGAAAAGCACAAAACCCAAAAGAGGTTTTGCAAGTGAATATGGCTCAATGGGAAGCAATAATACTATCAATCATTCACAAACTGTGCGTCTTTATACGTAAATCAGCAGTTGGCGGTTATGTGCCACAACTGCAAACCGGATTGAACGAGTGCAAAACCGCCACGCCCGTCAAGTCGACATAAATTCTTTTTCCTTGTCACGCTGTAAGCGTCTGAATTTTTGTGGGGCATTTGGTGGAATAGAGGTATATAAAGAAAGGGCAGTGCGCGCAAAGTAATGCTATAACAAAAAAATAGACAACTGGGGCAAATGCCTAACTTGGGTGTACGAATGAATGCAGGGAATTACTAAATTAGCCTAAAAAAAGGCAATGGATAAGCACAAAGCTACTGAGATTTTACTTGCAAAATTGGCAGAATGGGAATCAAAGCCCAAAACAGACGGA
>Ga0247844_1008208_pt1 | contig 11457 bp, 10 predicted proteins | sample LaCtaG_FD_192421 | JGI IMG/M metagenome (GOLD analysis project Ga0247844, IMG submission 192421) | Freshwater microbial communities from meromictic Lake La Cruz, Castile-La Mancha, Spain - LaCruzMarch201714.5m_1 | ecosystem: Environmental > Aquatic > Freshwater > Lake | place: Spain: Castile-La...
GCGCTTCTCTCAATATCCCGATAATTTGCTCTTCACTAAATCGACTTCTTTTCATTTTGTTCTGCTCCCTTTTCTTTGAGCAGAACTCCACTTTTGTCACGTCCACTTTTTGGGGGGCAGGTCAGATTTACCTCACTACCCTTTTCCATTTTAAGTTGGCGTGCTTGAGGTTGATCAGCAGCGCCAAGCGAAGGTCGGTAATCGCCAGATATCCCATCATTTGTGCGATGTGGGTGTCTGTGAACGCCTCTACGACTTTTGTATCTACGATTACCTTTTTATCGACGATGAGGTCCGGAATAAGGGTGTCGACAAGAACGCCGTCATACCGGACTTCATACCGTAGCTGCTGATCGACCGTGTGATTCCGTTTTGTGAGTTCGATAACCAATGCATTTTCGTAAGCCTTTTCGCTCAATCCTGGCTTGAGAGCCTTTAGAACGGTTATCGCAGACCCAATAATCGATTCGCTTAACTCTTTATGGAGAAGCGGTTCATTCATTTTCAACAACGGATTAGACGGATGGACACGGATGTTTAATGCAACGGGAATGCATTATCCGTGAAGATCGGTGTGATCGGTGGTTTTAAGTATCGGATGCATTTATACCACAGCCGAGTCAGCGAGACAGCCGACCACTATTCTACGTATCCAAAAGGAGGCAAATGGAACGGATGGGCACGGCTATCCCGGCTTGATTCACTCGGCATCTAGTTTCTTCAGAATCTTCTTCGCTAGAGGTTCTTTGATTTCGTTATGTCGTGGAACAGCCTCAGTAATTCCATTCTTCGGATTCATTCATAGAGAATGATTGCCTCCCTCCCGCTTCAGAAAACACCCAGCAATTCGGAGGCGGCGTTCCAAATCCCTGCGCTTCATCCAACCAGAATCTTTTCCTGAATTGCATCATCTGGAAGCCCGCGAAGAAAATCGGAACGTCGGTCTTCGAGAACCAGCTCAATTGCCTCAATTAGATTCTGCCGTGTTTCGGCGATGGTTTCACCTTGTCCGTTGGCTCCCGCAACCTCGGGGCAGATAGCCCAATATCCGCCGTCCGGGGCGGGTTCAATGATGGCAGTGAATTCAGATTTCATGGCCTAACGATACACAGAATATTCACAACCGGCGACTTTCTTTTTGCCGAGCGCTTTCTCTCAATTGCCTCAAAGAGGGCACGTTGGCACAAATGAGAAATGCGATACGCCTGTCACTGAGCTGTCTATCCGTGAAAATCCGTGAAATCCGTGGTTTCAAGTATCGGATGCATTTTTAACCACAGATGGAACGGATGGACACGGATAGGGGTAAGCTCATGCGGATATTTATCTGTATCATCCGTGAAGATCGGTGAAATCCGTGGTTCAACGCATTGAGATGCTCTTGCTCCTAGCTTTCAGCGCCTTTGCTGGATTTCCTGCGTAGACGGTCCAAGGCTCCATGTTCCTTGATGTCACCGATCCGGCACCGAGCACCGAACCCTCACCGCATGTTACACCGGGCAGTACGATCGCCCGCGCACAAATCCACGTGTATGGCTCCGTCCGAATCGGTTTTTTTATGTAGGTGAAATCCGCGCTGTTGTAGTCGTGTGTGGCTCCACAAAGATACGCGTCTTGCGAGATAATCGTGTGATGGCCCAAATACACACCGCCCGGATTGTAAACTTCGCATCCCGGCCCGAGGGTCACGACATCCTCGGTGGAAAGTAACCACGGCGCCCAGATCTTTGCATTCGGGTAAATGAAGTTGGATGCGCCGATCTTTGCGCCAAAGCACCGGAGCAAAGCACACCGCCAACGATGGAGTGGAACCGGCGTCCAGCGGAAGAGCACAATCGAAGCCGCCCGCCACACCAGTCGCCGAAGTTTGTCGGCTAGGGGAAACGATGGACGCAGCAACGCATCTTCCGCATTGGAGTTATGATCAGAGAGCATCGTTAACGACGTTTAACCACGGATTGCACGGAGTGACACGGGTGGTTTCGATTCGATAGATTTCCTGTATCCCGCATTATCCGTGAAAGTCCGTGTAATCCGTGGTCAACGAGTTGATTGTTTGTGCTTTCCGCTTTTCTACACTCGCTTTGCATGGATATGCGACGGGTCAACCCAGTTCACTTTGTAATTCCATGATTTGAGCATTGAGACGATTCGGGATGCCGAATCTCCGAGACCCCGTTCGTCCATTCGGGTGAAGTGCATTTCGATTAAGACCTCGCGGCAAGCCGGATTGGCAAAAACCTTCTGGCCTCCAAGCAGAACGTCCTCCTCAAAGCCCTCGACATCGATTTTAACAACCGTGGGCTGTGGGCAGCGTTCGGAAGCAACCACGGTATCAGCCGTTGTCATTTCTACGGTTATGGATGGCGATCCGTCTTGTGGTGTCTCAACAAGGTGTCCGGTTGTCGTGACGGATTCGCCGTCGAGTTCGCCTGCAAATGTTGAGGTTCCAGGTTCGCTCGCCAATGCTGCTTCTACGAGCGTAAGGTGTGTTCGAAACGGATGCTCCTGCACGGCATTTTCCACCGCGCGGATCGCCTTCGGGAATGGATCAAATGCGACTACTTGACCCGAAGCACCCGCCCAGTCGAGAAACAGTTTTGTGTAAACGCCGACATTCGCACCCACATCCCACACCACGTCGCCCTCCCGGACGGCACTCACCAATGCTTCATGGAAGCATTCTTCGTAGCTCTTTTGCCGCGATGCCAGAATCGGCTTGATATACTTCAGCAAGCCGGTGTTGCGGGCCATCGTTCGAAGCTGGCGGATCAGCGGAAGGTGATAGATGTTGGACATATGATTACAGGACGAGTTGGGTTTTTGTGAACGCGGTAGCGAGATAGGTAGCGGATGCGGAAATTGGAAGGTGGAAAGGTAATTAAGAGGAAGGCTGTCTCGATGAATCGGTTGTTGTTTCGCGAATCGCACGACACAAACTCTCAGCAGCCTGCTCAATCGAGAAGCGTTTTTTGAAGCATGACTTAGCTATGGCATTAAGTGAATTCGCGGCAGCCGAAACCTGATGCGATTCTGGGTATTGTGTCAAAAACCGGCGAATCAGCTTTTCGGTGCCTTCGATTGCGTCGTCTTCAACGAGCCCGGCCCCGTCGGCTTCGATCTCGCGCCAGATGTTTACTTTGTTTGAGATAAGAACTGGCTTTCCGCAAGCAAGTGCCTCAACCACTGCAATCCCGAAGTTTTCTTGATGTGAGGGAAGGATGAATGCAGCGCACCCGTAAAGTGCCCCCCATTTCGCATCACCGGTGAGCATATCGACAAAATGAATACAGTTTGGGACAGAATGGACAGAATGTACCGAATGGTTGGTTGATACGGATACGTTTTTTGAACCACCGATTTCACGGATCGACACGGATGATTCCTGTTTCAGCCTTTGAAGATACTCACGGTCGTGACATGGGCCGGCGATCACCAAGGCGGGTAGTTTTTTGACAGGATTTACAGAATTTGCAGGAGCAACAAGATGTTCAGGAGGATGCGTTTCTGACCGAATTGACGGAATGGAACAGAATGATTTCTCATCATGCGGGCGGAGAGATTTTGCTTCAAAATCCTCCGAAACCGATGACGTCTGGCTCTGCTCGCAAATTGATTTGCCGACAGAGTCAACCTTCGTCGGTTCTTCGTTCGGACTCAGTCCGACCGACCCGCATGATTCTCCAGATAATCCTGTAGGTCCTGTCTGGGACGCATTCAATTCTGCTAATTTCGTAAATTCTGTCTCAAGCTTTTTATACGCGCGGATGAGCATATCGACGCCTTTTTTCGGATGGATGCGGCCGAGGAAGAGTATGTAGGGCTGATCTCCGAGGTCAGGACATGCCTTAGCAAAAGCCTCTGTCATGGAGGGCGCGTAGGGTGGTGGCTCCTCCGTGCCGAGGCCCACGACCTTTTCGGCTTTTGGATTGTATGGGCGAAACGGCTCGCGTGCCAATCGCATTTCTTCCTCGCAGGTGAAGAGGACACCATCCGCACTATTGATCACCCGATGCTCGATCAGCTTCCAGTAAATCCAGTTGCGGATCGCTTTGATGCGTCGCTCGGGAGCCCGCTGGAAATACGGATCAAGCATGCCGTGAGGCATTACGAAGCAACGAGGGACCTTTTTGACAGAATTTACAGAATGATCAGAATGGGATTCATCATTCGGGCGAGGAGATTTTGGTTCAAAATCCTCCGGAACCGATGACGCCTGGCTCTGCTCGCAAATAGATTTGCCGTCAGATCCCGGATCATTCGGTTCTTCGCTCGGGCTTCGCTCGATCGACCCGGCTGATGCTCCCGTTAATCCTGTCAGCACCGCAGGTTTTATTTCTGATTCTGTTAATTTTGTTAATTCTGTCGAAGATGTGTTTCCGGTCAGCGACGCAGTCTTTTCGAGTTTTCTCATCGCGATATGCGTCGCGATGCTCGGCCAGAGCCACAGACCGTGGACGATTACTGCATCAAATCTGGGGAAGTTGGCGCTAAGCCATGGTAGCAGGCGAGGGGAGTAGGCGTAGCCGAACTTGGCGGGTCCCAACGCGTGCAACGGAAATGTATCCTTCCCGAGCCACTCAGCATCAGGTGAATCACAGGATACGACTTCGTGTTGCACGCCGGGTTCGCTCCCGGCGATGAAAAGTCGGACGGCTTGCGATACACCACCGCCCTTCGCATCCATCGAGGAAATGACGTGAAGCACCTGCATTTTGTGGAGCACCGCTATTCCGAACTTTGGATAGCAAGCACCATTTTGTGGGCAATATGGGGTCCGCTCGTTTTTGGAATCCAGCCGAGGCTAGCTGCGGCTCTTGAGGCATCGCCGATGAGCTTCAATGATTCCGTGGGACGAAAGAATTTAGCATCCACGCGAACGACAATAGCCCCCGTCTTTGAGTCTCGTGCGAGTTCATCGATTCCTTCACCCTCGAAAAATATGGTCATGCCTGCTGCCTCGAAGGCTGCTAGAGCGAAAGTTCTTACGGAGGTCGCAATTCCAGTCGCTATCACGTAATCCTCTGCTGAGTTGTGTTGAAGCATTGACCACATGGCTTCTACATATTCCGGTGCGTAGCCCCAATCTCGGGCGGAATCCAAGTTTCCAAGCGACAAAACGTCTTGTGAGCCCGAGGCAATTCTCACCGCAGATCGTGCAATTTTCTGAGTGACGAAGTTTTCTCCCCGTCTCGGAGACTCATGGTTATAGGTGATGCCGTTGCACACAAAAAGCCCGTGCGCTTCTCGATAAACCCGGCAAATGCTCGTCGCAAACGCCTTTGAACAGCCATAAGGATTCACTGGCCGGTAAGCCGTCATTTCTGTTTGCGGAAATTCCTCAGGACTGCCGAAGATTTCGGAGGAGGACGCGTTGTAGATTCTGGGAGGGTTGCTGAGGTCACGACAGATCTCGAGCAGCGACAGAGTCGCCCCGGCAGTTTCGTTGAATGTGGACTCCGGGATTTCAAAACTCAGGCCGACGTGGCTCTGACCGGCCAAATGATAAATCTCATCCGGCTGCACCTTCGCGAGAATTCGGCGTAAGGTGGTTGAATCTGTGAGATCTGCGTAGTGCAGGAAGAGGCACTTTCCGTAGATCTCTCCGTCGTCACGGAGATGTTCGATTCTTGATCGGTTAAAGCTGCTCGAGCGACGGACGATACCGTGAACCTCGTACCCGTTTCGGAGCAGGAGCTCAGTCAGGTAGGAACCAGTTTGCCCAGTGATGCCAGTTATTACGGCGCGCTTCATTTGAACTTCAGTTCGTCTAATACTTTTGCGTAGCTGGAGATATAGCTCTCGGCGAAGACACTTGGCTCAAATGCTTTCACTTGGGCAAAGCCCGCAGCTATTTGGAGGTCTTTATCGGGCGTCGCGGTCGTTAGCAAGGCGGTAACACATTTGGCAGCCTCAGCAACATGGGCTGGATCTATGTAGAACGCAGCGCTTCCACCCACCTCCGTCATTGGAGCGCGGTTCGTGGTCACCACCCGTGTACCGCATGCCATAGCTTCCGCGATTGGCCATCCGAAGCCCTCTTGGAGCGAAGGAAAGATCAACAACTCCGCACAAGAGTAGAGCGCCCGCATTTCTTCGTTGGTGATGTTCGATGTTGAAAGCACCTCTAGGTCGGGATGGAGTGCAACATCGGGCGCTACATCGGAGTCGAGTGGGGCGCCGGCGAATACCATCGCCGGAGGAACGCCAGGGCCGGACGCCATCAGGTTGCACACGGCGCGATAAATTTCGAATGCGCCTCTACGGTTCTTGTACCATGTCGCAGCTCCGACATGGAGGATGTAGCTCTGAGGCTCGCCGCCGTGGCGAAACAGTCTTGGAAGCAGCCGCTCGAGAGCCGTTCGCGATGTCGCTCGATCCATCGGCGAATATGGATAATTCAGTGGTAGCAATTGCGCTGACACCTTGTCCGAATTGCTCTTCAGCAACCGCCTTAGCTCGGTTGCCGAGTTTTCGGAAATGCAAACGACCTTTGGTGCATTCTCCAACCCTTTCAAAATCCACCTTTGGAGAATCCGACCAGTAAATCGGGTGGGGTTTTCAGGAATCTCTCCCAATGCTGACCGAATGGCCAGCACATCGTTGCATGTCACCAAGTGCGGAACGTTTTGCATTCGCAGCGAGTACATCGCGTTCGAATGATCGCAAATGTGATAGATGAACTTCCCGTCTTGCGACTGACGTGATCGCCGGATGTGCCGATCTAGTTCGTGCGGAAAAATGATAAACTTGTCGATATACCCGAGCCACTTGGCAAGTTTCGGCATTAGGCGGGAAAGCTTTCCTGCGCGCTCGACGGGCCGGATGATCTCGACCCGCTGACCAGCGTCCGTCAGGGTTGATTTCAACAGCTCTGCCAGTCGGATCATGCTCTCCTGCTTGTCCGGGAGATAATTGCTGATTAGTGTGACACGCATTGCTTTTTCGGCGATCTAGTTCAGATCCTACGACAATGTTTTTGAATCGCTGAGGCTGCGGCCTCGATCGTGTAATCGTGCATCGTGCTCCGCATGACTTCGCCCGATGGCATTTGATCGAGTTTTAGGAACGCTTGGGCTACGATCTCGGGAGTTGGGTCCACGACTTGGACCCCGGGGAAGTGTTCGAAATCCACGCTGGAGCCAGCGTTCTTGCTCAAAATGACTGGTTTGCCGGCCATGAGTGCTTCATTCGCCACGAGCCCCCAAGTTTCGCCCATTTGTCTGGATGGCAGGATCACCGCATCCGATGCAAGGTAGTAATCCGCGATTTCACTTTGATTCACGAATCCAGCAAATACTGTCGTAGCCCCGCAGGCCTTTGCATGGGCCATGAGTTCTTCCTGCTGTTCCCCAGAACCCACGAATAGGAGTGTGAATTCGCTTTGGCTGGTTTTCGGCAGGCGCTGCCACGCCTCGATAAGAACGGCTGGATTCTTCTTCTCGATGAGCTTTCCGCTAAACATCACGACTGTCGATTTTAGCGGGATGCCAAGCGCATCACGCTTCGCCACACGACGTGCGTTCAGCTGGTCCGGCGGTGCCTGAAATCGATCTACCACGCAGTATCGGCAAAATGTCATTTGAGAGTCGCGGACTCCATGATCCCTGTAATGCCTGGCGTTCAATTCGCCGATCGGGAAGAAGTGCGAAATTTGTGAATAGGCCAGGCGGTAAACTCCCTCTCGAATGACTGATTTCAGGCGGGACCGCGCAAACGCGTAGTCTTGAGTTTCCGACCGCAGCCAAATCGGGATTCTTTGAAGTCGGGCGGTAATCAGAGCGCGAACATAGAGCTCGTAGTTGATTCCATTCAAAAAAATGGCATCCGGCTTCAAATCGCGAATTCTCGCTTCGATCCCGCTTCCCGAGATGGATCTAAGCGATCCGGGGGAAGCCTGCTCAGCACCGGGCAGAAACTCGTTGTCATAGCCCTCAAGCATCGGCTCATCCCAGATCACAGTCTGACCGAACCCTGAATCCATGGCCCCGCGCACCGAGCTGTCGCTTCCGTAAATCACGTGCAGACGCTGGCCCTCAGATGCCAGAAGGCTAGCAAGCTGCCGGTAGATCGGCACACGATACTGCACCGGATGGCTGTCGATGATGAGGAGTTTAAACGCGCTATTCATCACAACCAGTGTGGAAGTAGTGATCAACTTTGGATTGGCCAGAGTACAGCGCATCTAGAATTTCGGCACAGATGTCCTCGTTACCTACCCGCATCTGGCGGACTCGTCGCATCCCATTGACACGGATTCGCTCAATCTCGGCTTCCGACTTGAGCAACCGTAAACAAACGTCTGCGCATTCATCCGCGTCACGCCAGAAAACCGCTTCTTCGTTCTCGCGATACATTTGTAGGTGCTCCGACGTTCTTTCCGCGCACAAAAGGCCTCCCGAGTAGGGGATTTCAACCGACCGCCTCGTGTGAAGGTCTCGGTTACCTTTGGACAACAGTCCGAGACAAATCTTAGCTTCGGCTACAGCACTCGCGTAGTCGCGGCCAACGATGGCCTGCCCCTTGAATGCTTGGCGGAGACGGGGCCACTCTGGCGCCCGTTCCCATCGATGACCGTAAATCGAAAGTGGCACGCCGCGTTGGAGAAGCCTGGCCATGAATGGACCGCGCTCCTGCATCCAAGTCCCAATAAAAACAACCCCTGACTGGGTGTTAGCGGAAACAGCTTCCTCGGAACTCACGGGCGCGTGAGCCACCTCATCGTAACTCATCCAGACCCGAACGGGATGTTTCCCTCCTAGCGCCTTAGCCTCCGCAACGTTGATCGCCCGCACCAACGCAATTAAGTCGTATTCTGGGATCGCTTTCAACATGGAGCGCCAGCGGTTTCCATCCCGTCTGCCGAATGCGTCGTCGTTGTGGTAAAGCACCACGCCCGGAACAATGTTTCGAAGCGCCTTTATTGCTTCAGCCCCGAACAACTCTCCACCGGTGATCCACGCGATATCGAACGCTGACTCACTCTTGCTGAGGTGATTGATGAGCGTCCTTTTGAGCGAGGTTTGGAGCAGGGCATATCCGGTATGGTAGTGAAGCCGTCCCATCAGAGGCTCGTTGATCTGGGGCATCAAAGTCTTCGCGAAATCTAAAAAGGTAACATGGTGACCAAGTCGCTCTAACGCCCGTCCCCGCAATGCCGTGTTGCTGGCCGGGTTGGCGTCCCCGATGTAAAGAATCCTCAAGCTCACGATTTCTAGCCGATCTTCAGCGCTCAACGTCTACCAAACTTTCCGCCCAGCCATCGCGTTGCATGGAACATCGCAAGATAGAGCAAGATGGACTGAAGGAAGTTGCGAATGATGAAGCCAGTGAAATCACCGATCGAATCGGCAGAAAACATCTGCGCTGAATAAAACAGGTTGACGAGTGCGACAAAAGCAAAAACGAGGTGCGTGGGACTGCGACCAAAATGCCCTATTTCCGCCGGGGTGACTTTCCGAACGAGGCTGTCGGACAGCGTGAAGACTAAGATTGCGAGAAGCATAACGATCGGCCAGAAGAGATTCCCGTAGGCTGCCAGTCCGTGGGCAATCCATGAGCCGCTTCGATACGAAAAGAAGGGCACTCTTGTAGCAAGGTAATACATCATGTCTCCCATGGACCCAATCTGCGTGTTTTGCTTCAGATTTCCCAAGCCGACCACTCGCAGAACCGGAGTGGGAAAAATCGATGCAATCCACCTTGTGGTGTAATCTCGAAGGTAGGCTTGATCGGATTGAGAGTAGGTTTTTGAGAGAGAGAGCAGGTTGTCATGGATTTTGACGTAGATAAACCGGTTTAGCACCGGGTTGGACGTGTAGTTTTCCGCCCACTCACCACGATTGAGCGTCTCTTCGTTCATCGAATACATGGCTGGTCGCTCATCAGCCCCGACACCAGTTTGTGCTGCATCCCGTAATCCAATGAGTTTCCGGTAGTTGTTGATTGCGTCCTTGTCGAAAAACAGAGTGATTGACTCCCCCATCAAGTCGATCGTCGAGACCTTTCCCCGATTTGCACGAGCCATCTGCATCGCGATGGACAGATCGGAGACTGCGGCCGTCACCGGAATCGCAATGATTGCCGCAGCGACAATCCATCCCCAACGGATCCGTTTGATTTTGATTTGTCCGAGCAAGATGCCAACCATGGCTACGAACAGAACAGAGGCAAATCCGATCAGAAATGCGGATCGGCTGTTGCGTCCCAATGCCAGCGCCAGATTCATGCAGAAATACAACCCGAGCAGTTGGTAGTCCTTTTTGAAAACCTTTACCGGTCTCGCTGACAATGCTCCGAGAATCGGAATCAAATACGGGGCGGCAGTAAACCCGATCAATGCTTGAAGCACTTTAAAAATCGGGTTCACGCCACCGCCCCCTTCGGACTGTCCAAAACCGAGCAGGTAAACCACTAACATCGCAAAAGACCCGATCAGGCCCATGCCCCAGATTTGGATCACATACGGTTGCCTGAACACCCCGAGCGGAACCAATATCGCGTTGGTTATCGTTTTTCGCGGCGCTTGAAGCGTGGTTCGATAGATCGCGTGTGTGAGAAGAAGTGCGATTTGAACCAACCCGACCGTCGTGAATGTTCGAACCGGATCCTTCAACGTGTTGATAAGAGGTTTGAATTCCGACAACGAGGCAAGCATTGGAAGTGCGTGATTAACCGCTGCGAACATGAGCAACTGGAGAGAGGAGACCGGAGTGGCGCGAAGCACGTTCTCCCGTAGGAGGAGTTGGATCGTCACAATGCTTCCGATGGTAGCCATAGCTGTCGAAACAAAGTTCTCGAACGTTGGAAATGCAGCGCACTGAACGATCGCGAGTAGGAGTATCAACCCCAATGCGAAGCGGCGGAAGGAATTGCAGGTGATCCTCGACTTTATTGGCCGAGGTTTTACTGGCGGCTGATGGTGGTGTACCGCTGGTTGTCTACTGATGCTGGTGTTTGAAATCATTACTTTTGAAACCTGCGCGTGGTTGATTTGAACCAATTGGTTCTACCATGCGTCCTAAAAAACGCGAAGGATCGATAGATATCGCGCATTGTTGGTCATGTTTCGAACGATCTCATCACTTTATTGGAGAGTTTGTTCGAGCGACAGAAACAACGAAAGACGCCCAACTTACGATTTGTGGTCGAGATTCATACGAGAGGGACGCAATCGAGAGGAATTTAATCAACTCTGGGTTTCGAGGGTTGCTTGACTTAACTGGCCTCTGAGATGTTTGAGCAAGCGTGCGCGTTGGCGCGGATTCTTGATTTTGACGGCGGATTGAATCTTAGCTCTGATCTGCAATATCCGCGTGACCTGATTTGGAATTGGGGAAGCAGTCGGAGTCGGAGTCGGAGTCGGAGTCGGAGTCGGAGTCGGAGTCGGAGTCGGAGTCGGAGTCGGAGTCGGAGTCGGAGTCGGAGTCGGAGTCGGAGTCGGGGTCGGAGTCGGGG
>Ga0247844_1008209_pt1 | contig 11452 bp, 13 predicted proteins | sample LaCtaG_FD_192421 | JGI IMG/M metagenome (GOLD analysis project Ga0247844, IMG submission 192421) | Freshwater microbial communities from meromictic Lake La Cruz, Castile-La Mancha, Spain - LaCruzMarch201714.5m_1 | ecosystem: Environmental > Aquatic > Freshwater > Lake | place: Spain: Castile-La...
AAAGTGGCGTGTAAGACAGCGGCGAACCGGCTCATCTACAGTTGGCCAAGCAGTCGGAAAAGCAAGAATGTTTCTGATCGTAGAACTGACCTCCAGAGAGAAATCTTCACCGAGGCCATTTTCACATTCCTCGTAGTAGTTGATTGCATCAACAAACTCAGCCTCTGCTTCAGGATGAAATGAATACGTCATTGAGCAAATCTTTTCCGTATGTTGGAAAAAACCTCATCACCCAGAATCGCATGTACCCTGCCGGAACGCAACTCTTCAAGGCGACGATGCGCTACGGCAATCCATTTATTCTCAATTTCCCTATCCGGCATATTGAGTGAGCGCAGTAGAGAATCAACGATAACAGCCCGTTCTTCAACCGGAAGTGCCGTCGCTTCCTGAATAATTTCTCTTGTTCCGTGCATTAGATGTCCCTCCTGCTCTCCAAAACCATAATTAATCCTCTTTGTACATCACTTTGCCATTCACAATAGTTGCCACAGCTCCGCCAATCATCTTTTTACCAAGCCATGGCGAATTTTTTGATTTACTGGCCAGCTTTTCAGCCTCCACAACCCACTCACAAGTCGGATCAATCAGGGTGATGTCAGCCACTGAACCAACCGTAAGAGTCCCACGATGTAATCCGAGAATATTCGATGGGATACATGACATTTTATCAACTAATTGATTGATGGTTAACGTTCCATCCGCCACGAGCCCGAGTGACAGCGGCAATGAGGTTTCCAGTCCGATAATGCCATTCATGGCGATATTGAATTCGACATCTTTTTCATCCAGATGATGCGGCGCATGATCAGTGGCAATGGCGTCAATAGTGCCGTCTTTCAGTCCTGCCTTGATTGCTGCTACGTCATCAGCTTCCCTCAGCGGCGGATTCATCTTGGCGTTGGTGTTATAGCCACGAACGGCGTCATCGGTCAGAGTGAAATAGTGTGGAGCTGTTTCACAGGTCACCTTTACTCCGCGCGCTTTAGCTTCACGAATTATCCGTACAGCACCCTTGGTGGAAACATGGGCGATATGAATCGGTGTGCCGGTATACTCTGCAAGCATCGTTTCACGGGCAGTTGCAATATCTTCCGCAACTCGTGGAATCCCTTTCAGGCCAAGTTCTGTTGAAGTAAAGCCTTCATTCATGGTTCCCTCGCCCACCAGTTCAATTTCTTCAGCATGCGAGATAACCATGATGCCAATTCCGGCAGCATATTGCAGGGCGCGCATCATCAGTTCGCTGTTATTGACCGGTTTGCCGTCATCGGAAACGGCAACGCAGCCCGATTCCTTCAACTCACCCATCTCCGACATGCGATCACCGGAAAGCCCATACGTTATGGAACCAACGGGAAAAACATTGCAGAAGCCTTCATTTCTAGCCTTGTTGATGATGTAGCTGGCAACGGTTTTGTTATCGATAACCGGTTTGGTGTTCGGCATGCAGCAGATAGAAGTAAAGCCGCCTGCCACCGCCGCTCTGGTACCGGAGATGATGTCCTCCTTGTATTCCAGGCCAGGATCGCGGAGATGGACATGCATATCGATCAACCCCGGCACGACATACTTTCCGGCAGCATCGATAACCTCAGCACCAGAGGGTGCAGTCAACTTCTTACCAATCTCTTTAAGCTGACCGTTTTCAACCAGCAGATCCAGAGTGTCATCAATGTTCTGGCTCGGGTCAATTACCCGGCCGTTTTTTATCAGCAGATTCATATTTCCTCCTAAATAAAGTTCGTGGTTCGTGGTTCAACGTTCAGGGTTTAAGGTGCTTGGTTTATTAGTTCATGGTTCATAGTTTTACCGTAAACCTTGAACCACGAACCTTGAACCGCATTTAACCAATTACTCCAGCTCTCCGCCGCACACATGGTACAACATCGACATCCTCACCGCGACGCCGTTCTCCACCTGTTTCAGAATCCAGGACTGATTTCCGTCAACCATGCTGGAGGACATTTCAACTCCACGGTTGATCGGGCCCGGATGCATGACCATCGCATTAGGCTTGGCCAGTTTGATATTGTTCGGATTCAAGCCGAAATAGCGGGAATATTCGCGGGCGTTTGGCATGAGGGTCTTGCCCTGCCGCTCCTGCTGAATACGGAGCATCATTACCACATCAGCGTCCTGCAGAGCCTCGTTCATTGTTGCACAGACAGTAACATCGCCAAGTTTTTCCACTCCGGGCGGCATCATGGTTGGCGGACCGGCCAGAAACACCTTTGACCCGAGTTTGGTCAATCCCTGAATGTTAGAGCGGGCAACACGGCTGTGAGTGATATCCCCGATAATCGCGACTTTCAGGCCGTCCAGCCGCCCGAAACAGTCTTTCATCGTCAGCATGTCAAGCAGGCCTTGCGAAGGGTGCTCATGAGCTCCGTCTCCAGCGTTGAGAATCGAACAGTTGATCTTGTTCGCCAGAAAGTAGTGCGACCCGGAGACTGAGTGCCGCATGACGATAATATCCGGTTTCATCGCCAGCAGATTGAGAGCCGTGTCGGCCAGCGTCTCTCCCTTGGTCGCCGAACTTGAGGATGTCGTAATATTAACCGTATCGGCAGACAGGCGCTTACCGGCAATCTCGAAGGATGTCCGGGTACGCGTTGAAGCTTCGTAAAAAAGATTGATAATTGTTTTACCACGCAGCGTTGGAACCTTCTTGATGTCTCTACTGTTGATTTCCCGCATGCTTTCTGCGGTTGAAATCAACAGCTCAATATCCCCTTTTGACAGGTCCCGCAGGGCAATAATGTGTTTATGTCTGAATTCGGCCATGCCTGTTTACCCCCTATTTTTCGAGTACAACCTCAATTGGCTGGTTTGTTTCGTCAAAAATAACCTGAACATTTTCTTTTTGGCTGGTTGGAACATTGCGCCCCACAAAATCGGCACGAATCGGCAGTTCACGATGACCACGGTCGATCAGTACCGCGAGCTGAATTGACTGTGGACGCCCAAAATCCATCAGCGCATCCATGGCAGCCCGAATCGTACGACCGGTATAGAGAACATCATCAACCAGGATGACTTTCTTTGCTTCCAGAGAAAACGGAATTTCTGTAATACCGACCGCCTGATGCGGCAACTGACCTGAGCAATCATCACGGTAGAGGGTAATATCAACAGTCCCTAAAGGAACAGCCCCCCCCTCAATGATGCTTATCTGCCTGGCAATCCCGTCAGCAATAAAAGCGCCACCAGAACGGATACCGATCAGCACAATGTCTGCAACACCCTTGTTACGCTCCAGAACTTCGTGGGCGATACGAGTCAGAGCTCGTTTGATTCCTTCACCATCCATCAATACCGTGTGATCATTAGCCATTCGTCAACCTCCTTGTAGATAAAAAAAAGAGCCTCCCCCGATTCAAGCGGCAAGGCCCTTCTGTTATGGATTTAATGTGGTCATCGTGTCGCCTTTGCTGGTCTCTCGGACCAGATTAAAAGGGAATTTTTTTATGCGAGTGGACAGTAGCATTATAAACTAAAGCAGGTCAAGCACGATTTTAGCGCCTACATTGTTCTTCCGTCCGCTTCGGCAAAAAGTCGCAATTTTTGCATCATTACTTCAAACTTCGCCGGTTTCAGAGACTGGGCGCCATCAGATGAGGCATGCTCCGGATCTGGATGAACTTCGATAATCAGGCCGTCGGCTCCCGCTGCCACAGCAGCATAGCTCATTGGTGCCACATAATGGTGATTTCCGGTGCCGTGAGACGGGTCAATAACAATCGGGAGGTGTGTTTTCCCTTTCAATACTGGAATAGCAGATAAATCAAGGGTGTTGCGGGTGGCTGTCTCAAAAGTACGAATCCCGCGTTCGCAGAGAATTACGGACTGGTTCCCCTCACTCATAATGTATTCGGCGCTCATCAATAATTCCTGAATTGTCATTGCCATACCGCGCTTCAGAAGTACCGGCTTGCCAAGCTGGCCAACTTTTTTTAACAGCGCAAAATTTTGCGAATTACGTGCGCCAATTTGCAGCATATCAGCATAATCCGCTACCATATCGGCTGTTTCAGGATTGATGACTTCCGTTACAAAGGGAAGGCCGGTAAGCTCACGCGCTTTGGCCATCAGCCTCAGCCCCTCTTCTTCAAGACCCTGGAATGAATAGGGAGAGGTACGTGGCTTGAACGCGCCGCCACGCAGCATCTGTGCTCCTGATTTTTTTACGGCAAGGGCGGATGCAATAATCTGCTCTTCACTTTCAACCGCACAAGGGCCGGCCATAATGACAATCTGCGAACCGCCGATTGAGAGAGTGTCACTGATTCTTACTATGCTCGACTCCTTCTTGACCTCAAGTGAAGCCAGTTTATAAGGTTGCAGGATTGGCAGCACATTCTCAACTCCGTGCAGATTCTCCAGCGCCTGCAATGCAGCTTTACCCCGCTCATCACCGATAGCTCCGATCACATCACGTGTCGTGCCATGAATAACGTGGGGCGTGTACCCCAACTCCTTGATACGCCTTAGCACCTCATCCTTGTCCCTCTCTGCTGCACCTGCCTTCATTACGATAATCATTCCCTGTTCCTTTCCCACAAACAGTCAAGGCCGGAAGTTCTTCCCGGCCTTGGTTGCACTGAATTAACAGGCAGTAAAAAGCCAGGGAGACTAGCGTCTGCCCCGGCTTGTGGTTTCGTGTAATAGCTTCCTCGCTTACAGCGTTACCCGGGCAGACGGCCTGAAATAAAAGCCGAACCAAAAGTAAAAGCTAAATGCGACGTAGAAGCGGTTAGAATTCATGAGCGGCACTAAAGCACAGCAGTACTGCGGTTGTCAAGAGGGAATTTTGCACCCGAAAAAAATCAATAGAAAAAAATCAATAACTTGACAAAAATGACGGGTGTGCTATCGTTCCAAATCAAATTTTCAGGAGGATGGTATACAATGAGTATCGATATTCAAGAAGCAATTAAACGCTCTCTCCAGACAGAAAAAAATGCCATGAATTTCTATCAACTAGGCGCCAAAAAGATGAAATATGGCGATGCGCGGCGAGCTTTTGAGGTTCTTGCCAGAGAGGAGCGTGAACATGCGGCTCAATTTTATAAGATTTATACAGGTAGTGACATTCCATCGTTTGATGAGTTTATGAATGGACTTGCTGATAATGAGTCGAGCTGGATTGTCACCATTAACCGTTCAATATCAGAGGACTTTAGTGAAAGTAAAGCGTTGGAATTAGCTATGGAGAAAGAAAAAAATCTTGAAGAAGTACTGAGAGCAACGGCTGCAAAGATAGATGATCCTGCAATCAAGGCGGTCTATGAGTTAAATGCCAATGAAACTCTGCACCACTATCAAATGATTGAATCGGAGTATGCCCGTTTGATGGGTATGATTCATGAATCTGATATGGACACGTTTGTTCGCGAATAAAGCCTTCGTGTCATCAATGCCGCCACACATATCGGTTCTTGTTCTCGGGATCGGAAATCTTGTTATGAGTGACGACGGCTTTGGTGTTGTTGTTGCTCAAAAGCTTCAGCAGAGTTACCGGTTCCCTGACAATGTTGAGATTATGGATGGTGGTACGCTGGGGTTGGATTTGCTTCCCAAGTTGGAAAATATAACTAATCTTATTCTTGTTGATGCTGTTGAAACAGGGGAAAAAGCCGGAACTTGTATCCGGTTGTACGGGCAGGAGTTGCCTATAGCCCTTGAAACGAAAATTTCGCCGCACCAGATGGGACTTAAGGATCTTCTGGCTGTTTCAGAATTAATGGGGCATTCGCCACAAGAGATGGTTTTGATTGGAGTGCAACCGGGATCAATCGAGATGGAAATCGGGCTGACCCCGGAAGTCGCAGCGCAACTTGATACAGTTGTCGCCGCTGTTGTGACGGAATTGGAAAACTGGGGTATATCGGTAAAACCGATTATGTGAAACAGGAGTTTTATCTTTGTCTTTTCCAATGAGGTAAAAAGAGAGCCCATAGATGTTGAATCTATGGGCTCTCCTGTTACCTGGTAGAAAAATATTATGCAGCAGTGACAACTACCTTTAGTTTCGCGGTTACTTCCGGATGAATCTTCAAAGTAGCCGAAAACTCGCCAGTGTGCTTGATTGTATCGGTAAGGATTATGCTTTTACGATCGATATCAAAGCCATTGGCCTTCAAATAGTTTGCTATGTCCATATTGGTTACTGAGCCGAACAGTTTACCCTCTTCGCCAGCTTTGTGGGTAAGTACAATCGACAGGGCTTCCAGTTTAGCTCCGAGATTCCTTGCGGACTCAAGCGTTTTGTTCTTTTTGTAGGTCATCTGTCGTTTTGCGTGTTCAAGAGCCTTGGCATTGCTGTCTGTGGCGACGATGGCCAGTTTCTTGGGGAGCAGGTAGTTGCGGGCGTACCCTGGGGCTACTTTTACAACGTCACCGATGTGCCCCAGCGTTTCAATGTTTTCATTCAGAATGACTTTCATTCGTTCTTCTCCTTTCGAGCCTGATAAATAGTTACAGGTTTTCCTGTGTTTTTGGGGTTCTAAAATCAACCCAGAGATCAAAAATGCCAATTCCGGCGACGAGTGCCAGCAGGTAAGGTTGAATTATCAGCATCATGTACAAAAAAATTCGCAGCAGTGCAGGTACGGAATATTTTTTAATCATTGCCGAGACGACAGCCATTCCCTGAAAAAAATACAACATGGTGACAATCAATAAGATATTGAGAGCCGGAGTTGTCATAAGCGACAGCGGCAATAACAGAGTAAAACCGCATGCAATAAGAAGCCAAACAAGCAGATCAGGGTTCCTGAATGTAGCAAAATCGCCTATCTGCAGAGTTACAGAGGTATTGGCAGTGGTCTTCTTTAGCAGGAGCAGGTTGCATCCGGCAATGACAATGAGCATTATCGTGATAAGAGCCGGGTAAAGACGCTTCAGTAAATCAGAGGCTACAACCATGGAACTCTTGAGAAGTTCCAGCTCTTCTCCTGTTACACCACCTTTTTCGTACAACGCGACAGCCTGTTTCAAACTGCCGGATATTTCGGTCGAAATAAGCTGTTGTAGATTAACGCCGGTAACTGAGCTGTAAAAAATAATTCCGATGGAACAAATCAGCAGATTTGCTGCTGTCGTCCAAAAAAGCACCCGACTGCCACTGATACCCCGCAGCATTAGCTCAGGCATTAAAAAACCTATCATGCTGCACATACCAATATACAGAACTCCGGCAAAAATTCCAAAAAGAGCAGAGATTATTGCGGCTGCACCTAGCGTGATAATCAGTGATGATAAACGGCCATGAATCAGGCGATTATATGCTGCTGGAAACGGAGCCAATACCCCGGAAAAAATTCCTAAGGGAGGCACTGCCAGATAGGCAGCAAATAAAACAAACGAACAGACCACTCCAAGAATTGACGCTTTCATACGTACATACAGGTAGTGGTCGGCAGGTGATTTAAAGTTCATTCAATTTCTGTCAGTTGACAGCGTGGTTTGCTGCAATCGGCAAAAGTGCGATATTACGAGCCCGCTTAATTGCCTCAGTAATATGGCGCTGATGTGCCGCACAGTTCCCTGAAATTCTGCGTGGAACAATTTTGCCGCGTTCTGTGATGAAAAAGCGGAGCGTACGCGGCTCTTTGTAATCTATAGTCAGGTTTTTTTCGGCGCAAAAACGACACACTTTACGTCGCTGAAACGGACGTCTCTTGCGTGCTCCGCCGGGACCGCCGGAACCGCCGGGGCCGCCAAAGCCGCCGGCAGCAGGGCGCTGACCCTGCCCGCCTGCTGGACGCTGGCCGGTACTAGCAGGACGTTGATATGATGTAGTTGCTGGTCTTTCGTCACTCATGAGTATATCTCCTCCAGTAAATTATTCGGCGGCTTCTTCAGCGGCGGATGCTTCTTCTTCAATGTTTTCTTCTGTGGCGGCATCGTTAAGTTCAACTTTTTTCTCCGGTGCAGTGCGCTCGGGCAGATCAGTAATGTTGATACTCTGGTAGCGAAGGACTTTTTCGTCAAGCCTCAGACGACGCTCAAGTTCTGCGATAAGCGCACTTTCTCCATCAAAGCGGAGATAGTAATAACGCCCCCTGGCGCACTTCTTGATAGGGTAGGCCAGTTTCCTGATACCCCAGTCATCCATCCTCAGGCATTCGCCTTTATACGACGAGATGACGTCCTCAGCCTTTGCTGTGACAGACTTGATTTCGTCTTCACTCAGTTCAGGCTGAAGGATAAAAATTGTTTCGTACTTCCTCATGTTAGCAATCCTCCTCACGGATTCAAGCCCCGGTACTACCCGGAGCAAGGAGATTTCGGCAAAGATGCCGTCTTTAAAAGAACAAGTCTTCTACTATGTTTCTGCGTAAAGTGCAACAAAACTTTTTTGCCGCACGGTAACACGTATCGAGTATAACACTACCAGTTTCTCCTGAAGGCTTATCTTACCTCAGTGCCCTTCTTGCACTGCCATACTGAAAAAAAGCGATAAGATGAAACTCTTCCTTGTCGTATCCTTTGGGGAACCCCCCTACAGGCCCTATTGCTCTCAAGGTGCGAAATACCTCCTCATCCAGAATTCTTGCCCCGGAGCTTTCCAGTTGTTTAATATTAGTGACTTCCCCCCGCCGATTGAAGGTTATCCTGACCGGAGTGATTCCTTCGATGCCTTGTAAAGCGGCTTCACGGGGATAGCGCCAGACACCATAGACCGCGCTTTCAAAGCGACGGAGAAACGAGCCGAAGATAATATCATCGCTGTTCAGGAAGCGGGTATCCCCCTCAGCCACATCCTTCTCAAATTTGCGCCGATAGCTCTCTTCAAGTTTTGCCAGTCCACTGGCTCCGGGGAACAGTTGGGCAACGGTTGGCGATTGTGCTGGCGTCTGCACTTTTGGTTTCAACAGACCGGCCACTGAAGAGCCGGGGGCTATCTGCTGTCGGGAAGTTGATTGTGTCGTCGGTGGCGTTGGTCTAGCTGTTGATGATGGTTGTGTCTTTGGTGGTTCCTGTTTCTGAAGTGACTGAATATCTTGCGCGGCATCACCGCGAGGTGCTGTTTCCCTGGGAACTCTTACCTGCTGTTCGGAGTGCCGCTTCGTCGCTTGTGGCGTTGGCAGAGGAGGCTGATTCTGTTGAGGAACCTGTTGCAGATCGATAAAAACCGGCCCTTTCTGAGATTTTTGCTGCATCGGTGGAAAATAATAAAGTCCGGCGAACAGTCCCGCATGAAGAATGAGTGAGAGAAGGAGCAGGTAGAAAAATGATTTTTCTATGAATCTATCAGGCATAAAATACGGTAAAAGGTGATTTCATAGAGTCTCTGATGACGGCACAAACTCCTGCGTGTATTTGCGCGGAGCATCTGCCTGTTTACCTGTTTCGGTGCGCAGGAAAGAGACGATTTCTTTCAGACTCTCCAGGAGATTTATCTCTCCTTTGGGCAACTCCTTCGGATCGAGTTCCAGTGTGATTGTTCTCTGATATTCAGTGTTGCGCAGATGGTTAAGAAAACGTGTCAACGGCAGAATCCCATGTCCTGGAAGCAGATGTTCCCGCTCATGCCCGTAATCGGAAAAATGGATATTCCGAATCCGTTCAGAGTTGTAACAGAGATAAAAATCATTGATGAAATTGGTTTTTCCAGACCCCATGTGGGTGCAGTCAAAGGTCATGTAGAGGTTGTGCTCTTTAATAAAGTCTACCATCCGTTGCGTATTGGAAAGAATATTGGGGTTGATCTTCCATTTTCCGGTCCACGGCATGTTTTCAAGGGTGACCATTACGCTGCTATCCAAGCCGACCTCCTTCTGAAAGTCGCGAATGCTGTATAGCCAGCGCCAGAAGCCGATTTCAAGCCCCATCCAGGAGGGTGGGTGAAAGTTGACCAGCGGTATGCCGCATTCCGCCGCCAGTTCCACTGAAGACTTGATCGAATCAATATTCCCCCCCCAACCGTCTATCTCCATAAAAGGTGCGTGAATGGAGTGGATTGTGGCAATATTCTGCAACGAACGAACAAGTTTTACGGCGTCTATCCGCTCGAAATTCCGGTTAATTATCAGTTCGACACCGTCGAATCCGGATTCTACCGACAATTCGAATATCCGTTGAAAGGGGAGAGTGAACAGACATCCGGTGGAAAGTGAGAGGATCATTGCGCCAAATTCCTTTACAGTGGCAAATTAAAGGTCATCAGTTTTCTTCGGGACAGTCATGTACTTCGCGGCTGATAAATATCCGTATGGCAGAGGATGGCGGCGCAGTCAGCAGCGAGGCGCAGACCATTACGATCACGACAAGCGGCGCACCGATAAAAGCGGACGACGTGAATGGAAATATCTGTGAGATAACCGGAAGTTTGTCGCCAATCAAAAGAGGTGCGAAACTAATGGCCAGGCCGGTTAGCATACCGCTGATTACGCCGACAGCATTAGCCCGTGGCCACCAGATGCCGAGCAGAAAAGCCGGAAAAATGGTGTTGCCGGCAATGGCAAAAGCAAAGGCGGCAATCTCGGCGATCATCCCCAATGGCTGGAAGGTCAGCGCCATAACTATGGCGGCCAGAACAAGAAAAACCCCCTTTGCTGCAAAAACCTTGTCCTGTTCGGTGGCGTCAGGGCTGAGCAATCGAGGGTAAATATCGTACGAAAAAGAGGCAGAACCGGTCATCAGCAACCCCGCTGAGGCAGAAAAAGCGGCGCTCATTCCCCCGGCCGCGAGAAGGCCGACCGCCCAAAGCGGCAGGCCGCCAAGTCCTGCAGCCGAGAGTACAATCATATCGGCGGCATCGGTTCCGGTCATATTGAGACTCAAGCCGTTCCGCGCTTCAAAAAGGCGTGCAAGTACACCGTAGGCAGGTGCGGACCAGTAGATCAGAGCAATAAAAAAGAGCCCCCAGACAACACCCCAGCGCGCATCCCGTTTGCCGGGAACCATATAGAATCTGGAAAGCACGTGGGGCAATCCGGCAGTACCGAACATCAAGGTGAAGCAGAGTGCGAGCCACTCAAAAAGGGTAGTGCTGCCGAATGGCTCCGACCAGTTAAAGTTGAACTGCCGCTGAAGTTCGCCGATTGCAGCCCCATAACCGAACTGGGGCAGTATCCAGAAATAGCCCAATTTGTGGGTCAGAAGCATTAGCGGCAGGATAAAAGTTATGATAAGGACAAAGTATTGCAGCTTCTGATTGCGAACCACGCCCATTGCACCTGATACTGTGACATGTGAAACAAACAGCAGAGTACCGACGACAGCAGCGGGGATATAGTCGATAGAAAACAGCCAGGAGACCAGCAGAGCGATACCTCGGAATTGAGCAACGCAATAGATAACCGAGATAATGATTGAAATTAGCGCCGCCAGAGTCCGGGCTGTATCAGACTCGTAACGGAATCCGACGAAATCAGGTGTAGTAAATTTGCCAAAGCGCCTGATCTGTGTGGCCATCAGTACCAGCAGCAGTACATATCCT
>Ga0247844_1008210_pt1 | contig 11450 bp, 13 predicted proteins | sample LaCtaG_FD_192421 | JGI IMG/M metagenome (GOLD analysis project Ga0247844, IMG submission 192421) | Freshwater microbial communities from meromictic Lake La Cruz, Castile-La Mancha, Spain - LaCruzMarch201714.5m_1 | ecosystem: Environmental > Aquatic > Freshwater > Lake | place: Spain: Castile-La...
ATGATTGATAATTTGTTCACAAAACACAACGAAATAAATCAAAATAAGACCGAAATGAAATTGAATCATTTTGGATCAATAAGATTGTTGAAAAAAATAGGGTGTTTTCTTTCTGACACTAAATAACAAATATATCAATAAATAATTCCAACTACTTAAGTAATGAATAATGAATAATTAACAATTAATAATTAGTAAGACGTAGTAAATAACCGTCCTAAGAAATAACAAATAACCGTCCTAAGAAATAACAAATATATCAATAAATAATTCCAACTACTTATATGAAAACTCCCGAGGAGTTGCCTGTGCATAACCCCTGTCCCGGTAGCTATCTCGAGGAGTATTCGGGGAATGAAGCAAGATAAACTTTAATAACTCCATAGGAGTTACCCATTGGTTATAGGAGACCAATTAGAATGAAATGCTTACAGTGTTGCTAATCAACTCCTCTGGAGTTAAAAGTGATAAATATGTATCAATATTTATGAGCTATAAACGACTAAACCAATATGATTAATTTGTTTCTTAAAAGAGGAATATTAAAATATAAAAGGAATAAACATTTTGCTTCGTTTCATGTAGTCAATATATTCGTCACCAAAATACTTGGTACATTCTTTTTCGTCGAATAATGATGTGAAGTACAAGAAAATAGTTGATGTCAAAGCAAATACAAAAAGTATAACTGTGGGATTTTTCAAGAAAATGCCCCAGGTTAGAAAAATCAACGAAGCATAAAGCGGATGTCTCGTATATTTAAAAACTCCGGTATCAATTAACTGTGTCGTTTTCTCAAATTGAAACAATGTTTTTTCATCCCTTGTGCTGCGAGGTTTCCCTTTCCTTATCATTAATATCAATCCCATGATGGCCAGATAACCTGCGTAACACAACAAAATCCATGATGCAATTTGGGCTGCACTAAATGGATTCACAAACCAGTATTTGTAGTTGGAAGCCAGCAACCAAGCCATACATTCCCAGCTGAAAAACCGATAGAACCCATGATTTTTAGTGCTGAACAAAGATCGCCATGAAGCAGCTGTTATCAACAAACTCAAGACTCCAAAAATGATTATTTTTCCCATGATGTGTGTTAATTAGTTGAAGTTATTTGTTGATTCATAAGAAAGTCATTGACTGCGTCTTACTAATTATTAATTATTCATTATTAATTATCAATTACATATAATGTTGTGTGGCTACAATGAATAGCGAAACTTACCGCAATCCCGTCATTCCCATTTGTACAAAATACTCTACCCATTTATAGTCAGGACGTTGAATTTTATTAAGTATCTGAATTGATTCCTCCTCATCAACATCATTTTCGAGAACATTGTACATGTGAATGAGATTGGAAGATTTGATATTCATCCCACAGTGAACAAATACTTTTTTATCCCCCAGCCCATTCAAAATTCCTTTGAAGGTGAGGTAATGATAAGCATTTAGGTTGGAGTCGTCAACAGGGAAATGTATGTATTGCATATCGGCATATTCCACCATTAAAGGCTCCTTGGCTATGGCATTTGGTGTGGTAAACAGTGATATATTTACGATGGCTTCATAGCCGGCATTTTTTAGGGTTTCAATGTTTTTTTCTGTTGGTTGACCTCCCGAAGCCAATATAGACGAGTATTGATAGAAATTTAGAATGGTATCTTCCATGAATTGTAGTTTTCTTGTTTTGAATAATAATGATTAGTCAAAATAACGCTTGTGAATTGTAATTGTTTTCTGATATTGTTTTTAAGATGGAATTTTACATTTGATAAAATTTGATTGATATATGGACAAGCAATTTTTCAATGCAGGGTATAAAAATCGGTACTAACCACCAAGTTAACACTTCTTTTAGTCTTACTAATTTGAAATTGTATAAGTATTAAGTGCTTGATATATTTGGTTTTATGTATTTAAAACAATGAAATGGAGCGCTACTATACACTGATTTTGTGGATTTGGACTGATAAAATGTAAAAATGGATTAATATAAGGTTTCTATCCCCGATAGAATGGGTCAGATTTTAAGAACTTACAAAACAAAAACGAGGTCTGAATAATCTCAGACCCCGTCATTGTGAGATGTAAATCTCAAGTATTTCCCTAAGGAACTTTTTCTAATCAATTACTACAATTTCCACCTCTGCCTTGTCCGCCTCTTTTGGAATTTGTGGCAGCAATTATTGCATTAAAATCGCTACTGGAGAGTATTTGTGGTGAATAAACAATTCCTCTTATTTTAAGCGTTCTCACAAAAGCACGAAGATGATTTTCAGAACCTTTCAACAAGTTGGTGTACACTACAATAATGTCTGTGTTTGTCGTTTCAGCTATCAGTTTTTTCAGGTCTGCAATGTCATATTCTTCGATAAATGCGCCTGTGCTCAATGCTTTGTTGGCAGTGGTGCCAGCAGCCACTAATTGGTCATATAATCCTTGAATGGCAGTGCTAGAAAACTTACCGGGTAAAGTGAGTGCCGGATCGGTTAATCCAAAGTGACTAATAAGTGCCAATACAGCTGCTGTGTGACGACTTTCACTGTTCGAAATCCTATCAAAGTTGATAACGCCATAAGTTGAGTAAAAGCTGTCGTACACATCCTGCGCCATTTTTTCTTCTTCTCGCATTAACAATAATCCATCCATTTCGGGTTGTGATAGACTATTCGTATTGGTTGTAAATACTGGAATAGCTGCTAATTCCTCAATGTTTACTTCCATGGCATCGCTTGCTAATGTATTGGCATCGCTTTGCGTACATGACGAAAACAGAATAGCTAGTATAAGAATTGCTGGTATTAAATATTTAGTTTTCATTGTTCTAATATTTTTTGATTATTTGATAACTTCATTATTATCACATACGCCATCATTGTTAGCGTCTACAAAATTTGGTCCATTGCCTTTACAATTTCCATTGCCTCTTCCTTGTCCATTTCCTCGGCCACTTCCGTCACGTAAACATTGACCGTTTCCATTACCTTGTCCACTGCCATCATGTAACCCTTTTCCTTCGCCATTACATGTCTTGTTTTCAGACTTATCGCACACATTGTTTTTATTGGCATCCACATAACATACTTTTTTTGATTCAGATTTTGAAGTCTGCGTTTTTGTGGCTTGAGCTGATACAATTCCTAATGTGGCAACGACTGCCATTGCTGTTAAAATTACTTTTGCTTTCATATTCTTCTAATTTTTAGTTCGTTATTACTTTTATATCTATTGATTTCGAAATCCATTTCCTTGACCTCTGCCTCTTCCTTGACGACCTTGTCCGTTTCCTGTGCAGGGTTCGTTTCTAAATAATGGGCTAAAGGCATCCTCCAACTTTTCCAACTGCTCGGGAGTACATACTGCTTTTATTTTTAGGTAAAACCGATTGGTTTCTCTTTTAAGTTCTGCATGTAAAGTACCTGTTTCCAGTGCCAATGCATTCAATCGAAGTGTGTCGGATACCGGTTTTTTTATTTCGGTAAACATCTCTTTTTTCAGCGAATCTATCTTGATGATAATACTATTGGCATTGGGTCTAAATTCATGATTTACTGTTCTAAAAACCTCCATTTGCGCATCGGTAAATCCAAGCGTCTGTCTGAAATACCTACCGTTCAATGGATTTTGGCCTTGAGTGTCCAATACTATGTTTTGTTTCTCAATTTTCTCCTGATAATTGTGATACAGAATGGTGGCAACTGTGCTCACATTGAGTATTACTAATATCACTACTGTCCAGGTTAATATAGTATTCTTATTCATTGCCGTCGGTATTATAAAGTGAGAAATTTTCTATCTGGCTGTCGTTTACATACAATCCGCCCGCTATATCGGAGTTTGAAGTGTAACTGTTTCCTAATCCTATGCCCGAAGCTATTGCAAAAACGATACTTGCTGCCACGGCAATTGTTTGCCACCTACTAACTGTTTTCTGTATCGGGTTTTCAATCCGTGACATGATGCGAGTTGCCAGGTATGGGTTTAGTTCTGTTTGCTTTTCCCGGTTAATTAATTCATCTATGTATTGGTCAGTTTTCATTGCTTTGGGTCTTTATATACTGTTAGACATAAGTTTTATTATTTTCCTACTATCGGACTCAATCTTTTTTGAAGACTTGATTTGGCGCGTTGTAAAAGTTGCTCTACCGACCCTTCGGTGCTTTGCATAATGGCTGCAATTTCTTTTTGCGTTAAGTCATCATATTTGCTCAATACAAATGCTGTTCGTTGTTTTTCGGGAAGTGCATCTATTGCTTTGCGTATAGCGCCATCACGTTCTGATTGTTCCAATTGCTGTTGCGGATTTTTATCCTCGCTTGCCCTGTTGAAAATGTGTTGGAGTATATCTTCCGCAAAATGGAGTAAACCCCTGTTTTTAATCTTGTTCAAATGATTGATGGAAGTATTTACGGTAATTCTGTAGAGCCAGGTAGAAAATTCAGCATCGCCGTTGTATGTTTTGAGCGACTGAAAAGCCCTAATAAATACATCCTGTGTCAAATCCTCGGCATCCTCCTTGTTGTGCACAAAACCCATGCTCGTGCGAAAAACCATGTTCTGGTACTTCTCCACCAACAATTTGAATTTTGAGCCATTGCCCTGCAGTATTTCTTGTATTATTTGTTCTTCAGTCATGCTGTTTGTAAAATCAATACTGAAAGGTTAGACAATAGTAAATCCTATTTCCTACTGTAAAGATATTCTTTTTTCAATAAAAAAGGTTGATTCATTACAAATCAACCTTATAAGAAAGTTATTATTTATTTTCGAGGAATTTATTTGCACTTACATTTTATTATTTCAAAATTCCATTGGCACAAATAACAATTCATTTCAGGCATTTAAAACAGGAATAACGAGGGTTCGTATTTTGTTTTCCAGCTCTATACAAGCTATATTTTTACAGGTTCAATTGTAGAAATTTCGGTATGTACCGCCCGCTTTCCATATTCTATTTCCATTTGCAAGGCGGAACTCAGATGTCCGTAGTGTAACTCTGCGTAGTTTTGTTCGGTGTATGGCTTTTTGCCAAAGTCGCGGCTAAAAGGAGAGCTCTGCTTCCCACCCGACGTAGGCGAAGCCTACGCCGAACCGAGGCAAGGCGTTTTGTGCTAATTTTTCTCAATCATTTTCTTCGTAATAATACGAATAATCGATTCCTTTCATAAACATTTCACGGTCGTTAATTTTGTTGGTTAAACTACTTTCTAATAGCTTCTTTAAGACATTATTGTTTAGTGGACTTTGTATCATTGCGTTCATATAGTCTTTTTTGCCTATTTTACTCCAATCAACGCATTTGTTTAGACGTTTTTTCAGAATTAAATCCAACCAGACTCGGGTACTTCTACCATTTCCTTCCATGAATGGGTGCGCCATGTTCATTTCCACATACTTATCTACAATTTCTTCAAATGTAGTTTCTGGCATTTCTTCAATTTGCTTCAATGTGTCGCCTAAAAATCGTGATACAGCAAATTGGAAACCGCCTTTTGAAATATTTTTCTGCCTTATTTGTCCCGCAAAATCATACAGTCCGCCAAACAAATAGGCGTGAATTTGTTGCAAACCTTTAGAGGTGCCAACTTCAATACTGTTAATAAACGAACTTTCGAATAAAGCATACGCTTTTGTTTTGCTTTTTCCGTCTATGCTTTCGTCGCTGAATGTAAACCATTCGATAAATCGGTTGGCTTTTTTTCCGGGAAATTCTTTACCCAATGCAATAATACCTTCATAATCCAACATGTCGGCTAAACGCAACTTTCCGTCGGGCGCAAGAAATTTCAACTGGGTAGTGGCACTAACCACTTGACTATTTTCTTTCTTTAGCTTAGCCTTAAGATATTTCCAATAATTACGAGTTTTAGTATAATCATTTTGGTCAGTAAGCACAGCAACAATATCTAAGACTGAGAACCACCATTTAGCTTTTTCTTCATCCCAAAGGGCACGCACTTCACGGTCATCAAAAAAACGTATAGATATTTTTGCGTTACTCATTTTTTTTTCAAATTTTTTCTTGATTTGTTGAGAATATTTGTCATTGAATAGCAAAATTACAAATTATAATCAATAGACAATTTCGTTTAACTTATTGTTGTTGTTTTCTTGTTGGTTACCACTTTTCAAATGCATTATAACGAAGTAATTACCTCGTCCTAATGGATATACCCCTCATTTGCCCGTAGTGTAACTCTGCGTAGTTTTGTTCGGCGTATGGCTCTCTGCCTACGTCGCGGCTAGAAGGTAAGCTTTGCTTTCCAAATGCAAGGCGGAGCCTTGCTTCCCACCCGACGAAGCGAAAGACGCTTGGCCGAACGAACAAGACTGCCACTACGCTACGTTGAACGAGGTCTTGCCGACCTCAGGAAGCCTAAGTATTAGCAGCAGTTATTTGTGTCGTTCCTTATTCAAATAAATTTGATTGAAGTGATTTCGTTTTCGAACTTTTATATTTCTTGATTAAATTTTCAAGCAATTCATCCTTTGTGTTCGTAATTCTATTTTCAACGTACCATATAAGTTGATTTTCAGACAAAAGCTTAATTCGTCTGTAGGGTGAGTTATTCTGATTCAACTTGGATTCTAAATCAGTAATAAACTCATAATAAAGCTCAGTATTCGGGTTTTCTATAATTTTGTTACTTATGATTATAATTGAAATGTCAATATCTAAGTCTTTATTTCTAGCAAATGCTCCTAAATTACCTAAAGATTGAAATAAGAATTGAGTATCACCATAAAAACCGTCAGTAAAATATACCTCTTTTCCATAAAAACCATTCATTTCTGCAATACTGCTGTAATTTAAAATCGTAACAAGATTTAATCCTTCTGGAGTAATCTTTACTGTCTCTTTTTTTGCCATTTTGTTATCTGATTATCATAATTATTAGGAATTCTTTTCAATGTCAACCCATTAAGCCTTTGACCTTTGTGTAATTTCAAGGAAATCTGATTCACTCAAAGTCTTTATGTTACAACCTTCACTGTTATATTTAATAACTTTCTCCATTTTCGAAGGACCTGGCTCTGCACCAACTATCACAAAATTGGTTCTTTTGGTAATTGCAGTATCAACATCAGCTCCCATTTCTTTAGCTATTCTAGCTATAGAAAGTCGGTCAATATTGTAAAAAACTCCTGTAATAACAACTTTCTTAGAGTAAAATGGGCTGTTTTTATCTGCATTTTCCAAATCAGGTTGTAATGAATCTCCCTGTATTCTTTCGTGACCATCAAAGTTGCTCAATTGTTGTTTTTTAGACCTCGTTTTCGCTGTAGGTTTCAGTGTTACATTTGAAAAGTCAGGCTCAATACCGTCCAATACTTTAAGGTAAATCCTTGCACATGCCTCCGCATCGCAACAAGCATCATGGTGATTATCCAGACTGAAATTAAATGAAGCGCAAGCATCATTTAATTTCTGTCCTGTCTTGATATATGTGCAATCATAGTCAAAAGAAGGAATTTCAATATTGTAAAAATCTAACGTCTGGTGCAAGCAATTAATGTCAAACTCTGCGTTATGAGCAACTAATTTCTTGTTTTCAATAATTGGATAAATTTTCTCCCAAATTTCTGGGAATGTTGGTTTGTCGGAAGTCTTGTCGGCTGTTATCCCATGGACTTTTGTATTCCAAATAGAATACTCGTTATTCGGCGGTTGGATTAGTTCGTTTACTGTTTGCATTAACTCTCCATTTTCAAAAACTGCTAATCCTATTTGACAAATACTCCATCGTTTTCCAATAGCAGTTTCTACATCTATCGCAACAAAATTCTTTCTTGTATTTGATTGATTATCTACTATCTGTGATTGTTTTTGAACTGTTTCCACATATGTATTCGTCTGATTGTCTACTGTCTGTGGTTGTTCTTGAACTGTTTCCACTTCGGTTTGTAGATTTGTGCCTAAATGAGAATCGTTTTTTGTCCTTTTCTTTTTATTCTTTCTGTTAACTGTGATAACTGTCAATACGCCGAAAGCTAAAATTAGAATTACTACTGTCATATTTTTTGTTTTTTATAATTGCTGTTGACATCTATGTATGGGCAACTCGTTTTCCTTTATTTAATTTCACGTCCTATCGGATATACTCCTCATCACTTATTCTTAAGCTGGACGCCGTGTTGTTGGGATTTATTTCTATCCGCGATAGCCATCGGGACCAACTTTTGTATTCTTAGCATTTGTAATGCGTTCTTATTTATTGATTTAAAGACCGGATTGAAAATCCGAAGAATAAGAAAGGGTGGGATTAGAAATAAATCCCACCCACGAGCTACGACCACCTTTTGAACATCTAATTGATTACATATCCGATTGGACGGGTGTTTTTATTTTTTCAGTCTTTTGTCGGCAAGTGCTAAGTATTTTAACCCACTTTGATCAAAAACGTTTTCTGCTCTTTCAATTTGTAGCGCAGAATATACAGCACTAGCAAATCCAGGAAGTCCTCCAATGAGAGCTCCCGTGGTTGAAGTACTTGCAAGTCCTTGATATGCACCAATTAATCCGCAGACTGTTCCAAATAAAATATTTTCAAATTTGCTTTCATTCATTTTTGCAGATAATTCTTGTTTTCGTTGAAGCAATTCTGCTAAATTCTGGTGAAAAAGAGGTGTACCCTCAACAATATCTGAGTCAAGAGCAATAAGTTCAACCCTTGTTCTAAATGCAATTAATAAATCTGAATGTTTTTCCTTAAATCGTAGCAAACTATTAATGTCTATGTCTTTTGGAAATGGAATTAAGCTTGTCAATATTGTTTCACGTTTTTGCTGTTCCTTTTTAAATGATTGTTGAAAATATATATGTTTTACATAGTCTGTAGTAAGTAGTCTGTTTGTTTTAGCACCAATAAGTGTTGCCAAAAAGGTCATTAAACTATTTGCAATACTCTTCTCAACAGAATACCAGCGTCCATCAGTCCGCTCTGCAAGACCAAGTTCTTGTAAAGCATAAAATACATTTTCATTAAATTTGTCTGCATGTATTAGTGAAGAAGTAAATTTTTCATTGTGAATTAAGCTACGGCTACCTTGTCTAAAATTATTTTGAAAAATTAATAGTTTGTCTTCGTTTCTTTCAATTAATTCTATAAAGGGTCTAGCTACATCCCAAGGTCTGTCTAAAATATCAATTGGATCTAACGGTGTTACTAATTCACTTCTAACTAATTCTAACATGAATTTATCATAGTGTTTTTCTGGTGAATAGAAATACTCTTGAGGAACAATAGATCCAACATTGTCATAATATAACAACGTGCGTAATGTCCAATCTGTCCTTGGAAGATTAATGTACGGGTAATAAAGTATATTGCTCATATATTTCTATGTTTAATGTCTCACTTGCTATTTAATAGGAATCTCAGTTATAAATTTGGCACTTCCCTCTGGAAGTGGATTTGGAAAGAAAACTTCCACGCCACCTCCACACAATCCATAATTTGGGGTAACTGTCCCAAAATAAATAGGGGTAGAAGGAGGTGGAGTTATTTTAAAAACAAATTTTGCTGGTAGTCTATTCGGTAGTGCATAGCGACCTACTGCTGCAAGTCCGCTTGGAGTTACATTCATATCGTTTGGAGTTGTTGCGTATGTACCTCCAATGACACTACCGTCTTCACCAATTCGTTTGTCATTTTTGAATGCGGACAATCTAATAAACTCTTCTCCAGGTTCTGTGTAATATACATATGGAGGATAATTTTGATTTAAATTTGTTGGTATTATATATCTTGAATTCAACTTAATACTCAATTTAGTATATTGAAAATACTTCTCGCTTTTAGACCTAAAATTTTCTAAATCCAATAATAAGGGTATGTTATTGAAACTCTCGAATTCAAGTATAAAATCACAATTTGAAATAATTACTTGCCTTGGTTGTCCTCCGAACATATTTTTATTATTGTCAACGTCTGCCAATTGAAACCCCATTCCTGATTCAGGACTATTTATAAAAGACAATTTTGTATCGTCTTGAACATTATAAAGAGAAATTAATGCCATTTTAAATTGTATTTAACTGTCAAAATAATATGCTGTTTTTATTTTTTAAACTTGCCACCTAACGAGAGTCTGCGCAAAAACTCCTGTCATCATTTATATATTCGGATACCTGACTGAGAAAAAATTCATCTGCGCGATTCTCAGCAAATCATTTTTAGTTTTTGCGCAGTCTGACGACTGAGGCTATGGGATTTTGGCGGTCTGCGAGCGTATTTCCTGTCGTGGAACGACAAAGGAAATGCGGGCGCAAAGACTGCTAAACGCAAGTCAACCAGCCAATGCCAATAGACGTGTGTTAGCTGCCGTATTTTTTATGACATTATCAACTCTAAAAAGTATTCTTCATGCTTTTCTTTTGTCCAATTAAATACGTTCTCTTCTACAGGTTTTTCAAACGAGAATTTCATTATATCTCTACAAATGTTGTCTACTTTTATAATTAACAAGTCAAGTTCTTCTACTTTTCCACTTTTTAAAGTGTCCCCATGAATAACTTTTGAACGAAATTCATAGCACTTTTTGATTATTCTAAAAAGTTCTATTCTATTTGCTTTGTCTTGTTCCAAGAAATGTGCAATCCTTTCAGCTAATTTATGTGATAATTCTGTGCTGTCATTGGAGAATAGAGTTTCTAATGCGGAGCAATAACTTGTCATTTTCAAACCTAAATCATTACAAGATCTTGCATGCTGAAGGAAATAATTGGCAATTGTTATTCGGTTGTACTGGTTTGAGTTTGCTACTTTAGCTTTCTGTGTTTCGATAATAACATTCATTTGCAGAAAAGCAGATGCTTCAACCAGTTCTTCTGAGGTGAATACAACTTGTTCTCTTAATCCGCTGCACGTATAATTCCCAGTTGAAACAAAGTTACTTGAAGCTTCAAATTCTTTCCTTTCATTTTCAAAATAAAGAAATCCTAAATCAAAATCTGCCGAATTATCCTTAACTGTCCAAAGGCAAAAAAAGTACATTTTCAATAAATACAGATGCAAATCAAGATGTTGAATAGATGTTACTTTTGATTCATCAAATTCGCTCTCAGCATAAGCAATTAGAGTTTCTGTCTCTAGAATATTTCTAAACTCTAAAAGACCTATCAGTTTTTCAAGTTGAGGGTTTAAAAATTTTGCGATTACATCTTTATTGTTTGTAATCTTTATAATTGGAAAGTTTGGGTTGCCTTGATTCGGATTAATTTCTACTCCTGATTCAATGTCGTTATTTGTACTGATATGATTTAAAACACAAAGGAAGATTGATTTTGTCATGATTTGTTTTTTTTAATATGGCAGCTAACGTATCGGCACTATGTGCCGTTGAAATTTTTTTTTAGCCTTGTGCTAAATTTCAATGGCACATAGAGCCGTGTTATGAGCTGGGTTTTCGTTTTTACAAACTATTCAAAAACAATTATTGAG
>Ga0247844_1008212_pt1 | contig 11449 bp, 12 predicted proteins | sample LaCtaG_FD_192421 | JGI IMG/M metagenome (GOLD analysis project Ga0247844, IMG submission 192421) | Freshwater microbial communities from meromictic Lake La Cruz, Castile-La Mancha, Spain - LaCruzMarch201714.5m_1 | ecosystem: Environmental > Aquatic > Freshwater > Lake | place: Spain: Castile-La...
AAATGGTGATTAATAGAGGTTTCTCTTCTCATTATGAGAATATTTTAAAATAAAAAAAACGTTTGGGGAAGGCCGAGGATGAAGATAAATTAGACTATTTTTAAAGAAGTTTCCCGACAGTCACTATCTAGGTGTTTCCCTCCAGTCACTATTTAATGATATACTTGTAATAAATAGGCCCACTTCGAACACCTATTCGTAGGGGAGCTTATGAAGAAAGTTATAAGTTTTATTAAAAAAATTTTCTTGTCTAAAACTCTTAAACGTCGTGAGAAGCGTATTGATAATCTTACCAATGAAATTATTAATAAATATTGCTGTTGTCATGATTTAGAGAAGATGATGCATGATCAAAATTTCCCTAAAGCGAAGTCCTGATTGAAAGCAATGCTCTGCTTTTATCCCCAGTTTTCGTGCTGTTTCTAAATTTTCTTCTAAATCATCAATGAATAGAATTTCTTCAGCTTTGACTTTTAAATGATTAATGGCCTTCTTGTAAATAAGCTCATCGGGTTTTCTACAATGAAAAGTATGGCTTGCAAGTAGATCTTTAAAGGGGCGAAAAAGTGCAAAGTCTTTAAAAAAATCAAAGTGAAGTTCGTTTGTATTTGAAAGTGTATAAAGTGGGATTTTTTTTCCGATATCGTTAAGAAGTGAGGCCACTCCATCAACTTCACCATCAAAGCAAGCACACCATGTTTTTTCAAATTCACTTTGAGTCAAATTGATCTTAAATTTTGAATTAAGTTTGGTTCGAAACTCTTCTCTGGAAATATGACCTTTTTCGTAGTCGTGGAAAATGGGCCAGTGTCCAATTGAATAAAATTCTTTGATTTTTTCGACCGGAATGTTTGCATGCGTGAGAGGTTTATCCCAATTAATCTTAAGTAAAACATTTCCAATATCAAGTAAAATTGCTTTAACAGGAGTTTTATGGTGCATAAGATTTCCTAATCTTAAAAATAAAGTTAACAATCAATGACGGACATTCTATTATCCCGCCTATGTCTTCTACAACTTCAAAAACGATCTGGCTTGATTTTATAAAGAAAAATTGGCTTATTTATTCTATCGGCATGGTGATGATGTGTCTCACGAGTGCCTTGCAAGTTTTATCTACGCGTAGCTTGGGATGGGTTATTGATTTCTTTTTGAAAAAAACAACTCCTTCTTGGCTTTCTCTCCAGCATCCTGAAACTATTTTTTATGTTTTATTTGGAATCATATTAGGCTCGCGGATTTTACTTATTGGAGCGCGGGTCGGCTGGCGTCTTACTCTTGCGCGCCAAACTCATAACGCGGCCGGAATGATGAAAGAACGTTTGTGGGATAAGGTGCGATTTTTTCCGCGTAAGGAACTTGAAAAAAAATACTCCAAGGGTGTGCTCATGAACATCTCCACTTCTGATGTGGGGATGGCCAGATTTATTTTTGGTTTTACTCTTGTCGGATTAACGGACGTTATCTTTTTAGGTTTTTTTACGTTGTTTGCCCTTTTTTCTATTGAATGGAAAATGACTCTTGTTTCGATGATTGTCCTTGTTTTTGTTCCTATCATTGTCAAAAAACTTTCTGACACTGAAGGAGAGCGCTTTGATGAAGCTCAAGATAAACTTTCTGAATTTAATGATATCTCGTCTCAGGTGGTTTCCTCTATTCGCCTACAACGTCTGACCCAAACAGGCCCTTTTTGGGAAAAGCGTCTTGCTGATTCTGCTGAAAATTATAGACTCAAGCATCTGGTCGCTGTTTTTACCTCATTACGCTATATCCCCGTTATGGGTGCCGCTTCAATACTAACGTATGTGATTATTTTTGGCCTTGGCATTGTCGCCGTTTTAACGGAGCAGATTTCAGTAGGTGATTTTGTAGCGATGCAATCGCTTATTTTTTTACTTGAACAACCTCTCATGGGCCTAGGGTTTGTCATTAGTGATATTAAAAAGTCATTCACTTCTCTTTCGCGTCTTTATGAAGTTTACGAAACTTCTCCTGACGCTGGACTAGTTAATAAGGGCCCTGCACCTGTTATTCAAGATACTGTGATTGAAGTTCAAAATTTAAATTTTCGTTATGATGGTAGCGAGCAAGATATTTTTGAGAATTTTTCTCTTTCTATTGTCAAAAAAGAAAGACTCGGAATCATGGGGCCCATTGGCTCAGGTAAAAGTACACTCCTTCAAATTCTATCTGGTCTAGAACGAAATATAAAAGGGGATGTTCTTTTTTGTGGGAAAATTTTTTCTGAGTACTCTCATGTGGATCTGAGACAGTTCATTGCTGTTGTCCCTCAAAAACCATTCCTGTTTGCTGACACTATTCGAAATAATCTTTGTCTTGAAAGATCATTTTCAGATCTTGAGTTGTGGCATTTTTTAGATGTCGCTGGATTAAAAAGTGATGTTGAAAATTTTCCTCATAAACTAGAAACGCAGCTAGGAGAGTGGGGGATTAATCTTTCAGGTGGACAAAAACAGCGAATGACTTTAGCGCGTGCCATTGCGAGAAAACCCCAAGTTCTTTTCTTAGATGATTGTTTAAGTGCTGTTGATACAGTCACTGAAGATAAAATTCTTCGCGCGATGGATGTTGAACTTAGTGAGACAACACTTGTTTGGGTGGCCCATCGAAAATCAACGTTAAAGTATTGCGATAGGATTATAGAGTTATGAGTCAGTATTTGCATGATGATGAACAAGATGAAAAACAAATTTCAAAAAATCGTTTAAGTGATTTTGTCTCTTTCATGTATCTTCTTCGTTCAGCAAAAAAATATCGTCTCCCTATAGCTTTTGCCATCGGTTTAATGCTTATGAATTCAGCGTTAGGTGCTTTTTCTGGACGCTTAATGGGGTATTTAGTTGAAAATGGTTTTGCTCAAAAAAATTATCATCAGGCCTTTTTAATTGCGGCCGGTATAGTGATCGTTGAGATTTTGGCCATTTCTTCGATGTGGTTTGGGCGAAGAATGTTATCTAAAAACGCGACACTTACAATTTATTCAATACGCCGCCATTTGTTTTCACATTTGCAATCACTGCCACTTTCCTATTACGATCGTCAACCTCAAGGCCGAATAGTGACTCGAATTACTCACGACGTTGAGGGCATAGAAGAATTTTTTACCTCCACACTTGGTAATTTAATTAATGCTTTATTTACGGCAGTTATTTTTATGTCAGCGATGCTTCTTACTGATTTTAAGTTGGGTGGAATTCTTATTTTATCAATGCTTCCCGCTTTCATTTTTATTTATGCCAGTCGAAATTGGGTCAGAAAATCTAACCGTGCCATTTCAAGATTTTCAGCAAAATTAAATGCAAAACTTTCAGAATACTTAAGCGGTATCGAGGTCATCAGAGTTTTTGGCCTAGAAGAATGGACAAAAAAAAATTACTCACACGCTGTCGATGATTTTACGAGAGTCAGTCTTTGGGCCAATTTTCTTTTTGCTTGGACTAGACCTGTGATGATTTTTCTTTGTACGGCCCCTATCATTTGCTTGGTTTGGTTTGGAGGCAAAGGTGCTTTGGCAGGAACATTTTCCATTGGTGTCTTTGTTACTTTTATTCGCTACTGTGAAGGCTTTTTTTGGCCCATTGTCACTCTCGCCAATGAAATGCATGTCGTTCAGCAGGCCTTTACAAATGCAGAAAGGGTGGCCAGTTTTTTAAAGCAGGATACGGAAGAAAAAGTTTTAGGTCCTGATGGTAAAATAGAAAATATTTCGTTGAAGGGCGAACTTATTTTTAATCGAGTTAGTATGTCTTATCTTCCAGAGCAATTTATTTTAAAGGATGTTACTTTTCACTTAAAACCTGGTGAGAAAATTGGATTTGTTGGCCCGACTGGTTGTGGAAAAAGTACGACAGTGGCCATGCTTTCACGATTATATGAATATCAAACAGGTAGCATTACCTTAGATGGAATTGACCTACGTTCTTTTAAACGAAGTTTTTTGCGAACAAAAATTGGCTTTGTTTCTCAAGAGGTCGTCATCTTCAGAGGAACACTTCGCGAAAACTTAGATCCTGAAAATCATGCGTCTGAAGAACAAATCCTAGCGTCTTGTCGAGAAACTGGACTTTTTTTCGTGATGGAAAAAAATCAACTTGGCCTCAATTCAGAAATTTTAGAAAACGGCACAAATTTAAGTATTGGTGAGAGGCAACTTTTGGCCTTTACTCGTATTTTACTTCGTAATCCTAGTCTTCTTGTTTTAGATGAGGCAACTGCCAATATTGATCCCGCCTACGAAAAAATTCTTCATGAGGCCGTACATCGTATTATGGTGGGGCGAACTTGTTTGATTATTGCTCACCGCTTAGAAACTTTACGAACTTGTGATCGTATTCTTGTGATGAATAATGGGGCCATAGCAGAGGAAGGGACTTTAGATGATTTAATTTCTAAGCAAGGTGATTTTGCCAATTACTGGTCTCACACGGCCCTTTCGTAGACAAACGCACGACTTCTTATTTCTTGAATTCTTTTTTTATCATGTTTTGTTTTTTTGATTTGTACTTCTTTTGGAGCCTGAATTTGATCGTGCATTTTAAGAAGAGCAAAACCGAGGGCCTTTCCTAAAAGAGGCGGGACTGCATTTCCTATTTGTCGCCATTGTGAAGAAAGTGGGCCACAAAATTTAAAATCATTTGGAAAACTTTGAATTTTGGCCGCTTCTCTTTGAGTAAGATAACGATTTTCTGTGGGGTGGTAGTAACTATGCCTATGGGTCATGATTGTTGGGGCCGGCGTTTTTCGAGAGAGCCTTTGATATTTTGTTTGGCGAAATCGATTTTCTTTTAAATTACTCCAGTCAACACCAAGTCTTAGTGAAGCGGAAAAATAATTAAGTTCATCTTTTTCATAACGAATACCTTTCCCTTCTGGAATGCAGGTTAGTCGCTTTTGTTCAATTTTACATTTAATTTTTGCTTGAGAAAGATCATGATTTAAAAAAAGGCCATCGCTATTTTTTAAATCACTGAGGGCCTCTCCTACTGTGAAGGGAGGCACATTTTTACCATCAATAATGGTGTCGTGAGTAGGAAGAGGAAAAATAATTTTGGAAGATTTTTTTGAGCCTATAATAATTGTTCGGCGTCTTTTCTCAGGGACACCAAATTGATGGGCCTGCATCACCTGGACATCGAGAGTAAAACCTAGATTTTCAAAACAAGAAAAAATGGCCTTTAATGTTTTTTCATTTTTTTGGGCAAGGAGGCCTGTAACGTTTTCAATGATAATAAATTCTGGGCCCGTCATTTTAACTATACGAACGAATTCTTTGAACAGGGAGTTTCGTGTATCTTTAGGGTTTCCGATTCCTGCCGTTGAAAAGCCCTGACAGGGGGGCCCACCTACGACAGCGTGAATTTTCTGTCCAAGGATAAGCTCATTCATTTTTTTCTTCGTGAGTTTATGAATACTGTCGCAAAAAATTTTGGCGTGTCTATGATTTTGGGCAAAAGTTTCTGCAGCGTACTTGTCTATTTCGACACCCAGTAAGCAGCGCAATCCGGCCATTTCCATGCCACAAGATAGTCCACCTGCTCCTGAAAAGATATCGATGAAATTCAGAATTTCTTTGGTAGATTTTTTATTCATCAGAGTAAACTCATTGGTGATGCGATTTTTTAGCTTGGTATTACTTGATGATAATGCTTGAGATTAGGGGTGTCAAATTTGAGAGATAATTTAGGCCGCGATTTTATCTGAGACTTTTTTAAAGGAAGAGGGAAGGAGCACTTTTATAAGTCCATCAACTTCCTTTAGTATTTTTTTACTAACAAGGTCAGACCAAAGATCTTCATTGGTGCTATGGATGAAAATTGTTTGATTTTTGATTTCAACTTGTTCTTTTAAGGCCTCAATAAAAATAGCGAGGTTCATATCTGAAAGATGCATTTGCGGGTTTTCAAAAAAAAGATAATCACTAGGCCTGAGCAGTGTTTTTAAAAGTGAAACGAGTTTTAATGTTTCAGTGGAAACTTGATCAGGCCTTAGTTCAATATCTCCAATTTGATTAAAGAGTTTCACTAATCGAGGGCGCCCTTCTTTGTCTAAATGTTTTTTGAGTTGAAATTCTTTTGTCGAACAAAGCGTGTGTATAACTCCATCTAAAAGGATATTTTCTTTGATCGTGAGATGACTCATCATCAGCGTGTTGGATTCAGAGTAAGCAAAACGCAGAGGCCTTTTTTTATCAAAATGATTGAGGCAATGAATGAAATTTTTTAGCTGACAAGTCGCAGGATGTTCATCATGTGAACTAAAGAGAAGAATTTCTTTTTTTCGAAGAAAGAGGTTACTAGTCATAATAATCATTTCGGATTATTTTTTACAAAACTTGAGAAAAAAAATCAAACAAAAAAAGATAGGCCGTACTTACTTGTTTTTATTAGGTGTTTTTTTCTTTAAAGCACTATTAAGTTTTAGTCCTTTTGTTTCTAACGAAAAATTACTTTCAAGAGATTTTGAAACCATTCTTCGGTCACCAAAATCACTATAGGTGTCTCTTACTATGGACGTGTTACTTTTTTCATCTTGAGTTTTTCCATTTGAACGAGTATGACGTTTTATTTCATTTTCATCCATTTGAGATTGATCAAGAGTGATTTGCATCTGGCCTACACTAATAATATCTTCAATATAAAAAATGCTTTCTTGAAGGAGCATTTCAAAATTTAATTTTGTCCCATTTTTTGAGCCTAAGTCTCTAATGAAAATGTGCCCTGACTTGTGACGAAAAATTTCTAAATGCTGGCGACTTAGTAAATTTTCGCTTGTCACACTTACATCAGCAGAGCTTGAGCGGCCAATAATCAGGGGATCGTTTTTTAATTCCACAGAGTAACTTTCTGTTTTAGTTTTTATTTGAATGATGATGGCCATGTGATAACGACTCCGTTAAAGTTCCTTGGCATAATTATACCTTCAAATTTAAATTGACGTCTAGTGGCGTGATAAAGGTCTTATGAATATGAAATGGTTGCATCGATTAAAATCTTCATGGCTAAATAGTGATCCGAACTACAGAGCATTTCTCTTGGGTATTTTGTTTCTTGGTATCAATCAAGGGATATTAAATTCAACTTTCAATAATTTTATGCACGACATTTATAAAATAAGTTCAACTGAAAGAGGATTTCTCGAATTTCCTCGTGAATTTCCAGGGTTTATTCTTATTTTTGTGACGGCCCTTCTTTCGACTCTTTCCATTCGTTATTGGGCGATGTTAGTTTGCTTACTTTCATTTGTGGGAGTGACTGGACTTGGTTTTCTTTCTCCCACATTTTATATCGCCATTTCGTGGATGCTTTTTTGGTCTATGGCCGATCATCTTTTTATGCCAGTTGAGTCCACTATGGGCCTACAGCTTGCAAAAGAAAATCAAGAAGGAAGGCGCTTAGGGCAAATCAGTGGCGCTCGAAATTTGTCAATGATTATTGGAACTCTTGCTGTTTGGTGGGGCATGAGTTTTTTTAGTTTTTCTTATAAAATTCTTTATTTTATAGCGGGCCTAAGTGCTCTGATAGGCGTTTGGCTTTTTTCACGGATTAAGATTGCTAAAGAAAAAGAAATTGTGAGTAAAAGATTTGTTTATCGTAAGGAGTACCATCTTTTTTATATACTCAATATTCTTTTTGGGGCAAGGAAACAACTTTTTCTCACCTTTAGTCCTTGGGTTCTTGTCAGCGTCTTTAACGTCAAAGTTGAGACGATGGCCATATTATTGCTCATTGCTTCTTTTCTTGGTTTTTTCTTTCGTCAATACTTTGGGGTCTGGGTCGATAAAATTGGCGAAAGAAGCGTCCTTGTTTGGGATGCTTTTATTTTGTTAGTGATCTGTTTGGGGTTCGCCTTTAGTAAAAATGTCTATGTCCTTTATGGGCTTTTGATTGTTGATAATTTAATGTTTGCTACTCGAATCGCTCGAACCACCTATATGAAAAAAATTGCTCTTGATAAAAGTGATATTCCCACTTCAATTTCCTTTGGAGTGACCCTTGATCACTTAATCTCAATGAGTATTCCGTTTTTTGGTGGACTTCTTTGGACAGCTTTTGGTTATCCGGCGGTCTTTATTGCGGCGTCCTTTATTGCTTTGCTCAACTTTTGGGCAGCGATGAAAATTCCTGATTTTAATGAGCAGAGGAAAAGCTCTCTAGCATAGACTAAGTTTGAGGCCAAGTGTATTATCTCACTCAAATTGAGGTGAATTATGATGAACGTTTCAAAAAGAGGAGGAGCACTTCCTCTGTCTCCCATCCGAAAACTTAAACCCCACGCAGATAAGGCCAAGGCCCAAGGGAAAAGTATTTATCATTTAAATATAGGCCAACCTGATATCGAAACTCCTGATTGCATGCTCCAAGTTTTAAAAACCTTCCATCCTAAAGTGATAGGCTATGGGCCTTCGCAAGGATTGCCTGAATATCAAGATGCTCTCATCAAATATTATAAGCGCCATAATATCGAACTTACTCGCGATGAAATTATGGTGACAACAGCAGGCTCAGAAGCGATTGTCATGGGCCTTACAGTTTGTCTTGAGGCAGGAGATGAGGTTTTAATTCCTGAGCCTTATTACACCAACTACAATGGCTTTGCAGTCATGACTGATGTTGTGATTAAACCGATTACAACTCGTATCGAAAACGATTGGCAACTTCCTTCCGTCGAAGAAATTGAAAAATTAGTAGGCCCTAAAACACGGGCGATTATGATTTGTAATCCCAATAATCCAACCGGAAAAGTTTACGGACGTGAAGAGCTTCGTAAAATTGTGAATCTTGCAAAGAAACATCACCTTTATATTTTTGCTGATGAAGTTTACCGAGAATTTATTTTTAACGGAGAAAAACATACAAGTCTCATGGAATTTCATGAAGTGAAAGACAATGTGATTTTAATGGATAGTATTTCGAAACGTTTTAGTGCTTGCGGTTCACGTATTGGAGCTTTTATCACACGAAATAAAGAAGTGATGAAAGCTGCTTTGGCCTTTGGTCAAGCTCGTCTTTGCCCTCCGACTGTTGAACAGCTCATGGCCGTTCCTTCTGTCGAACTAGGAAAAGATTATTTTGATCATATGGTAGGCGAGTACAAGGCCCGTCGTGATGTGGTTTTAGAAGGGCTTTCTCAAATGAAAAACGTTGAATATAAAATCCCGAATGGAGCATTTTATATTGTGATGAAACTTCCTGTTCGTGATGCGGAAGATTTTATTATTTGGCTTTTAAATGACTTTCATGTTGATAACGAAACAGTAATGCTTGCTCCGGCCGAAGGTTTTTATAAAACAGAAGGTTTGGGACGTAATGAAGCTCGCATTGCTTTTGTTTTGAATCCAGCGAAAACGAAAAAGGCCATGAATATTTTAAAACTTGGCCTAGAAAAGTATTTAACCCTTAACAGATAATTTTTTAGTATTAAAACTTAAACAAAGAGGTCTTTATGGCAAAAGTCAGTTACAAAGAACTTGGTCTATCAAACACAAAAGAAATGTTTAAAAAAGCGATGGCCGGCGGCTACGCTATTCCCGCTTACAACTTTAACAATCTTGAGCAGCTTCAAGCGATCGTCTTAGGTTGTACAGAATCAAAGTCACCTTTTATTCTTCAAGTTTCTTCAGGCGCTCGTAAATACGCCAATCAAACTCTTCTTCGCTATCTTGCTCAAGGTGCGGCCGAAATGATTCGTGAATCAAAAACGAACGTTCCTTTTGCCCTTCACCTCGATCATGGCGATACACTTGATCTTTGCGTCAGTTGTATTGAAAGTGGTTTTTCTTCTGTGATGATTGATGGTTCTCACCACTCTTACGAAGACAATATTAAACTTACAAAACAGGTTGTTGACTTCGCTCATAAAAATGATGTGACTGTTGAGGGAGAGTTAGGAGTTCTTGCTGGGATTGAAGATGATGTTGTTGCCGCGAAAAGTGTTTACACTCATCCAGATCAAGTCGAAGATTTTGTAAAAAGAACTGGCGTAGATTCTCTTGCGATTTCTATTGGAACAAGCCATGGCGCCACAAAATTTAAACCAGATCAGTGCACTCGTAATGCTGACGGAATTTTAGTTCCACCAGAACTTCGTTTTGATATTTTAGAAGAAATTGAAAGAAGAATTCAAGGCTTCCCAATTGTTCTTCATGGAGCTTCCTCTGTTCTTCCTGAATACGTAAAAATGATTAGCCGCTATGGTGGAAAACTTGATGATGCTGTTGGTATTCCTGAAGAGCAACTTCGTCGTGCCGCCAAGAGTGCTGTTTGTAAAATCAATATCGATTCTGATGGCCGTTTAGTGATGACGGGAATGATTCGAAAAATTTTCGCAGAAAATCCAGGCGAATTCGATCCTCGTAAATACTTAGGCCCAGCTCGTGATGAACTTAAAAAGATGATCGTTTATAAAAACGAAAAAGTTTTAGGTTCTGCTGGTAAGGCGTAAATTATTTTTTAAAATTTTTTTTAAAAGATGGCTCCTCATTCGTGAGGGGCTTTTTTAAATATTTCTTGCGAAGGTTTAAAAAAAACGGACTGTTTTAATCAAGAATAGCCTCGTCATTTTTATACGAAGGCAAAAAACTTCCCTGATTGAGATATCTTAAATAAAAGCTAAAATAAGCTTGGGCAACTTTGAGCTTGAATTTTTGAGGAACTTAAAAATGAATAAAATAAAACTTCACCTCATCGGTTTATTTTTGCCTCTTTGTTTTTCATCTTCAATTTTTTCGGCAGAAAAAGTGGCCCGATGTCACATCAAACTTCATTTCATTTTTAAAACAGGTGAGAGTTCCGAGAAACAGTTTGATCTCAATCTAAAATCAAAAAAAGATTGCCAAAAGGCCTCGAAAAACTATGAGGCCAATTTAAATCCTGAGGCCATCAAAAGCGTCAAGGTTCGCTATGAGTGGAAATAAAGGGAAATCTATGATTTTCAATTTTAAAACAACTTTAGTTTTTTATTTAATTTGCTTACTCCTTTTTGTTCCGCTAGGGCAGGCACAACTGCAAACTCCGCTACCGGTGAGGATGGCGCCCATAGAAAATGCTACTTGCACCAGTTTAAGAACCAAGAGTGATACTTCTTTTTCTCCGGGCAATTCTACTTTTACTGCCGCCTCCTTATCTCCTGACGGAAAATCGGTGGCAACAGCTTCTAATGATGGAACAGTCGTAGTTAAAAACCTTGAAACAGGAAATGAAATTAAAATTAAGCATGAGGGGACTGTCATTTCTGCTTCTTTTTCTCCTGACGGAAAATCGGTGATAACAGCTTCTCTCGACGGAACAGCAATTGTTAAAAACCTTGAAACAGGAAATGAAATTAAAATTGAGCGTAACTGCTCACACCTCAGTTAAAAAGTTAAAGAATATTTAAAAATCCTGTTGGCCTTTTCTATTGTCCATGGCATTCTTTTTGTCGATGGAAAAAG
>Ga0247844_1008216_pt1 | contig 11447 bp, 10 predicted proteins | sample LaCtaG_FD_192421 | JGI IMG/M metagenome (GOLD analysis project Ga0247844, IMG submission 192421) | Freshwater microbial communities from meromictic Lake La Cruz, Castile-La Mancha, Spain - LaCruzMarch201714.5m_1 | ecosystem: Environmental > Aquatic > Freshwater > Lake | place: Spain: Castile-La...
GCAAAAACACCCGTCCTCCCCTTGCTGTCTGTAATTCAGCAGCTAGTTGATCAATTTCAGCCGGAATCGAACCACCAGCCCGGCCATGGAGCACAAGCAACAAATCTGTTGGGGTTGCCGCCGCGCGTAATGCGCTGAGGCCCTGCCGGGGCCAGGGCAAACGCGCCAATAAATCAACAGCTTCGATAGCGAGAACGGGTTGTAGGTCTTTTCCTAGTTGCATTAAGCAATGGCGTAGAGGTCTAAGCGGCCAAGAACTAAGCCCTTTTTTGTATTGCCAGATAAAACTTGCTCTAGGAGTTCTACACCTATTTCGATGTAGCCCTCAGCTATGGCTTGGCGGCGGCTGTTGGGTCTATCGCCAACTTCCACCATATGCACCTCTCCAGAAGTATTGAGATGAGTTAGTTTGCTCATTTTAGATAAATCACTACCAACAGTTTGGAGAGTAATCTAAGCAAAGGTTCTGTTGAAGCCATGGATCCCAACTGCTTGCTGTGGTTTTATTTGGTTTAGTGGCAAGGGGAAAGGCAAATTAACATTGAACTACAGTTTTACTAGTAATACCAACATAATATCATCTAGCTTTTTGATGGCAAAAAGCTTTGTATTAAGCTGCATCAATCGCCCTTGGCCCGATTTTTCGATGGACCACATCAATAATTCAGCCCATAACACCTTTATGGCCATGGCGATTGCAGCAATGCAGCGCACAGCATTAGAGGAACGCAGCGGCGAACCATTTGGAGCAGTTGTTGTTAGAAACAACGAGTTAATTGCTGTTGCTGGCAATAGTGTTGGTCGCGATAATGATCCCACCGCCCACGCCGAAATCAATGCGATTCGCGCTGCTTGCAAGGTATTAAATAGCTGGGATTTAAGTGGCTGCATTCTTTATACAAGCTGCCAATGTTGCCCGATGTGTTATGCGGCGGCAGCTTGGGCTGGTATAAAAAAGATTTACTATGCTGCCGGTTGGGACGACTACAACGACATCTACGACGATCAAGCAATCGGTTGTGATTTACAGAAGCCTGATCAATTAAAGAATCTTGCCCCCGAGCAATTAATGCGATCAGAAGCTGTTGAGGTATGGCAGGCGGTGCGGCGCGATCGGGGCATCACAACAATTCCGGCCCGTTTGCCAAACGCTTGAGATACAAAGCCTCCGTTCCAGCATTTATCCAACCAGTAGCGATGGTTTTGGTGTGATCATTACTAATCCTGCCGCGATGGATGTGAGATATACCGGCCGGAAATATCAATAATTTGCCCCGTTCTGCCTCCTCGTGATGATCCTGCCAATGAAATTCTGTTCCCCCTTGAGGTAGATCATTGCAATAAAGAATCCAGGCCAGCAACCGATGCACCGGTTCCGTGGCCTCTGGGCTGATGGTCCAATCACAATGCCAAGCTTTAAAACCCTCACCCGGCGCATAACGCTGCAAATTAAAAATTGGATTCACAAATAGCTGCTGCTCAGGGCTGCATTGCAACAGCAGGGGCCTTTCTTCTAAATATCGATTCAGCCCAGCTCTAACGCCTCGCACAATTACATCTGCCAAAGCAAAAGCTTCTGGATCACTGCGATCAATCGCCACCAAGCTGATATCAGTGGAGCGTTTGGTCGCTTCCATTTGGGAGCCGGCACCCACACCAAAGGCAACACCAGGGGCTTGTAAATCGCAGCGGCGATCAAAAAAGCTGATTACAGCATCAGCCAAGGCTTCATAGCCAGCATTGCGATAGGAGGCGATCAAGCGCATTTATTTAGTTTTTGGGTGGATGGTGCTGAACACTAGTTTTGATACCCGCCGGCTCTAAACCAAATGAAACGTCCGTCCACGCTTTTATGCGTGTTTGTGACGCTGCTGAACGATCGGGTGGGAGAAAGCCTGGTATTTCCGCTGCTGCCATTTCTATTAGCTGGTTTCACCAGCAGTGGCACCACCTTGGGTTTGCTGGCTGGTAGTTATGCCCTGGCTCAATTTTTAGCAACGCCATTGATTGGTGCATTAAGTGATCGCTTTGGGCGCCGCCCAGTGATCGCTTGCTGCGTTGCAGGCACAGTGCTGGGGCTTGGTTTATTTGCAATTACCTTAGAAATTGATTGGCCTATTGCCAGTGCCTGGCCCCTGGCGCTTTTATTTTGCGGACGGTTATTAGACGGGTTCAGTGGCGGTACTGCCGCAAGCGCTGGGGCTGTGCTCGCTGATATCAGCAGCCCTGAAAATCGCGCCAAAGCATTTGGTTTGATCGGGGTGGCCTTTGGGCTGGGCTTCATTCTTGGGCCTGCACTAGCTGGGATATTGAGCCGCTGGAGCGTTACTTTGCCGGTGTGGATTGCAGTGGCCATTGCAGCAATAAATCTGCTGCTGGTGTTGCTTTTGCTGCCAGAAACCCATCCAGCAGATCAAAGGCGGGCCCTGCCTCGCAAACGAGCACTCAATCCTTTTACTCAACTGCTAAGGGTGTTTAAAAATCCAAAAGTGGGCAGCCTTTGCCTGGCATTTTTTCTGTTCTTTCTTGCCTTCAACGGTTTTACCGCAGTGCTGGTGCTGTTTTTTAAGCAGGTATTTAATTGGGGGCCAGGCCCTGCCACTAGCGCATTTCTGATCGTTGGCGTGGTAGCAACCGTGGTGCAAGGGGCATTAATCGGGCCCCTAGTTTCAAAATTTGGTGAACAAAAGCTCACATTATTTGGCCTTGGCCTGGTGTTAGTTGGTTGCCTCTTGATTCCTGCCGCCCCAATTGGCAATGCCCAACCGGTAGTTTTTAGCGCCGTTGCCATATTGGCCCTAGGCACAGGGCTTGTTACACCTTGCTTGCGCAGTTTGGTATCTAGGCGCCTTGATAGCGATGGCCAGGGAGCAGCCCTTGGCAGCCTGCAGGGTTTGCAAAGCCTGGGCAGTTTTCTTGGCCCGCCTTTGATGGGGTTGGCCTTTGAACAACTGGGGTATAGCAGTCCGTTCTTGTTGGCTGCAGCCTTGCTGCTAGGGGTGAGTTTTCTCACTGCTAACGGAACCTTTAAGCAAGCCAATTAGTGTTTTGTGATTGGCACTTAAACCCATGGCCGCCGTTGCACTAGCTCCAGAGCTCTACCTAAATCGTGAATTGGGTTGGATTGATTTCAATGAACGGGTGCTAGCTCAGGCGATGGACGGCCGAACACCGTTGCTTGAGCAAGCTAAGTTCAGCGCAATTTTTAGCAACAATCTTGATGAATTTTTTATGGTGCGGGTGGCATCTCTGAAATCACAAGTGGAAGCTGGTGTTACCAGCTTGAGTGTGGATGGGCTCACGCCATTGCAACAACTAATAGCAATTCAATCAAAATTACGGCCAGTTTTAGAACAACAACAGCAGCACTATCGCGGTGAGCTAAAACCAAAACTAACCGAACATGGCGTATTTGTATTAGATTACCCCCAGCTAAACAATAAGCAAAAAGAATGGATTAACAACCATTTCCGAGCTGCAATTTTTCCAGTTTTAACACCTCTTGCCGTTGATCCAGCTCACCCATTCCCGTTCATTAGTAATTTAAGTCTTAATATCGCAGCTTTAATTCGCGATCCAGAAACAGGAGAGCAACAATTTGCGCGGGTTAAAGTTCCTCAGAAAAATATACCTAGATTTATCAAAATACCAACAGAACTTGCTGATCAAGCAGGTCCCGTTCTCTATAGCGCAGTTCCACTAGAACAGGTGGTGGCCTTCAATCTCGGGCTGCTCTTCCCTGGCATGGCAATTGAAGGGCACTATTTCTTCCGCGTTACTCGCGATGCAGATTTGGAATTAAGGGAACTGGAAGCAGACGACTTAATGGTGGCATTACAGGAGGGGCTACGTAAAAGACGCATGGGTGGAGAGGTGGTGCGTTTGGAAGTAACAGATGAAATGCCACAGGATGTGGTTGATCTACTGATGGAAGGAATGGCGGTAGAAGCGGAGGATCTATATCGCATTAATGGCCCCCTCGGCTTAGATGATTTATTTGCTCTTACAGGCGTAGCGCTGCCGCAATTAAAAGACGCTGCTCAAGTGGCACGCATCGCTGCACCGTTAGCACGGGCCCAAAAAGCATTGCTTGCTGATGGTTCGATCAAAGCCGAGGAATTTGAAAGCGTCTTTGATGTTTTAAAGCGCGGCGATGTACTTCTGCATCATCCCTACGACCTATTTAGTTCATCGGTGGAGGAATTTATTGGCCAAGCGGCAGATGATCCCGATGTATTGGCAATAAAAATGACATTATATCGTGTATCTAAAGATTCAAAAGTTATTAGTTCTTTGATAACTGCAGCTGAAAATGGTAAGCAAGTAATGGCATTAGTAGAATTAAAAGCCAGGTTTGATGAAGAAAATAATATTCAATGGGCTCGGCAGCTTGAAAACGCTGGCGTGCACGTGGTTTATGGCGTTATCGGCCTTAAAACCCACACCAAGGTAACTCTGGTGTTGAGGCTCGAACGCGAGGAACTGCGTTCCTACGTGCATGTGGGCACTGGTAACTACAACTCCAAAACCTCCAGGCTCTACACCGACGTGGGGTTGCTTAGCGCCAGGCCTGAATTGGGGCAGGATCTAGTGGAACTTTTTAATTATCTAACCGGCTTTTCAAAACAACAAAGTTTCCGAAAACTGTTGGTGGCCCCCGTTACCTTGCGTGCCGGTATGGAATCTCTAATAAAAAGGGAAATCGAGCATGCCAAGGCCGGCACCGAAGCTCACATCATTGTAAAAATGAATTCATTGGTGGATCCCCGCATCATTTCACTGCTTTATGAGGCTTCCAGAGCTGGAGTGAAGATTGAACTAATTATCAGAGGTGTATGCAGCTTGCTTCCAGGCATAGAGGGCCATAGCAGCAACATTTCAGTAATAAGTATTATCGGACGCTTTCTTGAGCATTCCCGTATCTTTTGGTTTAACAATGGCGGTGATGCTCAAGCTTTTATTGGTAGCGCCGATTGGATGGGCCGCAATCTTGATCGCAGGGTGGAAGCGATAACTCCAGTGGAAGACCCTGAACTACGTAGCAGTTTGGAGAAGTTACTGCACATCTACCTAGCTGACAACCGCGGTGCCTGGGATATGCAACCAGATGGCCATTTCCTGCAGCGCCTATGCAATGAAAACGAGCACAACTCTCAACTTGAGCTCATGGAAAACTGGAATGCAGTTCAAGGACAAAACAGCTAATCAAATTGATAGAGCTCAAATAACTGATATTTTTCGTAGATAAAAGTTAAGAACTATGAGCAAAAACCAAACAAAAAACCACTCCCTAAACCGACCCCTATTAGCTATTTCAAGACGGTTAATCAGTGGTGCCCTAGCTTTAGGAGCAGCAGCAACAAATCGGTAGATTTTATTTAGCGTTGATTTGCGGATTGTTGCACCAAATCACACACAAATCAGCTGATAACAGTGCTATGTTCTGGCCAAATTTAATTTGAGAGGCCAGGGTGATGGGGACACCACTGGGGGCTCGAGCTGAGGGTGAAAAACCTTCGGTTCGCCCTGCACAATTACGCAGCAGCTCTAAATCAACTGGCCGATTGAGCACGGATTCAATCGGTTGGTATTTAAGCAATATCGGCAGAGTTCCTCTGCTTACTGCTGCTGAAGAAATCGAACTTGCCCATCAAGTGCAGCAGATGAAGCGGCTGCTGGAAACAGAAGAAGCAGAGCGCACTCCAAGGCAACGCCATCAAGTGCGGATGGGTTGCCGCGCAAGGGATCGGATGATGGCAGCCAACTTACGTTTGGTTGTAAGTGTTGCTAAAAAATATCAGAATCAAGGCCTTGAATTGCTTGATCTAGTTCAAGAGGGTGCGATTGGTTTAGAGCGGGCCGTTGATAAATTTGATCCGGCGATGGGATATAAATTCTCCACCTATGCCTACTGGTGGATTCGCCAAGGGATGACCCGCGCCATTGATAACAGTGCCCGCACCATTCGCTTACCAATTCATATCAGCGAAAAGCTCTCCAAACTACGGCGTATTACAAGGGAACTTTCCCATCGCTTTGGCCGCCAGCCAAACCGGCTTGAAATGGCCCATGCCATGGGTATGCAACCGGAGGAGCTGGAGGAGCTGCTTAGCCAAAGCGCCCCTTGCGCTTCCCTTGATGCCCATGCCAGAGGAGAGGAAGATCGCAGCACCCTCGGTGAATTAATTCCAGATCCAGCCAGTGGTGAGCCGATGGAGGGAATGGATCGCCGCATCCAAAAAGAACATCTCGGCACCTGGATTACCCAATTAAACGAAAGGGAGCAAAAAATTCTCAAATTACGCTTTGGCCTAGAGGGAAGCGAACCCCTTACCCTGGCTGAAATTGGTCGCCAGATCAATGTATCTCGGGAACGAGTGCGGCAATTAGAAGCAAAAGCAATACTTAAATTGCGATTGATTACCAACCAACAACAAGCAGCCTAATAATTAGGTGCTTATAGGTTTAGCACTGATCAGCGCTTGGTTAGGAGCTGTTTTTATTGTTGCCAGTTTAATAAGTAAGCGCTGGCCACAGCAGCAAGAATTAAGCCGAAAAGTTGTGCATATCGGTGCAGGTTTTGCTTTACCTATTGCTTGGGCTACTGAGATTCCAGTATCGATTGCTCTTGCTGCTGCAACGCTTGCTAGCGCTTTAGCTCTAATAAATCATCGATGGCGGCTTTTAGCTTCCATTGAAGATGTAGGACGATTTAGCTACGGCACTGTTGCCTACGGCGTTTCAATAACCATATTGCTTGCATTTTTTTGGCCCCAGCAGGCAGACCTTGTATGTGCTGCCGTATTAACCATGGCCCTAGCTGATGGTTTAGCCGGCTTGCTTGGGGCAAACCTCTCCTCGCGCCGCTGGCAAATATTTGGGCAAACAAAATCGATCATTGGCACTGCCACCATGGCTCTAGTAACACTGCTGGTGTTAGCCCTACTCCTACCCAATTTGCAGTGGTATGCAGTGATTGCAATTGCCACCAGTGCAACTTTATTAGAGCAATTCAGTTGGGCCGGCCTTGATAATCTCACTGTGCCCTTACTCGTGGGCTTAATGGGCGCCTGGCTAAGGGGCTAAAATGTTCCTACATATTGCGGGAACATTATGCAAGCTTTTTCAATGCGAGAGCTGAAAAGCAACCCTTCCACGGTTCTGAAAGCTGCCGAAACTGACGCGATGGCCTTGATAACGAATCATCAGCAACCCACAGCGGTAGTTGTTGCCATAGATCGCCTTGGTTTACCAAGCACAGCTGCGGTGCGCTCTGGTCTAGCGCTATCTCTATTTCGTGATGGCTCAATTTCTGTTGGTTCAGCCGCAAAAATTGCAGGGTTGCCACTACCTCGATTTTTAGAAATCCTCTCGGCTTTACAAATCTCAGTGGCTGAAATGGAATCTGAAGAAATAGATCTTGAACTCAGCCAAGCAAAACGCTGGCTCCGAAATTAATGTCAGTTTTTCAAAAAATTCTTATTGCTGATGCAGGACCATTAATTGCCTTAACCAAGATTCAACAACTCAAACTACTGCCTGAGCTATTTAGCACGATTATAATCACAGATTTAATTAGCGATGAATTAGGCATAACAAATAAAAAAAGCTCTTTCCAATTCGATGGTAGCGATGCGCTTATAGATGCAATTCAAGCTAACTGGCTGAAAATAAATGTTGATCAATCAACCTCAAAAAGACACTATTATCCAACTAATCCAGGCGTTGATCCAGGGGAAGCAAGTGCCATCAGCCTTGCTATATCTATGCAAGAAGCAAACCTAGAATTAGCAATCTTAATTGATGATCGCTGTGGGCGCGCTGAGGCGCGTCAACAGAATATTGAAGTAATCGGAACAGCGGGCTTGCTGTTGATAGCCAAAGAATATGCGCTAATCAATAAATGCGTGCCATTATTGTTAGAAATGCAAAATAAAGGATATTATCTAAGCAATAAATTAATCAATCTTATTGCAATAAAAGCCAATGAATAACTAACCAACAGCCTCTGCTAATTGATCCAATAGGGCTTCGGTGGTATCCAGATCGATGCAGGCATCGGTAATACTTTGCCCGTAGGTGAGTTGGGATAGATCAGCCGGAATTTTCTGGCTGCCAGCCACCAAATGACTTTCCAACATCACTCCCATTACTGCACTGCCGCCTTGCTTTACCTGGGCTGCCACCGCTTCTAACACCTCCCCTTGGCGGCGGTAATCCTTATTTGAATTGCCATGGCTGCAATCCACCATCACCCGGTGGGGCAAACCTGCTGCCTGCAACTGATTTTCAGCTGCAGAGATCGCCTCTGGGTGGTAGTTGGTGCCACTGCCACCACCCCTTAACACCAAATGACCATCCGGATTACCGGTGGTGGAAACAATGGCTGCATGGCCTTGGCGGTTGATGCCAAGAAAGTGATGAGGGCGAGAAGCGGCTTCCATTGCGTTAATTGCAACAGTGAGGCTGCCATCAGTGCCATTTTTATAGCCGATTGGCATCGATAAACCAGAAGCCATCTCACGGTGAGTTTGGCTTTCAGTAGTGCGGGCGCCAATGGCGGTCCAGCTGATTAGATCAGCGATGTATTGGGGCACCACTGGATCAAGCAGTTCAGTGGCAGCAGGTAAACCACGTTCAGCAAACTGCAATAACAAATTGCGCGCTCGCCGCAAACCTGTATTGATGTCGTAGCTGCCATCGAGATGGGGATCATTAATCAATCCTTTCCAACCAACGGTGGTTCGCGGCTTTTCGAAATAAACCCGCATCACAATTTCTAAACTCGCCTGCAACCGCTCACGGATTTGCACCAGGGCGCCTGCATATTCTTCCGCAGCACCAAGGTCGTGAACAGAACAGGGGCCAACGATCACCAGTAAGCGATGGTCTTCTCCCGCGAGGATGCGTTTGATCCTCGCTCGCGTATTACGCACAGTGAGGGCAGCCCTTTCGGTGAGGGGCATGTCGCTCTGCAAAATAACGGGAGCCACCAGTGGGCGGGTCTCCACCACATGCAGATCAGAGGTGGGCTGCATAACGGGGCACAGGTGCCAGCTCCTTTGCACCCTAAAGGGTGAAGAATAGGAACAAATAATTTGAATAGCAGATGCTCATCGCCTATCGCGCTGCCGCTAGTGCCCGTGAAGCCCTCGGTGTGCCAGCACTGCCACTTGATGCCGCACAAACCCAAGCGCTTACTGAGTTATTGCAGCAACCACCCGAGGGGGAAGGCACCTTCTTGCTCCAGCTGCTGAGTGAACGAATCCCCCCTGGGGTGGATGAGGCGGCCTATGTGAAGGCCAGCTGGTTGGCAGCGGTAGCAAAAGAAGAACTAGCCAGCCCCCTGGTGAGTGGAGAGAGGGCGGTGCAGCTGCTCGCCACAATGATCGGCGGCTACAACGTGGCAGCTCTAATTGAATTGCTATCAAACCAAAAGCAAACGATTGCGGCAGCTGCAGCAGAAGCGTTGAGCAGCACGGTTCTTGTTTATGAGGCGTATCACGATGTAATGGAATTAGCAATTAGTAATCGATATGCAAAGCAGGTAGTTGATAGCTGGGCGGCAGCTGAATGGTTTAACAAAAAGGTGCCCCTAGCAAAGGAAATAACCGTTCGGGTATTCAAGGTTGCAGGAGAAACAAACACCGATGATTTATCACCTGCCACCCATGCCACTACACGCCCAGATATTCCATTACATGCCCAAGCAATGCTGGAAACGCGTATGCCAGGAGGTTTAGAGGAATTAACTAAATTAAAAGCAATGGGTTATCCGATTTGCTATGTGGGAGATGTAGTAGGCACTGGAAGTTCACGAAAATCAGCAATTAATTCGGTGTTGTGGCACATTGGCAACAACATTCCCCATGTTCCAAATAAACGTAGCGGTGGGGTGATTTTAGCGAATAAAATTGCACCGATATTTTTTAACACCGCTGAAGATTCAGGGGCATTACCTATTGAATGTGATGTTAGCCAATTGAATACAGGTGATTTGATCACAATACGGCCCTATGAAGGAACGATAGAGCGAGCGATTGGAGAAGAAAAATGCGGGGAGATAATCGCAAGATTTACATTAAAACCAACAACATTATGTGATGAGGTGCAGGCGGGCGGGCGTATACCACTATTAATTGGTCGCGCCTTAACAGATAAGGTAAGAATGCAACTTGCCATGCCAATATCTGATGTTTTTATACGCCCAAATTCTACTATTGAAAGTATCAAGGGTTTTACTTTAGCCCAAAAAATGGTGGGTAAAGCCTGCGGGCTAGTTGGCGTGCGGCCTGGCAGCAGCTGCGAACCGTTGATGAGCACCGTTGGCAGCCAAGACACCACAGGCCCGATGACCCGTGATGAATTAAAAGAGTTGGCGTGTCTGGGGTTTTCCGCTGATTTTGTATTGCAAAGCTTTTGCCACACAGCTGCATATCCAAAACCGGTAGATCTCAAAACCCACGCCGAATTGCCAGATTTCATTGAATCTCGTGGTGGTGTAGCCCTACGCCCAGGTGATGGCATCATCCACAGCTGGTTAAATCGCATGTTGCTGCCCGATTCTGTTGGAACCGGCGGCGATAGCCACACCCGTTTCCCTCTGGGAATTTCATTTCCAGCCGGTTCAGGCCTGGTGGCTTTTGCAGCAGCGATTGGGGCGATGCCATTGGATATGCCGGAATCGGTGCTGGTGAAATTCAGCGGCTCATTGCAACCAGGTGTAACCCTGCGGGATGTGGTGAATGCAATTCCCTATATGGCAATCAAGCAGGGGCTGCTAACAGTAGATAAAACAAACAAACTAAATGTTTTTTCTGGCCGCATTATGGAAATTGAAGGGCTACCAGATTTAAAATTAGAACAGGCATTTGAGTTAACTGATGCCACCGCGGAACGCAGCTGCGCCGGCAGCACAATCAAGCTGAGTATTGCAACTGTTAGTGAATACTTACGTAGTAATATTGCTCTGCTTAATAATATGATTAGCAATGGTTATGGCGATAGCCGTAGTTTATTGCGGCGGATTAAGGCGATGGAGGCATGGCTAGCAAATCCAGTGCTGCTAGAGGCAGATGAGGATGCTGAATATGCAGCGGTGCTTGAAATCAACCTAGATCAAATCACTGAACCAATTCTTGCTTGCCCCAATGATCCAGATAATGTGAAGCTACTAAGTGAAGTGGCTGGCGATCAAATTGATGAGGTATTTATCGGCAGCTGCATGACAAATATTGGCCATTACCGCGCCGCTGCAACCCTATTAAAAGATGAGGGACCAAATGCCGCAAAACTCTGGGTTTGCCCGCCTACCCGCATGGATGAAGCGATGTTGAAAGAGGAGGGCTACTACGCAATATTTGAAGCAAGTGGTGCCCGCATGGAAATGCCTGGATGTTCCCTATGCATGGGTAATCAGGCCAGGGTAGAAAACAACACCACGGTAT